>OJCW01000398.1_pt1 | contig 15331 bp, 15 predicted proteins | sample 1592461 | NCBI WGS metagenome assembly OJCW01 (sample SAMN05416884, study PRJEB24817) | seawater metagenome | isolation source: Sea water | place: Canada:Atlantic | collected 2013-11 | reverse complement strand
CTACACAGAGTAGATCGTCGGCAGCGTCAGATGTGTATAAGAGACAGGTTGTTAATGTACAAGAAGCTATTAATCAAATTCCTCAGTCAGCAGCATTGATGCAAGCATTAGAAGCTGAGTTTAAAGGCGAAAAAGCAGTTATTGAACAGTTACAAAAAGATCTAACTTTTGAAGATGAAAACTTAAAGCGTAATGGTTCACTGATGAGTGAAAAGGAAACTAAACAATTACAAGAAAAAATAGCTAAGTTATATCAGCAGTACCAAGTTAAAGTGAAGGAGTTTCAACAAAAAGTAACACAAAGAAAAAATGTTGAAACAAACAAGCTTTTTGCACTTGTTACTCAGGTAGTAGATAATATTGCGGCAAAAGAAAAATACGACTTAGTCTTATCAAAACAAGCAGTTGTTTTCTCAAAACCTGCGCTTAACATTACAAGCAAAGTTGTTGAGCAAGTAAGCAAGCTAAAATAGTTTATCAATAGCCCTAAATAATAAGTGATTCCATGAGTTATACGCTTGCAGAAATTGCAAAACATATCGGTGCCAACCTAGTGGTTAAAGAACCATCAGATAGTTTAACCACTAATTGCATTATCAGTAGTTTGGCTACGCTAGCTAATGCTAAACTTGGGCAAGTTGCTTTTCTTGCCAATAGTAAATATGTATCTCAACTAAGTGAAACCAAGGCCAGTGCAGTAATAGTTTCTCCTAAAGCATTATCTGAGTGCCCTGTTAATGCATTAGTCATGGATAACCCTTATATGGGTTATGCCTTACTGGCAAACTTACTTGATACTACGCCAGCAGTTTCTAAGGGTATTCACAAAAGTGCGGTAATAGCCGATGATGTAACACTGGGTGAAAATGTTTCAATAGGCGCTAACAGTGTTATTGAATCAGGTGTACAGCTGGACGATAATGTTAGTATTGGTGCCGGTTGTTTTATTGGTGAAAATGTTTGTATTGGCAAGGGGACAACCCTTTGGTCGAACATTAGCATTTACCATAATGTAGTTATTGGTCAAGCATGCTTAATTCAAGCAAACACTGTAATTGGATCTGATGGTTTTGGTTATGCGCCGGTAAATGAGCAATATAAGTGGCATAAAATCCCTCAACTTGGTAGCGTGGTTATTGGCGATAGAGTTGAAGTAGGTGCAAGTACGACTATTGATCGAGGCGCACTTGAGAATACCATTATCAAGGATGGTGTCATTCTCGATAATCAAATTCAAATTGCTCATAATGTTATTATTGGCGAAAATACGGCAATGGCTGCTTGTAGTGTTATTGCTGGTAGTAGTGTAATAGGAAAAAATTGTACAATCGCAGGGCTCGTTGGTATAAATGGCCATATTAATATAACTGATAATTGTGTCTTTACCGGTATGGCTATGGTTACCAAAGCTATTACTAACGCTGGTGTATACTCTTCTGGAATGCCTGCGGTACCCAATAAAGAGTGGAATAAAACCAATGCAAGGGTTAAAAAGTTAGACAGCCTAACTAAACGAGTTAAAGAGCTTGAAACGCTTATTAAAAACAAGTAGTAAAAAATTACTATACACAAATTAGTGCAAATAAATAATAAAAACAAAGCACTGTAACGCAAATTATTGTTCTAATGTCATTTATTAAATGAATTAGCACACACCAAAGAAAGGAATACTCTTTTGGAAAATATTGATATAGAAAACACTCAGGTAGAAAGACAGGCCAAACCAATAGCGCTCAATGAAATTAAGACACTAATACCACATAGGTATCCAATGTTATTAGTAGATAAAGTGGTTGATCATGAGCCTAGAAAGTTTTTACACGCGATAAAAAATGTCACGATTAATGAACCTATTTTTACAGGTCATTTCCCTGAAGCAGCAATATTTCCAGGCGTCTTGATTTTAGAAGCACTTGCACAAGCAACCGGTATTCTTGGCTTTAAAAGTACGGATGAACGTGAAGAAAATGAAATGTACTTATTTGCTTCAATAGATAAAGCTCGTTTTAAACAACCTGTATTACCGGGTGATACAATGCACTTACATGTTGAGTTCTTAAAAGAGAGACGCGGAATGTGGAAGTTTTACGGTGAAGCCAGAGTGGATGGTAAGGTTGTTTGTTCAGCCGATTTAATGTGTGCTCGTCGCGCTTTATAGCATTCATTTAATCTGTTGTTCCATTGTTGCGGAAAAATTTTATCGCTATCTAGCTAATGATTCTTTTAACGCTAAAACGTATTGCTACAACAGAACAATGAGTAAACTTACTACATAAATATATCGAAGGTAATTGTTATGATACATCCTCAAGCGATTATTGAGCCCGGAGCTGTTATTGGTGAAAAAGTCACTATAGGTCCATGGACTTACATTGCCAGTTCCGTTGAAATTGGTGATGACTGTGTAATCAGTTCGCATGTGATCATTAATGGTCCAACAAAAATTGGGAAAGGCAATCGAATTTTTCAATTTGCTAGTATAGGCGAAGACTGCCAAGACTTAAAATATGCCGGTGAAAAGACTGAATTAATCATCGGTGATAATAATACCTTTAGAGAATGTTGTACCATTCACCGTGGTACCATCCAAGACAATAGCTTGACAAAAATTGGCAGCAATAATTTGTTTATGGCGTATGCCCATGTAGCACATGACTGTATCGTGGGTGATAATTGTATCATGGCAAATAACGCTTCTATTGCAGGTCATGTCCACGTTGGTGATTACGTTATTATTGGTGGCATGTCTGGCGTTCATCAATTTTGTCATATAGGTGCACATAGCTTCATAGCGGCAAATGCATTAGTGTTAAAAGATGTACCTGCCTATGTTATGGCTTCTGGTCATCCAGCAAAACCATTTGGTTTAAACAGTGAAGGCGTTAAGCGCCGAGGTTTTGCTAGTGATACTATCTTGTCTATTAAGCGTGCATATAAAGAGATTTATCGTAAAAAGCAGTCAATCGATGATGCATTAGTTGAGATTTCTAAACAGGATAACCCTTCACCTGAGTTAGCGTTGTTTACTGATTCGATTAGACAATCAACACGTGGCATTATTCGCTAATACTAGAGTACTAGGTAGTAAACCTAGGAATTAACGTCAACAATTAATGCCTAGGGTTTAACTTAGTGACAGTATCTATACAACATGATAATTCTCTCTCAGCTCCCGTATTTGCCATTGTTGTAGGTGAACATTCTGGCGATACTCTTGGCGCAGGATTGATGGTTGCTTTAAAAAAGCAATATCCATCAGCTAAGTTCGTCGGTATTGGCGGCGATAAAATGATAAAGCTAGGCTTTGATAGTTTATTCGCAATGGATGAATTAGCCGTAATGGGTATTGTTGAAGTATTGGGTCGCATTCGTCGCTTACTTCATGTTAGAAAGTCACTGGTAAACTATTTTACCAGTAATAAACCTGATGTCTTTATTGGAATTGATGCGCCTGATTTTAATATCGGCTTAGAATTACGTTTAAAACCACATAACATTAAAACAGTACATTATGTTAGTCCGTCTGTTTGGGCATGGCGAGAAAAACGTATTTTTAAAATTGCTAAAGCGACAGATATGGTACTGTCACTTTTACCATTCGAAAAAGCTTTTTACGACAAGCATCATGTGCCTTGTACGTTTGTTGGACACCCGCTAGCCGATGATATCCCGATGGAAAGTAATAAAGAAAAAGCGAGAGTCTTACTTGGATTGCCAATTGAATCTAAAGTACTAGCCTTGATGCCGGGAAGTCGTGGTGGAGAATTGTCACGCTTGTTAGCCCCTTTTTTCGAAAGTGCCCAACAATTACAAGAAGACGATGAACATTTACTGTTAGTCGCTCCTATGGTTAGTGAAAAAAGAGCTCAACAGTTCAACAAAGCCAAAGAAGAGCTCGCCCCTAATTTATCTATTGAAGTTATCATTGATAAAACTCAGACGGTAATGGCAGCCAGCGATTGTTTATTGACCGCATCGGGTACAGTCACTTTAGAAGCGGCATTAATTAAACGTCCGATGGTTATTTGTTACAAATTTAATTTACTTACTTATTGGTTAGCCAAGTGGCTAGTAAAGCTGCAATGGTTTTCATTACCAAACCTTTTAGCAAATAAAACATTAGTGCCAGAATTACTACAAGATGAAGTATGCCCAGAACAAATTGTCCCTTTAGTTAAAGAGCGACTTTATCAAGATCAGAGCCAATTAAATGATAGTTTTACTACAATTCATCAACAATTAAAGTGCGATGCGAGTCAACAAGCAGCAACTGCTGTTATTGCTATACTTCCTCCTATATACAACAGCAAAGCGTAAATAAGATGCCAACGAAAAAAATACTTACTCCATTTGAGTACCCAGTTGCTTATTGCATTGCTGGAGTCGATGAAGTTGGACGAGGCCCTTTAGTGGGGGATGTCGTGACAGCTGCTGTTATTCTCGACCCTGATAACTCTATTGATGGCTTGATGGACTCGAAAAAACTATCTGAAAAAAAACGTGCGATATTAGCACAAGAAATTAAAGAAAAAGCGATTGCTTGGTCTGTCGGCCGAGCAAGCCCTGAAGAAATAGATACTTTAAACATTCTTCATGCCACCATGTTAGCTATGCAACGTGCAGTACAAGGGCTAGACGTTTTACCGGACTACGTGCTCGTTGATGGAAATCGAAGTCCATCTTTTGCTAATGAGCAGGGGGTTATTAAAAGTGAAGCGGTAGTAAAGGGTGATGATCGTGTTATTGAAATCAGTGCAGCATCAATCATAGCTAAAGTGACGCGCGATGAAGAAATGATAGCACTTGATAAACTACATCCTGAATATGGTTTTGCTCAACACAAAGGGTACCCCACTAAAGTGCATTTAGAGAAAATAATTGAGCTAGGTGTACTTGATTGTTATCGTCAAAGCTTTAAACCGGTTGCTAGAGTATTAGGGCTAATAAATGACTGATGATGCAGTTGAATTGATATCTCAAGAGCAAATTTCTGTGCCTAGCTTTATTCATTTACGCGTGCATAGTGATTACTCAATGTGTGATGGCTTAAATAAAGTAAAGCCTATTATTACACGTGCAGCAGACTTAAATATGCCTGCGTTAGCACTAACCGATCAAACTAATTTATGTGGTCTAGTCAAATATTACCATGCAGCTCATGGTGCAGGTATTAAACCTATTATCGGCTGTGATTTTTGGGTAAAAAGTGAAGAGTTAGGTGATGAGCTTTCACGGCTAGTTATTTTAAGTTCAAATAATCAAGGCTATAAAAATTTAACTGAACTGATCTCAAAAGCCTACATGCGTGGTCACTTGCAAGATAAAGCAGTGATAAACAAAGAGTGGTTGGTTGAGTTTAAAGAAGGCTTGATTCTTCTTTCAGGTGCACGTGAAGGTGATGTAGGTAAAGCCTTACTCAAAGGCAATAATGAACTTGCTTTGCAAATGCTCAGCTTTTACCAGACCCACTTTACTGATTGTTTTTATATAGAATTAATTCGTACAGGACGCACGGATGAAGAAAACTATCTGCACCTAGCGGTAGATTTTGCATCAATTCATAGTTTACCCGTTGTTGCCACGAATGAGGTCATGTTTTTATCACCAGAAAACTTTGATGCACACGAGATTCGTGTTGCAATTCATGACGGATATACCCTTGATGACAAAAGGCGCCCTAAACGCTACAGCGACCAACAATATTTACGTTCTCAGGACGAAATGTGTGAGTTATTTAGTGACATACCTGAAGCGCTCGCGAATACAGTGGAAATAGCTAAACGTTGTAATGTTACTGTGCGCCTTGGTGAATATGTATTACCTGACTTTCCTACTGAAGGTTTAGAGATCAATGATTACTTTATTAAAGTTTCTGAAGAAGGTTTAGAAAGGCGTTTAAAGAAACTTTTCGACGCTGAGGCAGATAACTTTGCTGAAATCCGTAAACCCTATGATGAGCGCCTCAAGATTGAGTTAGAAGTTGTAAATAACATGGGGTTCCCCGGTTATTTTTTGATCGTTATGGAGTTTATTCAGTGGAGTAAAGATAACAATATTCCCGTTGGTCCAGGGCGTGGTTCGGGTGCAGGTTCATTAGTTGCTTATGCATTAGATATTACCGACCTTGATCCTCTCGAGTATGATCTACTTTTTGAGCGGTTTTTGAACCCTGAACGGGTATCGATGCCAGATTTCGATATCGACTTTTGTATGGACAGACGAGATGAGGTTATTGATCACGTAGCTGAGTTATATGGCCGTGATGCGGTATCGCAAATTATCACCTTCGGTACTATGGCCGCAAAAGCGGTAATTCGTGATGTTGGCCGAGTGCTTGGTCACCCTTATGGTTTTGTTGACCGGATTTCAAAACTTATTCCACCAACACCTGGTATGACGCTATCAAAGGCATTTGAAGAAGAACCAAAGCTTCCTGAGGTTTATGCGCAAGACAGTGAGGTGAAAGATCTTATTGATATGTGCCGAATTCTTGAGGGAACCACTCGAAATGCGGGTAAGCATGCAGGTGGTGTTGTTATTTCACCAACGACTATTACTGACTTCGCACCGCTTTACTGTGATGATGAAGGTAAAAATCCTGTTACTCAGTTCGATAAAAATGATGTTGAGGATGCTGGGTTAGTTAAGTTTGATTTCTTAGGCTTAAGAACCTTAACTATACTGCAGTGGGCCATCGAAATGGCCGATGATAAATTGCTAAAGGCAGGTGAAGAGCCTATTGATATCACCACAATAGATCTTGAAGATAAAGCAAGCTTTAAAGTATTGCTAGCTTCAAAAACTACCGCAGTATTTCAGTTAGAATCTAGTGGTATGAAGTCTTTAATTGATAAATTAAAACCTGATTGCTTTGAAGATATTATTGCACTGGTAGCCTTATTTAGACCTGGACCTCTACAATCAGGCATGGTTGATAACTTTATTGAGCGTAAGCATGGACGTGAAGAAGTCAGCTACCCAGATGAAACTTGGCAGCATATTGATTTAAAACCAGTGTTAGAGCCAACTTATGGGATCATTTTATACCAAGAACAAGTCATGCAAATTGCTCAGGTGCTTGCTGGTTACTCACTAGGCGGCGCAGATATGTTGCGCCGTGCTATGGGTAAGAAAAAGCCAGAAGAGATGGCTAAACAGCGAGCGGGCTTTGAACAAGGTGCTATAGATCGCGGTGTTGATGGCGAGCTAGCGATGAAAATTTTCGATTTAGTAGAAAAATTCGCTGGTTATGGCTTTAATAAATCTCATTCTGCTGCCTACGCATTAGTCTCCTATCAAACTCTCTGGATGAAAACACATTATCCAGCTCCCTTTATGGCAGCGGTTATGTCAGCAGATATGGATAACACTGAAAAAGTCGTTATTTTAGTTGATGAATGTGAAAATATGGGCATTGATTTACTGCCACCTGATGTTAACTCTGGTCAATATAAGTTTACTGTCAATGATGACAACCAAATAGTCTATGGTATTGGAGCCGTTAAAGGAGTTGGCGAAGGTCCTATTGAAGCGATTATTGCGGCGCGTATAGCGGGTGGCCCTTTCACAGATCTATTTGATTTATGTGCTCGTTTAGATTTAAAGAAAACTAATAAACGAGTTTTAGAGAAACTGATAAAGTCAGGCGCGATGGATGCACTTGGTCCAACATATAAACTTACGGCGGACGGAAAAGACTTACCTCATCGCGCCGCATTATTTGAAACGCTGCCAGAAGCAATGAGAGCAGCAGATCAACATGCTAAAGCAGAAGCAATAGGACAGAATGATCTATTTGGGTTGATTAATGATGAGCAAACTGATTCTCGCCAAAGCTTTAAAAATGTTAAAAAATGGCCAGAAGAAGTGTGGCTTGATGGAGAAAAAGAAACGTTAGGTTTATACTTAACAGGTCACCCGGTTAACCGTTATCTAAATGAAATTAAAAAGTATGCTTCTAGTCGGTTAGTAAGCATGCAACCAACGGGTAGAGATAGACAAGCAGTAGCGGTTGGTTTAGTTATTGGAGTTCGTGTTTTGGTTAATAAACGCGGTCGACGTTGGGCCTTAGTCACACTAGATGATAAAAGTGCTCGAATGGATGTACGTTTATTTCCTGATGATTATGATAATTTTGCTGAGCTACTTGAAACGGATGCGATACTCGTTTGTAGTGGACAGGTCAGCTTTGATGATTACTCTGGAGGTAATACAATGACCGCCAGAGATATCATGACCATTACTGATGCTAGAGAGAACTACGTTACCTCCTTAGATATTCAATTGAATAGGGCAACTATTGGTCATGACTTTATTGCACAATTTACACATATTTTAACACCACATAAAGAAGGTACTTGCCCTATAAGGGTTTATTACCAACGCGAAGAAGCTCGCGGCATGTTAGAACTTGGCGTACAATGGCGAGTATCGCCAGCCGATGTGTTATTATATGATTTAAAAGAACTATTAGGTGAAGAAAGCGTCACCTTACAGTTTAAGTAGATGAATATATTCGCTACATATTATAACCAGTTAGCTGTTATTAGATTTATGCTGATAACGAAAGTAAAAAACATACACATTTTAGTACACTTTTATTAGGTGCAGAGAAACATATGTCATTAAATTTTTTAGATTTTGAACAACCTATTGCTGAACTTAATGCAAAAATTGAAGAACTTCAATTGGTTAATACTGGTCAAGAACTTGACCTTGATTTAGAAGACCAAATAGCGCAATTACGTGAAAAAAATAAAGAGCAAACAAAAAAAATATTTGCCAATTTAGACCCATGGCAAACAGCGCGTGTAGCCCGTCACCCACAACGCCCTTATACACTTGATTATTTACCACGTATTTTTACTGAGTTTGATGAATTAGCCGGTGACCGCGCTTATGCTGATGATAATGCTATTATTGGTGGTACGGCCCGTTTAGATGGTAAACCTGTTATGGTTATAGGCCATCAAAAAGGTCGCTCTACGTCAGAGAAAGTAAAACGTAACTTTGGCATGCCTCGTCCTGAAGGTTACCGTAAAGCTTTACGCTTAATGGAAATGGCCGAACGTTTTAATATGCCAATTATTACCTTTATCGATACACCTGGTGCTTATCCGGGGATCGGAGCAGAAGAGCGTGGACAAAGTGAAGCGATTGCACGTAACTTAAAAGTAATGGCTCGCTTGTCAGTACCTATCATTTGTACTGTTATTGGTGAAGGTGGCTCGGGTGGTGCTTTAGCTATTGGTGTGGGTGATAGGGTGAATATGCTTCAATACTCAACCTATTCAGTTATTTCGCCAGAAGGTTGTGCCTCAATTTTATGGAAAACGGCAGAAAAAGCATCAACTGCAGCAGAAGCTATGGGCATAACGGCTGAACGTATTAAAGAGTTAGATTTAATTGATGGTGTTGTTGAAGAGCCTTTGGGTGGTGCACATCGCGATATGGACCAAATGGCTGCAATGCTTAAAGAAGCTTTAAAAGTTGATTTAGCTGAGTTAGAAGGTTTAACAAAAGAAGAATTAATTGATAAACGTTATGAAAAGCTCATGTCATTTGGTTACTGTTAATATCCAGGTCGGGTCTTAGCTCGGCTCACTTTATTTATGATGACAAACATTGAATTGGCACTTGTTCGTGCCATCAATAAATACCCTAACATACCACTTGTTATTGCCTATAGCGGTGGTGTTGACTCACAAGTCTTATTGCATGCTTTAGCCACACTAAAGCATGAAAAAAAAATTTTCAATAGTATAACCGTCTGTCATGTTAACCATGGCTTAAGTGATAATGCCAAAAAATGGCAGTTTTTTGCAGAACAAGAATGTTTAAAACGCAAGTTGAAATTTGTTTCTTGCCAAGTAAATGTTCAAAATAAAGCTCAAGAATCACTAGAAGCACTCGCGAGAGAAGCAAGGTATCAAGCACTTCATTCTATTTATCATGAGAAATCATTAATCATTACTGGACACCATCGTGATGATCAGGCTGAAACTTTTTTACTGGCGCTTAAAAGAGGGGCGGGTTTAAAGGGCTTATCTTCTATGGCCTTTGAAACCATGCAAGGCAAAGATATTATTATGCGACCACTGCTTGATGTGTCTCGAACTGACATTGTTCATACAGCTAAAGAGCAAGAACTTAACTGGGTAGAGGATGAATCAAACGCTGATATTCGATATGATCGTAATTTCATTCGCCAAATCATCATGCCATTACTTAACGAGCGTTGGCCTAGCATCACGCAAACGATTAGCCGCAGTGGTAGCCATTGCTTAGAAGGGCAATCGTTGCTCAATGAATTAGCAGAGCAAGATTTAGTAAATAGCCTTGCCGATGAACAGTGCCTATCTGTCAGTGGGTTAAGGAAGCTTTCAATAGCTCGTTTTAATAATTTAATACGGTACTTTTTAGCACAATACAACTGTTTGATGCCAAGTACGGAGCAGCTTGCGCAAGTTTATCAGCAGCTGTTTGCAAGTGAAGATAAAAACCCTGCGGTAAAAGTGGCTGATAATTATTTACGGCGTTACAAAGGTAACTTACATTTAACAGGAGACCTTAGTGATATTAGTGAATGGCAAGAATCTATTGACTGTTTAGAACCGCTAGATTTTACAACTCCTAAAAATATTAAATTGCCTGATGGACTCGGTAAACTAACATTTGAGATTAACTCCTCTTCAAGCGAATCCAATTCATACCAGCTAATCGCTTTACCAAAGAAAGGGCAGAAAGTGACAATTAGTTTTTGTCATAATAACCCGGTTTGTTCACCTGATTTTCGTAATCATTCACGCCCTTTAAAGAAAGTATTACAAGAACTAAATATTCCACCTTGGCAACGTAAAAGAATTCCATTTATTTATTATGACGATGTACTGGTTGCTGCAATTGGATATTTTGTTTGCAAACAGTTTATGTCAGATAAAGGGGAATCAAGCGTCATTGTTACTTGTGATAATTAAGATAATAGAAGTAATAATATGAATTATAGTCATTTATATTCTCTTATTTAGTTAATGATGTGAACTCCATATTCCTCAATTATTGCGTATATTTCAGCGTTTGATTAGTACCAGAATTAAAACCTATAATAACTATTATCAAATTTAACTCTCCAAAAACCACTTAATCTAACCTGAATATTTATACGGAGGCATTAGCATTTATCGACGATAAATAGCATGTTACAATTGAGTTAATACAATTACGTGTATTTTGTTTTTAATTAGGAATAACCATGGCAACCGAACAAGCATTGCAACAACGTAGTAATAACAGCTGTGAACTTTGTACAGCGACAGATAACTTATCAATATTTCCTGTACCACCAACCAGTGATTTAAGCGCGCAGCAATGTGTCTATATTTGTCAAAACTGTCAATCTCAAATTGAAGCAAGTACACCATTAGATATCAATCATTGGCGTTGTCTTAATGATAGCATGTGGAATCAAGAGCCCGCTGTGCAAGTTGTTTCGTACCGCATGTTGCATAAACTTGCAGCAGAGAGTTGGGCGCAAGATGCGCTGGAAATGATATACCTAGAAGATGATGTTAGAACGTGGGCTGAGCAGGGTATAGCAGCTGAAAGAACGGATGGACCTACACGTGATAGTAATGGTGCAGAATTACAAGATGGTGATAATGTTACCTTGATTAAGGACTTGAAAGTTAAAGGGGCAAATTTTACCGCTAAGCAAGGAACAATGGTTCGAGGTATTTCGTTAACGGATAATCCAGAACACATCGAAGGTAAAGTAAACGGAACACGTATTGTTTTAGTCTCGGCTTATTTGAAAAAAGCCTAACTTGACATAATTAATGGTTAGATAGAATAATAAGTTGATGGAATATAGATTATTTATTGGTGAGTTATGACTTTTAAGCCTGTTTTACTGTAAAAGTTAAGCAGGTTTTTCTCGTATAAGTGAAAACGATACATTTATAACCAGCGTCGCACTTTTTTACAATAAGCTTGATACGCCACTGGGAAACGTTTAGTAAGTATTTCTTCTTCGGGCTTTATTTGGTAGCGGGTAATGTACAATATAAATAATGGAACCACAGCAAAGCAAGCGATGTTTCCCAAGTAAAGTGCTAATGCAAGTTGAATTAATATTAAAGCAAAATACATAGGGTTACGCGAATAGGCATAAACACCTGTATCGACTACTGTACTGGTTTTTTCTGGTGTGTGAGGGTGAATGGTTGTCTTGTGCTTATGAAAGCCATATAAGGCTAACGAACCGACGATACATGCTAAAGCGATAAGTAATAACATTAACGGAATAACATAAGAAAAAGTAAAGTGAAGCTGAGGAAAGGAGTCGGCTAAATAGAACATTAGACTTGCACTAATAACAAGTTGTACAGGAGGTACAATTTTTAATGCTAGGTTCATTTTTACGCTGCCATAATATAGTTACGAATACCTGAACTTAAATTGCTGTGGCTTTAATGATTTATAGCTGCTACATCCAAAGCCAAACAGCAGTTACAGCACTACCTTAATGGTATTATTTGACAATCCTCATGATTACCTGAGGATTGTTATCACGTTCTTTTATAAGTGGGTTACTCGGTACTCTTCACAAGCAATTTTATCTTCGCACTCACCATATAAGTACAAACTATGATTGGTTAGTGTGATCTTATGAGATTTTGCAATGTCCGACTGTCTTTCTTCAATTACATCATCTTCAAATTCAACTACTTTGCCACACTTTAAACAAACTAAATGATCATGATGTTTTTTATGGGCAAGTTCAAAAACTGACTTGCCACCTTCGAAATGATGGCGGGTGACAATGCCAGCATCATCAAATTGGTTTAAAACACGATAAACTGTGGCTAAGCCTATTTCTTCGTGTTGTTCTAATAATATTTTATAAACATCTTCTGCACTAATATGTTGATTATTCGGCTCTTGAAGAATGGTTAAGATTTTAATACGAGGCAGGGTGATTTTTAATCCGGCCCTTTTGAGTTCTTCGTTTTGATCAGCCATGTAAATATGTTCTCTAAAGATGATAATGCTCAAAAGTATATGAGGTTATTGATGAAGGATAAAGCCTTAGTTGTATTTATTCAGCTTTTTTAATTTTAAATAGAAAAAAAGCTCAATTGTTGAGCTTTCTATCTAAAATAATGATGTATTAAACCTTATATAATTTAAGGTTTAAGCTAATTCAGCTAAACACATTTCATCATTAAGTTGATTAACCCATTGAGTAACACGTGTATCGGTTAACTCAGGTTGCCTGTCTTCATCAATACACAAACCAATAAAAGTATTTTCATCGATTAATGCTTTTGACGCTTCAAACTCATAACCTTCAGTAGGCCAACTACCTACGATAATAGCGCCTTTACTCTCAGCAATATCACGTAGAGGCTCCATTGCATCACAAAAGTACTCTGCGTAATCTTCTTGATCACCAAGACCAAAAATAGCGACCAACTTATCAGTAAAGTCAATTTCTTCAAGTTCTGGCAAAAAGTCATCCCAGTCACATTGGTTTTCACCATAATACCAAGTAGGTATGCCTAATATAAGCATATCAAACTCTGCAATTTCTTCTTTTGTGCTTTTTGCAATGTCTTTAACATCGATCATTTTTTTGCCCAGCTTTTTCTGGATCATTTTACTAATTGCTTCGGTGTTTCCTGTATCACTGCCGAAGAATAAACCTACGATTGCCATGGATATTTACCTTTTAGACTTCAATTAAATTTGTTTTATGCGCTAAAGATTCAATCAATAGTGCTTCAATTAATTCACTGCGGCTAATGTTTTTAGTTTTAGCCAGTGTTTCCAATTGTTCGAATAAGCTGTGGTGTATTTTAAACTCCACTCGCTTCAAACCTTTGGTTTTATCTCGTTTTACTTGATTACGCTTATTTAGTTTAATTTGTACATTGCGTGGGTGTGGGCTTGTTTTGGGACGCCCAGGACGCTTTTCATCACTAAATAGATCAATGGTTGTTAAATCGGTTAATTCTTTTGCCATTAGCCAACACCCTGACTTTCCCATATAAATTGAATAATACCTTTGGCAATAAAACCAAAACAACCTAAAAAAAGTACAAAATAAACGACTAATCGCCCCATTTTAGGGACGTCATTTTTAGTCATCACATCATGAATGGATAAACCAATAAAACCAAAAATGAAAAGAAAAAATAAATTAAGGCCTATTGCCTCAATAAGTTCAAAATGTTCAGCTAGCATATTTGTTAGTTAACTATGAAAAATACATCAAGTGATGTAAGCCAAAAATTGGCGACACTATAGCATGTAATGACAGTAAACACATTTACTTTCACTATACTTATGTTTAAAAACTCTACCTTATATACAAAATTGCTTTATTGTTGTTCATCAAAGGGCTAAGACTATAATGAACAAGGTAATTTAGCGTTATCTATTTGCTTTTTAAAAAACTTATCACTATCTTATTAAATGCTACCGTTTTTTCAGCATGTAACCAATGACCGGCACCTTGTATTACCTTAGCTTTAGCTTTAGGAAAAAGCATTGTAATGGCACTTTGATGCTCTGGTAATATGTAATCTGAGTTGCCGCCTTTAATAAATAAAGTATCGCCATTAAAGGTTAAATCCGTTTTATCGTAAACATTTTGCATGATTTGTTGATAGCCTTGTTCAATGTTATGCAGGTTACATTTAAATTTAAATACACCTTGCTTATCTTGGGCTATGTTACGCAATAAAAATTGCCTTACACCGCTGTCTTCAACATATTTTGCTAATTGCATGTCAGCATCTTTACGCTTATGTACTTGTGTTAAGTCGATAGCTTGTAAGCCTTCAATAATTGATAAATGATGAGAAGGGTACTTAACCGGTGCAATATCAGCAATAATAAGTTTATTAATGCGCTCAGGGAATGAAAGCGCAATTTTCATTGAAATTTTTCCACCCATTGAATGCCCAAGGATATAGCATTTTTCAATAGATAAATGATCTAATAAGTTAATGACATCTTGTGCGAGTACTTGGTAATCCATACCTTGTTGATGAAAAGAGTTACCGTGGTTTCTGACATCAATACTCGTCACACAGTATTCTTGACTGAGATTCTTGGCCACCATGTTTAAATTTTCTAAACTACCAAATAAACCATGTATAAGTACAATATGTTCGCCTTCGCCAAGTTGTTGATAATTTAGTTGCTTTATATCTGTCATTTTATTAAATCATTTATTTTATTTTTATCATAACGGAATTTTATCATGAAATTACCCTAAATTTGGGTATAATCCCGCGGTAATTAAAAATTTATAGAAGTTAATGAC
>OJCW01000397.1_pt1 | contig 15346 bp, 14 predicted proteins | sample 1592461 | NCBI WGS metagenome assembly OJCW01 (sample SAMN05416884, study PRJEB24817) | seawater metagenome | isolation source: Sea water | place: Canada:Atlantic | collected 2013-11 | reverse complement strand
CGAGATTCCTCTACGTCTCGTGGGCTCGGAGATGTGTATAAGAGACAGATTCATTATAATAATAAACTTTCTGAATGCCAGAACCCAAAGACTTAAAAACTAATTAAAGTGTTTTCAATTTACTATAAAGCATTATAGGCGAATTCCCCACGCTTTATGGAAGCTCTCCGTTAACTCATCACGAAAATCAGGGTGTGAAATTTCAATCAAGGCTTTAGCGCGCTCTCTTAAGCTCTTATTACGTAAGTTTGCAATACCATATTCAGTCACAATGTACTGAACATGTGCCCTTGTAGTTACTACGCCAGCTCCAGCATCTAATGTGGTAACAATACGTGATAATTGGCCGTGTTTAGCCGTTGAAGGAAGCGCGATGATCGCTTTACCGCCTTTTGATAAACTCGCACCACGAATAAAGTCCATTTGTCCACCAACACCAGAATAAATAGAGGTGCCGATAGAGTCGGCACAAACTTGGCCGGATAAATCAACTTGCAATGCACTATTGATTGCTGCAACGTTATCATTTCGTTTAATGATAGCGGTATCGTTAACATACTCAATATCTAAGAAGACTACTTGCGGGTTATCATCAATAAAGTCATATAGTTTTTGTGTGCCAATGGCGAAGCCTGTCACTATTTTCCCTGGATGAGTTCGCTTAAGTCGGTTAGTGATAACGCCCGATTTAACTAAAGGGAGTAAACCATCAGAAAACATTTCAGTGTGTATACCCAAATCTTTTCTATCAGTTAAGCAGGCTAAAACTGCATCAGGAATTACGCCAATGCCCATTTGTAAGCAATCACCATCATTGATTAATTTGGCAACGTTTTTACCAATGGCTTTGGTGACATCGTCAAGCTTACTTTGAGGATGTAAAGGTAACTCGTCTTCCTGCCAATAAACGCTATGAAATCTATCATAAGGAATAAAACCATCACCATGGGTTTTGGGCATGTTAGGGTTGATATGCGCAATAATCTTCTTTGCAGCCAGACAAGCTGAATTGGTAGCCTCTACAGAAATTCCCATGGTACATATGCCATGTTTATTGGGTGGGGAGACTTGAATAATAGCGGTATCAATTGGCTGTTCACCTGAGCTAAATAACTTAGGCAGCTCTGAAAGGAACATGGGTACATAATCAGCTTCTCCAACGGCCATAAGTGGGCGGGTAGAGGTGCTACTAAAATAACAGCGGTGACGTAAATGACCGAATAACTCAGGTGATGATAAAGAGTCAGCTCTTTCAGTGTGAAGTTGTAATAAGGTTAAATTTTCTCGTGTTTTCGCATGAATGGCCAATGCGTCAATTAGTACCCTCGGTGTAGCAGACATTGAGTGGGTCCAAATAAACTCGTTATTTTCAATGGACGATATTGCTTCTAGTGCTGTCTCACAAACTTTAACCGACATTGCTTTTCCTAAATTTAATTACATATTGAGCCAATAGTAAGGTGACTCATGGCTTGCTGCTTATAAAAAGATCATATCAGGTATCTAAATACAATGGGAATAATATCTACTCATTCTAGGCTGACAGCCTAAATAACTTATTGAAATTCCGTTAAGTTATTGATATTAAGTACCTCGTTACCCCAAATACGTGTAGAGTGTTATATATGAACTAAATAAGTTTATTATCACTTTTACCAAAAAGAGTGAACGTAAAAGGTGTTTAATTAACCACCATGGCTGTTGAATATTTATTCAAATTGAGGCAGTATTTATCCAATTTTATTGAACTACTTTATGCTCAGCTTACTTATCTATATAGAACAGAATAATACTGAGCAGTAACAATGACCGAACGATCAAGGAACATTAATGAAACCGAATACTAAACCGGCCAATCCTAACTTTTCTTCAGGCCCATGTACAAAACGCCCGGGTTATGATCTTGCAACACTTAACACTGACAGCTTAGGGCGTTCTCATCGTAGTGCTATAGGTAAAGCGCGTTTACAAAAAGCTATTACCGAAACTGCACGTTTATTAGATTTACCAGAAGGTTATAAAGTAGGTATTGTGCCGGGCTCTGATACTGGCGCAATGGAAATGGCTATGTGGTCATTATTAGGTCAACGCCCTGTTGATGTATTCGCATGGGAATCTTTTGGTTCAGGCTGGGGCACAGATGTTGCGAAGCAATTAAAATTGGATAATGCGCAAACATTCACTGGTGAATACGGTGACTTGCCTGACTTCTCAAAAGCTAACCCAGACCATGACATTATCTTTACTTGGAATGGGACAACCTCAGGCGTTAAAGTGGAAAATGTTGACTGGATCAGTGATCAACGTACAGGTTTAACCATTTGTGATGCCACTAGTGCAGTATTTGCGATGGACATGGAATGGGACAAAATTGATGTTGCTACCTTTAGTTGGCAAAAAGTGCTTGGTGGTGAAGGTGCTCACGGCATGTTAATTTTAAGTCCTAGAGCGATAGAACGATTAGAGTCTTATACGCCTGCTTGGCCTATTCCTAAAGTATTCGGCTTAACTAAAAAGGGTAAATTAATTGATGGCATTTTTAAAGGAGCTACGATAAATACCCCGTCTATGTTGTGCGTTGAAGATTACCTTGATGCACTTAACTGGGTGGATAAAATTGGCGGCTTACCAGCAGCCATTGAAAAGAGTCAGGGTAACTTACAAGTATTAACAGAGTTTGTTGCTGAAAATGACTGGATAAGCTTTTTAGCAAAAACACCTGAAACTTGTTCAAATACCAGCGTATGCTTTGAGCTAAAAGCCGATGCAGAACAAGTGAAAACAATTATCAAACTACTCGAGGAAGAAAGCGTTGCCTTTGATATAGGCGCTTATCGAGATGCGCCTGCGGGATTACGCATTTGGTGTGGCGCTACCGTTGAGCGGTCAGATATAGTCGCTTTACTCCCTTGGCTTACTTGGGCATATCAACAAGCTACCTCATAACATTGAAACCCGCTATTTACTGTAAATAGCGGGTTTTTTTATATTTATCAAATGGAACCGGAAAATTTATCATTCCATTAACTTCAGCGAATAACTACTAAAGAGTCTTATATGAAAAAGATCAGAACGTACAATAATATTGCAGCTAAAGGGTTAAATAAATTTCCAGCTGACAGCTATTTGGTTGATGCTGTTTGTGAAGCGCCAGATGCCATTTTATTGCGTAGCCATAAACTACATGATGAAGTACTTCCAGAATCTGTACTTGCCGTTGCGCGCGCAGGAGCAGGTGTTAATAATATTCCCGTTTCTGATTATACGCCGCAAGGTATTGTTGTTTTTAATACTCCGGGGGCGAATGCTAATGCGGTAAAAGAATTAGTGTTAGCCAGCTTATTACTTAGTTCTCGCGGCATTACTCAAAGCATGAGCTACGTTGACTCTTTAGCATCAGAAACTGATGCTGCACAACTACACAAAAAAGTAGAGGCGGGTAAAAAGCAATATGGTGGCTCTGAGCTTGAAGGTAAAACGTTAGGTGTTGTTGGCTTAGGTGCCATTGGCGCTAAAATTGCCAACCTTGCGTTAAGTCTAGGGATGAACGTTATTGGCTATGATCCAAAGCTGAGTGTTGAGGCTGCATGGCAATTATCTTCTGATGTAACACGTGCCGCCAACTTAAATTCCTTATTAGCTCGTTCTGATTATGTCACTTTGCATGTGCCTATGTTTGAAGCAACACGGGGCTTGATGAATAACGACGCATTCTCTGCCATAAAAGAAGGCGCTAAATTAATCAATTTAGCGCGCGGAGAGTTAGTTGATGAAGCAGCCGTTATTTCGGCGTTAGACTCAGGAAAGCTTGCTAGCTACATAGCTGACTTTCCTAGTGAAGCGTTAATTGCGCACGATAAGGTTGTATTATTTCCACACTTAGGCGCAAGTACCGTTGAAGCAGAAGAAAACTGTGCTGAAATGGGCGCTGCTCAATTAATAGACTTTTTAGATAATGGCAACATCATTAATTCTGTTAACTTTCCTGCAGTTTCCATGGAACGTACTACTGGGTATCGGGTGACCTTTGCCAATGACAACGTACCTAAGGTATTAGGTACCGTACTCAACCTTTTGGCAGATTTGAATATTAACGTACTTGATATTGTAAACAAAAGCCGTGATGAAATTGCCTATACTATTTTAGATATTGAGCAAGAGCCTACTCCAGCATTACTCGATCAACTATCAGGTGTTGAGCATATTTTTCATGTGAGAAGCGTATAAACTAATCATAAGTAGAAGGGCTGAATATGGTTTGTCCTTTATACTTAGCTTAATTTTGTGCAAGTAAAATTTAATCCTCATTTTTACTTGCACAATGTGTGATAACTCATTAAAATCCGCGCATTGTTTCAAACCTAGAAGCAATGCAAGTAAGACCTCAGTGGTGGCTATAGCTCAGTTGGTAGAGCCCCGGATTGTGATTCCGGTTGTCGAGGGTTCAAATCCCTTTAGCCACCCCATCTTTATTCCTCTGTAGACCTTTAAAAACAATACCTGTAGATAATATTACAAATATGAAATTGGTTTTTCATCGCCTGCTCCTGTGCATATTCTGTGAGTATTTGAAGCTAATTAGGTCTAATTACTTACACGTATATCCAACTTCCAGCTCATATCTTCACCATCGACCGGAATTGATTAACTTTACCTGAATAGGGGATTTACTGTCCAGTTCCTGTGCTTTTTGCTGAAAGTTCAATTATCAATCAAGAAAGAAAACGTCAAAAAAGTGCGCTTTGCTGACGTTAACTGCTAGTTGTTCTTTAGGCCAATTGATAGCCAACTGCGGACATTAGCTTTTGGGGTATTAATGGCAGTTCAGAGCACTCATTGCTGACCTAGCATTAATACTTAATCTATGGATTTCAAGTAATCCTATCTTTTGTTAGGGTCTTCCAACTAGCATCAGGTTTCCAATCATTAACCCATGCTGGAATATTACAGGCAGGCATCGGTTTTGCAATACCATAACCTTGAGCTAATTCACAGCCCAGTTGCAATAACGCAGTACCATGCTCAATCGTTTCCACACCTTCAGCAATCACATCACGTTTAAATGATTTAGCTAAGGCTATCACGCCTTCAACAATGGCCAAATCATCCACGTCATTCAACATGTCACGCACAAAGGTTTGGTCTATCTTAATTAAGCTGGCAGGTAAACGTCTAAGGTAAGTCAGGGATGAATAACCTGTACCAAAGTCATCTAGAGCAAACTTTACGCCCAGCGCCATACACTCATTCATGATAGTTGATACATGATGTACATCATCTAAGGCACTTGTTTCTAATACCTCTAGCTCTAAATAACGCGGTTCAACATCAGGGTGGGCGGCTAGCTGCCTGATTAGTCTGTCTGTAAAGTCAGTTTGCTGTAATTGAACTGCGGCAATGTTTACGCTAGTACTTACAGGCAGGTTGATACCCATTTTTTGCCATTGGCTAATTTGTGACAGTGCAGTATCAATAACCCATTCACCCATTTCTATCATCATGGCGTGGTTTTCAATGATTGGCAGGAACTCAATTGGATTTAATAAACCACGCTCTGGGTGTTGCCAGCGAATAAGCGCTTCAGCCCCCATTACTTTACCTGTTTTCATATTAACTTTAGGCTGATAATAAAGCACAAATTGATGATTATCTAATGCGCTGCGAATGGCCTCTAGGCTTTCCCGTTGTACTTTAATCGCGTCATCTTGAACAGTATCAAATAAGTGATAGCGGTTCTTACCTGATTGTTTAGCCACATACATAGCTTGAACTGCATGGCGTATGAGCTGGTCAGCATCCACACTATCTTGAGGGTAAAGGGTGACACCAATGCTGGCGGATACGTTTACCACGACTTTACCTATTCTGACAGGCTCTGATGCTGCGAGTAATAACCGCTTTAATACAGGCTCACAATCTTCAACTTTGTCTAAATCAGCTAATACAGCTACAAATTCATCTCCGCCAACGCGGGACAAAGTATCATCTACACGTAACGCCTCTTTCATACGCAGTGATAGTGCAATCAGCAATTCATCACCTACATCATGACCATGGGCATCATTGACGGCTTTAAACCCATCTAAATTTAGAAATACGACAGCGAGTGAAAGCTTGTGACGGCTACACTGCAACATGGCTTGAAATAATCGGTCAGAAAGTAATACTCGATTGGGCAAATTAGTGAGTAAATCAAAATTGGCAATACGCTCTAGCTGTTCTTGATGTTTTTTTATTTGGGTGATGTCGTTAGCTAAGGAGACGTATTGGGTGGTATCACCGTTTACATCACGAACGGCACTCATCGTTGTCATTACAGCATACACTTCACCATTTTTACGCCTATTCCACACTTCGCCAGACCAGTAGCCTTCTTTTAGCAACGCTTGCCACATCTCAGCATAGAACTCAGGTGATTGTCGTCCAGATTGGAGAATGCGTGGATTTTTTCCTATAGCCTCTTCACGACTATAGCCCGTTGTATGGGAGAAAGTATCATTAACATCAAGTATCATGCCAGTAGCATCGGTGATAGCGATGCTTTCACCTGCATGCGTAAATACGCTGGCGGCTAGTTTAAGCTTTTCGTCTGAAAGTTTTTGCTTAGTTATATCTGTGTGGACAGTAACCCAAATATCACCGTGTACTGGATGATTAAATGTAGTTACAGAAGCAGAACACCAGAAGGAGGTTCCATCCTTTTTGATGTTATTTACCTCGCCATGCCATGATCCAGATTTTATGATTTTCTCGCCAATAATTTTTACTGTCTCAAGGGGGTCTATGTCAGTAGGTGCATTAACAATTGATACGTGTTGTCCAATCATTTCTCCGTATTCGTAGCCAAATAGAGTTTCAAATGAAGGGTTTGTATATAGAATAATGCCATCAGAAGCTCTTATGAGATATGCCCCCTCAGTCATGGTATTAAGAATCTGAGAATATATTTCTGGCATGTCTAAGTTAAATTCATTCTTCGCTGAGAAAGACATTCTGTTAATCCCTTGTAAATTTGGTATAAAATACTACTATTGATAAAGCCCAGTACGCTTACTTTAATATGGGTAATGCCAATCATACATGTTAAAACTATGATGTTCACCTAGCAGCTTGCATTCAGATGCCTGAAGTGGTCAGTCGATAGGTAGGAATACCAAACATTTCTAAGCAACGGTCGTCCCATTGATTGATATTATTTATAATGTCAATATGCCAAAGGTCAGCGTCAGCCGAATTTATAGCCAATTGCGGACATTAAGCATTTGCAAATTCAGGAGTATATTTAGGGCAATATTAACCAAGATTTTCTGCTCACTTGTGGGGCTGGTTTAAGGCTCAAAGAAGCCTGTGGCACCTTAAATTATTTGTAAAATCACAAAACATAATGTTATTGTTATTCCACAAGTTTTTTTGTGGTCTTTATCGACTGTTACAGCGAACAACGGACGGTCAAAGGAATTAAGAGATAAGGAATTAATGACAGAATTTATCATTGTAATTGCAGTTTTAACTTACCTTGTATGGTCTATTTATCTAGAAGATACCCTTCCTAAAAGATACCGCCAACGTAATTGTATGGGCAAAAATTGGAAAGCCGTATTCCCCAAAAACTCTAAAAATGAGATTCGTTCATTTTTAATATTCTTTACTGATGCTTTTGCTTTCGATGAAAAAGATAAATTGAAGTTTGAACCAAGTGATAAATTGCTGACTATTTATCGGGAGTTATATCCCAAAAAATGGCAAGCGGATAACATGGAGTTTGAAACTTTAGCTGAAGATTTACAAAAGCACCATGGTATTGACTTTGAGAGTCTGTGGCATGATGATTTAACTTTAGGTGAGTTATATCATGCTTTTAATAAAGCTCAATTACCGCTCAGAGCGAAGTAGAATACATTCAATTAAAGTTATCTTTTCTTATAATAGTTAAAAACACACCAATTTAAGGATTCTGGTTTATCAACAACGGAACTGTAATGAATATGCAAACTCATAAAGTTGAGAAAAAATTCAAGTATTTAACTTATGGAGCATTTGCTTTTTTTTTAGCTGTTTTCATTCTTACAGTTTATATTCTTATGTTTCCTGATTCTGAGAAGAACAGTGTACAAATTATTGCAACAATAATGATTTCCTCAACATTTGGTCTTATGACTTATTTTTCTTTGAAAACTATATTGTCATTTAAGAAGTATGATATCAGTCTTGATGGTGATGGAATTTGGCGTAACTATCAAAGTAAAGATATTGGCTTAATTAAATGGTCTGAAATAAAAATATTCAGAGAATATCAATACCTTCAAAAAATTCAGTTGTTAAATCTCAAGAATGAAAAGCTGATAGATATTCATTATCAATTAAGTAACTTTTCTGATTTAAGAGATAAATTGGTTGAGAATATTGAACCTAACTTCAATCATGCCGAGCCATTCACACTTTATGCACCATTAACTTTTCATCTGTTTTGGTTAGGGGGGAGTATTGCGTGGCCTTACCTTTTTTACCAAACATTCGCTTTAGAAATGAATGTTTTGTATGCAATACCTCCACTTTTTTGTACTTTAGTTTTCATTTTTGTTTATACAAGGTCAATAATAAAAATCACCTTTGATGAAAGTAAGGCTAAATCATTTACATTTTTCAAAAAAGAATATTACCCCTACGACAAAATCCAAGAAGTAAAAATTCAAGAAGATTCAGAAGATGGTAGTAGATTTTTGATGCTTTTAGTTATTATGAATAATGGAGATGGTTTTAAATTACCCAAGCTTAGTTCTAATGTATTAGAAACATACTTCAAGCTAACTGCATTAATCAATAAAAACAAAGCATATACCAATACAAGAAGAAATGACTGACTACAATTGTCACTCAAGAGCAGAACAGAGAATATTTTACATAATCTTATGATTTAACCTATGCTATCAGGGAGTTTTGAGCAAGAGTCGGTCATAGAGGTAAGTTATATAACACTTTAATTTTAGGAGATTCCATCAGTAATATGGATGTTAATATCAAAGAATCATTTCAAAGAGCTATCAAAAATGGTACGGGCGAAGCAATACTAATCCTTAATAAATTCCCTGATGAAAATTTAGACAATATTATAAATGAGGCTTGTATGCGGAACTTAGCTTACGATCCTCAGTGTGAGGGTACAAGGTCTGAATACTTGATCGAAATCATCTCGCATGCCAAAAATAAAACTCAAATAATTAAAAATATAAGCAGTGGCCTATGTGCATCCAAAGATGATAATTGGGACACTCACCAATTGATAGAGCTATCTAAACATTTAGCTTTAGCTGGAAACGAAAAAGCAAAGCAGTCCCTTTACGATAGATACAAAAAAAATCTCAATCCAGAGTTTGACTTTGTAGAAACGGAAGCCTTAGTTGAAGTTGATGGATTCGATGGGTTGTGTTTTTCTATGAAGGTTATCGGGGAGTATTTAGAGTCCACACCTGACTTTTGGGTTGATGATATTCTTTTGAGTTGTTTCAAAGAAAACTTTCCAACCTTTAAACTTGAAAAACATATTCGAGAGGTTGCTAGTTCAAATAAATATATAAAAACCTATTTAGCTAGTGAGGACGTTAAAAACTGGTTTGACAATAGTGACAAAACTATTAAATCAAATGGAAAAACAGATTACTCATACAAACATGTTGCTGAACTAATTCGTACTGGTAAACGTTTGCCGATAACAGTAGGAAAACGCATGAGTCCAGAGGATATAGCTAAACTAGCGAATGACTTTGAGCAAAATAATAATACAGAGATTGAAGAATCTTATCTACGAGCATTTGCTTATGCAAAATATTCAGGAAATATTAAACATGTTGCTTCATTTCTGTACTCGAACAATGAAAGAAAATCTCACTATGCTGTATCTATTTTAAGTAAAATCCAAGACGATTCAATTAGGTTGATTATTGATAATACCTCAATCAAATTTTTAAAAGATAAAATTCGTTTGCTAGTTAGTAATTATAGAAAAAGAGACATAAAACTTTTACTAGATATCTGTGAAAAAACCCAAGATGAAGACGAAATCCACTCCTTCGTAAGTGATGTAATAACAGTATTTGAAAATAATAAAATAGAAAAACCTAGTGTTTTATTAGATAAAATATATCGAATTAACAATTGCTCTTTATGTAGAGAGTCTATGGTCGAAATTTTGATATCTTCAAATGACCTTTCTGAAGGTATTCTTGAAGAATTATTATTTGATAGCGATCTTGATATTCGAAAATTAGCAATAAATTATCGTAAAGAACATTCAAATTAGCTAATTGAAAGGTGGAATGTTTGTTTCCGCTAATGGCTCTGAGAAGTCTACCAAGTCAATTAAGTGTTAGTGACTGTCGGCTAAGGTGGCATTTTTGCCAGTCAGCTTATTCGATTAATTGGTAATATTTATAGTCAAACAATGCGTATTTATATCTGTGGGGGGACTATATTCGTATCAACAGTGACCAAAAAACGCCTTCAAAATTTACCGTTGCTAATGACTCCTCTGTGGCATAAGTGATAGTTACGAATGTAAAAAAAGAATAATTAAAACTTTTATAAAACATAACGTCCAAACGCCCAAAATTCCCATTTGTGATAATTGGCTAACTAATTAAGTTAGCCAATATCTGTTATTTAATTAATCATCCAAGATAAAACCAATAATACCACCAACGGCAACACCAATAACTATGCCTTGTGGACCAAATCGTGCGCCTATCAACCCTCCAGTCGTTGCCCCTTTCATAGCTCCATCTGAAATATTGTTACTCATTTAATTATTTTCCTTAGATTTTTGTCATTCATACTGACAACCGAATAATCAATTCGACTGTCAGTGAAGCTTGTTTTAGTTAAGTAAGTCATCACACCTTGAATTTAATGGCGTAATGGCCACTGAGTTTTGATGAATTATTTGCTTTAGCTAGACCCTGTCCATAAAAGGGCGTTTGGCTAGTCAAAAGTAATTTTCACCGTAAATGTTTCCATTTCTACATAAGAAATAAAGTTAGTTAAATACAGCTCGATAAGTTCATTACCATCCTGCTGACTTAAGCAGCCCCCGTATAAGCTATAGACTTGCTTAGTTTGATAACAAATATCAATTTCCTTCACCAATTCAGGGTACGGAAAACCCTGGAAGCTAAAGTCAGTGATGTATTCAAATAACCATAAGTCCTTGTGTTTACTTAAGCGCATTTCCACAGGGTGAAAGCCGCCTTTATCGGCGCTGTAGTCGGGGTCACGAAAATTAAGGGTTATGCCTGTGCTATTTGATTGCGGCTCAGTTAGCTTTGCCAACTCAGTGTTTAGTATGCTGTAAAGTTTTTCGGGCACACTAAAGCACTGGCTCTTGTTAAAGGTCAGTTTCATTATGTTTTCCTAAGTTGTGTTAGTTGAGAGGAGTTAGTGGCAGTTAACTGTATGTACGCTACTTTTTACTAGAAGTAGGTAGTGGTTTAAGCTTTGATAAGCGATCACGTTGATTGATTAATAGAGGATTAACTACATGTGAATATTGATTTTTCTCAGATTTTAAAATCAATGCTATTTCTTCACTGCGCAAAACGGCAGATAAAAAACTAACATTATTTGCAGACCCGCCTTTCATTACAGATTTAAACACTGAGGACTTAAATGGTTTGTCAGCTTCCATAGCTTCTAGGAGCGCATATAAATCGTCTAGTTTCACCCACGCTTTACTAAATAAACCGCCAGAGTCATTACTGGTTAAGCGAAGATAGCGACATTTATCCTCATCATTCAACGCTAGTTCAAATCCAACTTTCCCTGTAGAACGACGAGATAACTTTAGAGCAAAACCAACAAGTAAGGTTTTGAAATGACTATCAACGTCTTCAATAACCTCCTTAGTTTCACCCGTGGCAACAAAAGCTCCTACATCAGGGGTGTTTTCATCATTTGGTTTATCAGTCAGGTTAGCTTCATTTTCAGCGCTCACTTCACCATTTTCCTCTGATTTTTTATTATTTTCGATTACTTTGTTTTTTGTTTTGGTACTCATAGGTACTCCTTTAAGCATGGTATTTGTTAAGCTAATTGGTTTAATAAAAACTGCGCATCTTGGCGAAGTGTTATAGGTAAATCTGCATTGCAGATAATGTTGATTAATAGTGTGCTGCACATAGTGAATATCCTATTTAAATGCCATTGAAGCTGGCTTAATAAGATATAAACCGTTACCACTATCAGAAGTAATAGCTAATGACAGTTGATAGCTGTCGGGTAGGTCTTCGATGAACTCTGGATTAACGTGTGCCGTTTCAAGAGATAACCGTGTGACATCACTTAATTTTTTTAAGCACGTTTCAATATTGTCATTTCGGTTAAGCACAACAATGGTTGATGGGTACTCTTGCCAGAATTCTTTTGCTTTATCACGTGTACCAAAAGGCTCAATAAGCAAATTAACAACGCCTTGGGCTGTTAATGGATTTAATGCCAGCTGATTTTCTGTCGGTAAGTAATGAAGTATTTGCATAAGTTATTTTCCTCAATGAAAAAAGCCCATTCACCCTGACCAATAAAGGTGTAGGTGAATGGGCTTTGAAGTGGATTATCCTAACGAGTCTACGTCAGCATATCAGATAGTTTTTCACTTGTTTGACGCATAGATTCAGTCGTTAGCTTGGCATAACGCTGTGTTGATATGATTGATTTGTGCTGTAATTGCTCTTGCACTAATCTCAGGGACACGCCAGCACTGACAAGGTTTGAAGCGACTGAATGCCGGAGCGTATGAAGGCAAACTTCATCGCCATTAACTTGGGCTCGCTTAAGTAATTTAATAAAGGTCTTTCTTACACTTCCAAGCGGTTTACCCTTAGCTTTACCCGCAAACAGATAAGGATTATCAATTTTAAGGGGTACTCGGCCAATAAAAGCTAGCATGGGGTCGGTTAAGTAAATGCTTCTGGCTTTACCGTTTTTGGTCATGGGGATATGAATTACACGTTTGGCTATATCTACGTCTTTCACTTTGATATTAGCTACCTCCCCACAGCGCAGACCGGTAAGTCCAAGTAAGCCGATATAACCTGCAATAGTACGATTTCGATATTCACGACAAGCCTTTAGCAATCGTTTCATTTCATAAATATTTAGGAATCGTGTTCGAGCATTGTTTAAACGAAACAGCTTTACGGGTAAACAAACATCTTCATCAATCACCCCGAGGTTTAGCGCATATTTTGTCATCGACTTAATAATCATAAGTGCCTGATTACACGTTGCAGGTGCATATAAATTACCGTATTTATTAACTTGCTCGGTTAAGGATAGGTGAAGCTTTTGTACATCAATAGTTCTTAACTCTCTAAAGAGAATATGTCCTAGCTTTGGCGCTATCATAATGTCAAAACGGTACTTATCATCTTGCCATGTCTTCTTACGCTTCTGGATAATTGGTAGGTAATACTCAGTGAAAAAAGCATTAAGCGTTAATCGAGTAGGGCAATCACGTTCAACTTTGGGGTTAACACCTTCACCTAAGGTTACGCGGTGCTTTTGCGCCAGCTGACGAGCACCAATTACATTAATATCACCAAAGCGACCTAAGCTAATACTTTGCTTAGTTGAATGAAAGGTATAGCGAAAGAGAAACCGTTTATTACCTGTTTTACCGACCAAGCATTTAAGCCCTTGAACCAGCGTATCACTTACCTCTAATTCCGTAGACTTTGATGCTCTATCGTTAGCGGGTAGTGCTTTGATAGCTTTATCGTTAAATTTGAATTTCTTAATCATATTAAGTCCTCAATAGAAATTGTCTATCAACTTAATATCTGTTTATTTACTTGGTTATTACGGCAAAATCAAGCTTACTAGCGGTACCACAATAGTACTATTGAGGGCTAAAAAAGTCCTTTTATAGCCCCTTTTTCTTAACAAGTAATTAGTTCTAATAATGAACTTTATGTAAATTTACTTTGAGGAAAAAATGATGTTCGATTTAATAATTAAGATTTTATTTTTAAGCTATAAAGGAGGTGTTGGCAAATTTTCACTAGCAATCAATTTAGCGGCTGAAATTGACGCAGACTATGTGACCAATGATTTAATTACTACCAGCACTAAAGCAATTCAAATAGAGCCTAACAAGCGAAGAATTCCAAAAGAGCTGCTTACACTTAACCGTGTTGTATTTGATTTTGGTGCTATGTCGACGCAGCTTGACCCTAAAGCGGTTCAAGCAACACAAGCGGCTGATGTAATTGTTATTCCAACACTTACTGATATTAGAAGTCTAACCGCAACAATTAAAACAGTTAATTTAGTCACACCTATGAACAAACCTATTGCTATTATCATTAATAATTTCACTAAGCAAAAGAAATTTGATGAAGCTAAAGAGTTTCTAACTGAAAGACTGGGAGAGTTACCTGTTTTTGCTATTCGGGCGACAACCCTATTTGACCGTGTGGCTAAGGATGAGGATGAATGGTTTAAAAACATTCACAATGATAACGGAGAATGGCAATTGAACAAATCGCGAATAGCGCATGAAGAAGTGTATAACGAAATTATTGAGCTAGGTACCCAAACATGAAACTACAAACACTTAGTGATATTGAACAATCTTTTGGTGGCAGACCAAAGTCATCAAATCTTAAGGTCCGACATAGCTTCTATTTGAACCAAGAAGAATCTGAGTTATTGAAAGCCTACGCGACCAAAAGTGACTTTTCTGTCAGTGAAATGGTGAGAAGATTGATAAGGCCCTTATTAAAAAATATCGATAATAAATAAAATATAGAGATAACCTTAATTAGGTTATCTCTATATTTCCGTCAAAAAATGTTACACGTGTGAACGTGCCATCTATGCTCTTGGGTTTACACTAGAAATCTATTTTTCTATCACTCTTTGGTGCACAAAGTTAGATAGATTTTATTGCAAGTTGCTCCTTTAAGCGGAAGCTTCGAGAGGCTAAATTAATACTTCGGCTCCTAGCCATTGTTGACAGTAGCTATAACTCAGTTTGGTGGCGATAGCGCCATAGAACTAATGCTATAAAAGTAGATACTGAGTGGCTTAACCATCTACTCAAACTAAAAAACCACTAAGACAATAACTTAGTGGTTTTTTATAATTACAAAACGAGGCTAGTTAAACTTTAGCGCTATTCTCTGCATTGAATAGCTTTATTGCTTCCTCTTGGCAGCTTAGTGAACAGCCTATTTCCTCAAAAAACATAGCGCATCCAACCTGACTCAGTAATATAGCCTGAATAAGTTCACTTTTTTCCGGTTCCATATCTGTCTCTTATACACATCTCCGAGCCCACGAGACGTAGAGGAATCTC
>OJCW01000377.1_pt1 | contig 15705 bp, 12 predicted proteins | sample 1592461 | NCBI WGS metagenome assembly OJCW01 (sample SAMN05416884, study PRJEB24817) | seawater metagenome | isolation source: Sea water | place: Canada:Atlantic | collected 2013-11 | reverse complement strand
ACACATAAAAATTGGCTCGGAGATCAATGGATATAAAAGCTATCCAGGCGTTAATCGAAAGCGATATGAATGACGTCAATCAACTTATACATGCGCAAATGCGCTCAGATGTGGCGTTAGTTAATCAGCTTGGTTTATATATAGTTAGCAGTGGCGGCAAACGCGTTCGTCCAATGCTGGCTATTTTAGCAGCCAAAGCGCTCGGTTATCAGGGTAAAGATCACATAACACTTGCAACAATTGTTGAGTTTATCCATACAGCAACGCTATTGCATGATGATGTTGTAGATGAATCAAACTTACGACGTGGCACGCCTACAGCAAATGCTGAATTTGGTAATGCTGCTAGCGTATTGGTTGGTGACTTTATTTACACTCGCTCATTTCAGCTTATGGTTGGCCTTGGAAAAATGCAGATTATGCAAGTACTTGCCGATGCAACAAACATTATTGCTGAAGGTGAAGTATTGCAGCTGATGAACTGCAATGATCCAGGTACGACTGAAGCCAGCTATATGCAGGTTATTTACTCTAAAACGGCTAAATTATTTGAAGCAGCTACAGGCCTTGCTGCCATTATCACAGAGCAAGACCAAGCGACACTTGATGCACTAAACCTATACGGTATGCATTTAGGTACTGCGTTTCAACTAGTAGATGACGTACTCGATTACAATGCAGATGCTGAGCAGCTAGGTAAAAACATTGGCGATGATTTAGCTGAAGGCAAACCAACCCTTCCGCTTATTTATGCTATGCAACATGGTAGCGAGCAGCAAACACAGCTTATTCGTGATGCAATAGAGCACAGTAATGGTATGGAGCATTTAGAGGAAATTTTAACTGCACTAAAACAAACTAATGCGCTTGAGTTTACAATGCAAAAAGCAGAGCTTGAGGCCGAAAAAGCCATTGCCTGTTTAGACTTTTTAGCTGAGTCTGACTATAAGCAAGCACTTATAAGCCTTGCCCGTATTGCGGTTGACCGCGACCACTAGTTTTAACTAGTTACACAGTGTGACATTAATTCTGAGCAATAAAAAAGCCTGCAAATGCAGGCTTTTTTGTTGCTTAAAGCGGCTATTACGCCATGAAATCAACACCTTCTTTGATGTCTTTTTTCAGAGTTTCAAGCATGTCATTTTTTGCTTTTGTTTCAAATGCGCTTAGTTCGCCGTAAGAAAGAATTTCTTCTACACCGTTTTTACCTAAACGTACTGGATGTGCAAAGTACTCTGCATCGCCATTTTCAACAGCAACGTAAGCGTAATCTACAACTTCTTCACCTTGTAGGCCTTTAACTAAAGACATACAAAAACGAGCTGCAGCAGCACCCATAGATAGCGTAGCTGAACCACCGCCTGCTTTAGCATTTACAACTTCAGTACCCGCATTTTGGATACGTGGAGTAAGTGCAGCAACTTCTTCAGCAGTGAAAGAAACACCTTCAACTTGAGAAAGTAGAGGCAGAATAGTTGTGCCTGAGTGACCACCAATTACTGGTACTTTTACAGTTGCTACGTCTACGCCTTTAAGTTCAGCAACAAATGCTTCTGAACGAATAACGTCAAGCGTAGTAATACCGAATACGCGTTTAGCGTCGTAAGTACCTGCTTTTTTGAATACTTCAGCAACAATTGGAACTGTGCCATTTACTGGGTTAGTAATAATACCTACTAACGCTTTAGGACAGCTGGCAACAATGCCTTCTGCTAAAGTTTTGATGATGCCAGCATTTACATTGAATAAATCAGCACGATCCATACCTGGTTTACGTGGCATACCCGCTGGGATAAGAACGATGTCAGAACCTTCAAGCGCTTTATTTAAATCGTCTGCGCCAAAGCCTGCAACTTTAACATCTGTTGGGATGTGAGAAAGGTCAACCGCAACACCTGGTACTACTGGTGCAACATCATAAAGTGATAATTCAGAGCCAGCTGGTAAGCCTGTTTTTAATAATAAAGACAACGCTTGGCCGATACCGCCTGCAGCACCTAATACAGCAACTTTCATTGGAATTCTCCGTAATTTGAGGTAGGAAACATTTGTGGCTCTTAAGATAATGAAATTAGCGACTAAAAACAAATTTATCCTGTCTATTTCAAGTATATTTTCGACCATAGTCGTAAACTTATGTGATTTAACGCATCAAACTGGCAAGTTAACTAAACAACTGCTGCATAATTATTCATTTTTGTGTAGAATTTGCGGCATAAATAACAAAAACGAATAAAGACTATGCAACCACAAGATAAACAAGAAGCACTGGTAAAAGCATTTAAATCACTATTAAAAGAAGAAAATTTTGGCTCTCAAGGCGAAATAGTTGATGCGTTAAAAGATCAAGGTTTTGACAATATAAGCCAAAGTAAAGTTTCACGCATGTTAAGTAAATTTGGCGCTGTACGTACACGTAATGCCAAACAAGAAATGGTTTACTGCTTACCTGCTGAAATGGGTGTACCTACGGCTAAAAGCCCATTACGCCAATTAGTAATCGACATTATGCACAACGAAATGATGATCATCATTCGTACCAGCCCAGGTGCTGCTCAGCTTATTGCACGTTTATTAGATTCATTAGGTAAAGCAGATGGCGTACTAGGAACAATTGCAGGCGACGATACTATTTTTATCGCTCCTGCTAAAATATCTGAAATAGATGTAACACTTGAACGTGTTCGCATTTTATTTGATACGGTTTAATAGCAAATTAAATTTGTTTTAAAAACCCTATCGAAGGTGCAAAGAAAGCAGAGCCCATATCGGCTTGAGTAAAATCAAGCCAGTGGTCGTAGCAATCCCCTTCCCCTAAACGACTATTAAGTACTTTTTCAAATGCGGTGCCCGTACAAGCGCAAGTAATTGATAACATTCCCTGCTCATACACGTCGCCATAAGGCATGCTTTGATTTAATAGTAGCGGTTGTCCGTGTTCGTCTTTTAGCTCACTTCGCGAAGCATGGCTGGTTTCGATCGCTGGGGTAATTAGCGTGTTATCAAGACGCGTACGTCCCATTATTTGCTCTTGCTCACTCAATGATAAATGCTGCCACATAGTTAAATCATGTTTATAACGCTGAACATGAATATAGCTCCCCTGATCTTCAAAGCTACCAGGGTTGCTGATTAAAGCCGTAGCGCGCTTTTTTCTTCCATGTGCGGTGTCGCCACCATAAATAAAACCGTTAAAATCACGACCATCTAAAAAGCGAAAATTCCGAATTTGCTCCACCAGCTCAACATCAGGGGCAAATAATTTTAAAATTTGCAGCGCAAATAAATGGTTAACATCTTCACGGTCAGAGCGAATTTGCACAAATAAATCGCACGGTTGTACGCTCATTTGGTGATCGCTATGGGTTATATTGGGAAAGCTCTGTAATTCGCTTGGAATGTATTCAGGGAGGATATGCGGCCAGTATTGCGCACCAATAGCAACCATACAAGAGAGCATTGATTCTGAAAATTGATCGCTAAACTCTTCTTCTATAGCGCTTACTTGTTTTAACTTTGCGCGAAGTGATTCGTCTTGACCATCAAACACATTAAAAAATAAGTGCAAACCGTGTAAGTTTGCTTCAGCACAAATCCCTGATTGCGCTTGCGCCATTGTTATTCCTTAGTTTTACAGATAAAAACACAGCGAATAACAAATTAATTACGATTCGAAAAAATTCACCGTGTGAGGTTTTATTTTTATTATAACCTGATCATTATTTTCAAATGACTGGCCATATTGTGCAGCAACTTCAATTTCTTGTTCATCAATAACAAGCGAATAAACATACGCCGAACCAATAAAGCGACGACTTATGATTGTAGCTCGCTTGCTGAATTTGTCACTTTGGTTATCTGCCACTAATTCTATTTGATGAGGGCGCACATATATAAGCCCTGCACTTACATTATGCTTACTCTCAACATAAGATTCGACTAAACCAAATGGTGTTTTATATTCAGTTGCGGTTAACACTTCTGCGCTTAAGTATATGCCCTGACCCAGAAACTCTGCAACCTCCTTTGAACACGGAGCTGCAAAAAGCTGCTCAGGCGTGCCTTGTTGCTCAATTTTACCGCGATGCATAATGGCAAGTGTATCTGAAAACGCAAACGCCTCTTCTTTTGAGTGTGTAACAAACACAGCAGATACTTGAGTTGCCTTAATAATTCGACGTATATCGGCAATTAATTCAAAGCGTACTTGTGTGTCGATGTTTGAAAAGGGCTCATCAAGGAGTAATAAACTAGGTTTATAAGCTAATGCACGAGCGATAGCGACGCGTTGCTGTTGGCCACCCGATAACTGGTGTGGAAACCTGTCAGCACAGCCAATTAAATGTACAAGCTTAAGCATTTCATCAACGCGTTGCTGCTTTTGAGCTTTGCTCATATTACTAAGCCCAAATGCGATATTATTTGCCACCGTTAAATGCGGAAACAACGCATAATCTTGAAACATCATGCCGATGTTACGATGCTCAGGTGAGATAAACGATTGCTCATTACTCACTAATTTACCGTCTATAAAAATAGACCCTTGCTTGGCTTCAATTAAACCTGCAATCGCCTTTAATGTGGTTGTTTTGCCGCATCCACTCGCCCCGAGTAGACAAACAATTTCATCTTTACCCACTGTTAAATCTAAATCGTGAATAACCTTTGTGCCGTTATAGTGATAGCTCACGCCTTGTAAAATTAAACTACTCATTTAACTACGCTGCTCCATAGAACGATTAATAAAATACAAAGGAATAAACCCAACAATAACAATAAATAATGCAGATATTGAAGCAAGCTCTAATTGCTCATCACTCACATACTGAAATACATGAGTAGCTAAGCTTTCAAAATTAAACGGTCTGAGCAATAGCGCAGCTGGCAACTCTTTCATACACTCAATAAATACCAATAAGGCAGCAGTGAGTAACCCTCTTCGCAGTAAAGGTAGATGCACTAAACGCAGCGTTTGCCCTTGGCTTTTACCCATTGATTGGCTTGCCATATCAAGTGATGGACTAATACGTAAAAAACTCGACTCAATTGCTCCGTGTGCAATGGCGTAAAACCTAACAATATAAGCAATAATAATAGTAAGAATGCTACCTGTAAGCAGTAAGCCAATGTCTAAGTTATACTTCTCGAGCGCTGTGTTAATGGTGTTCTCTAATAATGTAAGAGGTAATAAAACCGCAATAGCGAGTACTGTGCCAGGCAACGCATAACCCGTGCTTGCTAAGCGCCCAGGAATAAGCGGATACGCTTGCTTTGCAACACGCTGATAAAAAACCACAAAAACACTCAATGTAATCGTTATAACACTTACAACCCCTGCCACTTTTAAACTTTGCCAAGCGTAACTAAAAAACTCTACATCCCATGCTTTATCAAAGTAGGTAATGGCGTAATTTATAAGTACTGCAATAGGAATTACAAAAGCGATAAGTAAAATAAAGCTACAAAATGCCGTTCCGAGCCAAGCAGACTTTCCTTTTAATACATAGAGAGATTCGCTATTTACACTTGATTGGCGCTCAAATACCGCTTGGTTTCGGCGACTAAAACGCTCTGCCATTAATGCTAAAAATAACAGCAGTAACATCACACCCGATATTTTAGCGGCCGCTGTAAGTGAGTAATAACCAAACCACGTATCGTATACGGCGGTTGTTAATGTACTTACGGCAAAATAACTCACTGTTGCAAAGTCGGCCATGGTTTCCATACTAATAAGTGCAAGGGCCGCCACAATTGCCCCACGAGAGAGTACTAAGCTGACTTTAAAAAAGCTTTGCCCAGGAGATAGCCCCATTAACTGACTAGCTTGTACTAATTTGAATGACTGCTCGCGAAGGGCTGTTTTAAAAATTAAAAATAAATACGGGTAAAGTACCAAGGCAATCATAACTATGGCGCCGGGTAATGTTCGTATATCAAAAAACCAATAGTCGTTAGGTGATTGCCAGCCAAACCATTCTCTCAATGCTATTTGCACCGGGCCCGCATAATCTAATAAATCAGTGTATACATAGGCAATAATATAGGTGGGCATAGCAAGGGGTAGCATAAGTGCCCATTCAAACTGTTTTTTACCCGGGAAACTACAGTAAGCCGTTAACCACCCAAGTGGCAAAGCTATGGCGCAGCTAAGGACGCAAACACCTAAAACTAACAATACGGTATTGGTTATGTAATCCCAAAGCACGGTATCCCACAGGTGAGAAAACACCTCAGAGCTACCTTGTAGAGATTCAAAAAGAAGAAAAAACAACGGGGCCGATAGTATTAAGCCAGTCGACCACGCAAAGAGCTGCCATTTAGACAGCTTAAATTTATTAGTCATTAAAGATCGAACTTCACCTCATCAATTAGCTTAAGTGCTAACGGACGATATTTACTAATCTCATCAAGTGGCAAGCTGTCTTCTTTAAAGCTACCCCAAGAGGCAACCAAAGTTGATAATTCAACACCCGACTTAACTGGATACTCCATATTTAATGAGGCATACATGTTTTGTGCTTTGCTGTCGGTCATATATTCTATGAGCTTTAATGCATTTTCAGGGTTTTTAGCGTATTTGGTAATAACCGCACCCGATACATTTATATGTGAGCCACGATTAACTTGATTCGGAAAGTTAATATTTACGGCCTCTGCCCAACCTTTTTGTTCTTTATCTTCTAGCATTTTGCCAAGGTAGTAACTATTACCTAATGCCAAGTTACATAAACCTTCTTTAACAGCTTTAACTTGAGCACGATCGTTACCTTGAGGCTTGCGCGCTAAATTAGCCTTAACACCTTCAAGCCACTCTTTAGTTTGCGCTTCACCATGGTGTGCAATCATAGAAGCTACTAAACCTAAATTATATGGATGTTTGCCAGAGCGCGTACAAATTTGTCCTTTGTATTTAGGGTCTGCTAAATCTTCATAAGTGAGCTTAGGTAACTCACCAACTCGCTCTTTTGATGAATACACATTACGCACTCGCTTAGTAAGCGCAACCCATTGGCCATTACCGTCACGAAAGGCAGCTGGAACATTATTATTTACACTGTCACTTTTTATAGTTTGTGTTAATTTTAAATCTTCTAATTGAATAAGCGCACTAAAGTTAGAGGTTAATACTAAATCAGCTTTACTGTGCTTGCCTTCGCGTTTAACACGCTCAATTAGCCCTTTTTTAGCAAAAACAACATTGGTTTTTATGCCTGTTTGCTTTGTAAAGTCTTCTAAAATTGGCTGAATTAAAAACGGTTGACGAAAAGAGTAGATGTTAACAACATCGTTTGCAAAGACTGGTGCCGATGCAACTACCCCTAAAACAAGTGCAAATACTTTCTTCATTATTCCACCTAAATAACTGTTATTATCAACGAATTCTACCGTGCTCATTCTAAAAGTGCACACTTTAAATAAATGTAAATATGTAAATAACGCCCAAAAAGGAAATACGGTGTAAGAGATGTCTTACGGATGTGACAGCTAATGAGTAAAAAACAAGATAAAAAACAACCTAAAAACAGTTAAATCTATGAGTAATATGAAATTTATTTTTGTTGCTATTGCAAAAACACTAATTGAATGTAGTTTTATCTCTATTTTAGTTGCTGTATTGCACTATAATTTACACATCAACCAAGCAATGACGCTTATTGAGTAAAAGGAAATGGACTGCTTACTCAACCAACCAATGATTAGGTTATCAGGACAACACGGATTTTAGGACAGGCTCAGGATGAGTATCACAACGCAATGTTGTAAAAAGGACAGCGTCAGGAAGATGCGAAAAGGATAACAACAAGGCTAAGTTGTTCAACAGGATGTTGAAGGAATAAATGGACAGGCCTTTAAGGCAACACAAGGGATTGGTTAAAACAAGGATACACTAGGAAGTGTAATTAAGGATTTGGTAATAGTATTTACCCTACAGGATGTTTAGGAATTAAAGGATACAGGCCCGGATGGTCTACATTACATAGAACTAAAAAGTAATATAGTAATAAACATGGATTAGTGAAAATTGGAGTTGATTAAGTTCAATTGCAGGATGCAGAAAATTAGAAGATTCCGCAAGCGCGCCTAGAGATAGAGCGCGCTTTTCTTTGCCTAAAATTTGGGTGAGTAAAGCACTGAGCAATTATCACAAATCTTTACTGAGTAATATCGCATCACAGCCAATCAATGCTAAGACCTTAAAATACTTTATTAATGTTTTAAATTTCGCTAAGTTTTTTATTAATTGCGCCGATAACTAAATAACGCAAGGATCATAAATACTCAATGGATATGAATTTTAAAACATCTCAAAATAATACCTTTTTATGTAAAGTATCAGACGCAATTACAGCAAAACCAATTGGTGTTTTTAGTGCCCGAACTCCCGACGAAAATCCCTATAAAGCTTTATTTAACCCCAAAGGTTATAACTTTTTAAATATGCCAATGAGTGAGTTTAAAAATATACTTAACGAAATTATTCAGTTAGAACGCGACATTCGTATTAGCAAGTGGGGTGAAGGTGCTCGACCTGATGAGTTTAGTTATCAACTTAATAGAATAGCAGACGCAATTGCAACGACTCAATTTAATGGCAAAATAGACATTAGCTGCTACTTTTTAAAACGAGTTGAAGAAGCAAAAGAAATGATTGGTGCAGACTGTATCTCGTTTATTCAAGTGCATAATAGTATAAGTCAATTGTATAATACTGTTTTACAATTAACATCTGAAGAAGGCTTCAGAGCAATTCAAAATAAAGCACTTGCTCACTTAAAAAATCAGCAAGCATTTGCTTAACTTCGTAAAATTAACCTTCTAGCGGTCGGCCTTTATTGCGCTTACCCAATAAATACGCATCACGAAACTTAATAAAATGCTGCTCTAATTTTGTCGATGCATCCATTTCGCCCGCAAGTGCTAATACCATAATAGCCACTTCAGCGGTGCCTAGTTGATGTGCATGAGGGGCTACACGTAATCGGTAATCAGATAGTTTATCAGCAGTAACAGAAAGTACAGGCAAGTTATCTAAATAAGGGCTTTTGCGAATCATTTTTTTAGCTTCGCGCCACGTACCATCTAAGAATATAAATAGCGGCTTTTTACCTGATTCAATACTCACTTCTGTAATGGCTCTGCCCTCTTCTACATCTTCTGCGGGAAAGACGACCATAGGCTGATACTGCGAATCACTTATTAAAGCTAAAAGAGCGGGGTTAGGATCTGTTCTATCCCATCTAAATGCGTGGTTATCTGGCACTATTTCAGCAATTAAACGCCCTGTATTAGAAGGTTTAAAGCTTTCATTATGATACATCAGTAAGCATACAGCGGCCTTACAATCTGCATGCTCAACACCTTTACAAATACAGTAGTGCTTAGCAATCAGGCATTGTTCACAGCGATCTAATTTACCGCCTCGAGCATTAAACTCTCGACGAGATTCACTTATTTGTTGAGCGCGTAATGCTAAAACTGAGTTTTTCACTGTATTTACCTTCAATTAATTAAGCGCGCATTGTAACGACTTCTTGTTATTTAATCTTATATTTATCTAGGTTAAAAATAGACATAAAAAAACCCAACCGAAGTTGGGTTTTTCAAGCAAATACTAAAAAGTTAAATTACTTCTTTTTAGCTGCTTTTTTGTTTGGTAAATCAGTGATTGAACCTTCAAAAATTTCAGCTGCAAGGCCGATTGATTCATTCAATGTTGGGTGAGCATGAATTGTAAGCGCTAAGTCTTCTCCATCAGCACCCATTTCAATACCTAAACCGATTTCGCCAAGCATTTCGCCTGCGTTAATACCGATCATAGCACCACCGATTATACGGCCACTTTCTTTATCAAAGATAAGTTTAGTAGAACCTTCAGTACGAGCAGATGCAATTGCACGACCAGATGCTGCCCACGGGAATACCGCAGTTTCAACTTTTAAGCCTTGCTCTTTTGCTTCTTTCTCAGTAACACCTACCCAAGCGATTTCTGGGTCTGTGTACGCTATTGAAGGAATACATTTAGGGTCGAAGAAATGTTTCTGACCAGAAATAACTTCTGCAGCAACATGACCTTCATGAACCGCTTTATGCGCAAGCATAGGTTGACCAACTAAGTCACCAATTGCAAAAATATGGCTTACGTTAGTACGTAATTGCTTATCAACATTAATAAAGCCACGCTCATCAACGTTTACGCCCGCTTTTTCAGCATCAAGTAAGTTACCGTTTGGAGTACGGCCAACTGCAACTAGTACTTTGTCGTAACGTACTGGTTCTGCTGGTGCGTTTTTACCTTCAAACGTTACGTATAAGCCGTCTTCTTTAGCTTCAACACCAACAACTTTAGTTGAAAGCATTACGTTGAATTTTTTGCTTACGTATTTTTGGTAAATTTTGATAATGTCTTTATCAGCTGCTGGTACTAATTGATCAGCAAATTCTACAACATCAATTGCAGAACCTAGCGCACGGTAAACCGTACCCATTTCAAGACCGATAATACCACCACCAAGTACAAGTAGCTTTTCTGGTACGTCTTTAAGTTCTAATGCACCAGTTGAATCAATTACACGGTCATCTTCTGGGATGAAAGGTAAGTTAACTGGTTTAGAACCTGCTGCAATAATCGCGTTATCAAACGTGATAGTTGTAGCGCCGTCTGCGCCTTCAACTACTAAAGTATTGCTGCCAGTGAATTTGCCGTATCCAGATACAACTTTCACTTTACGCATTTTGGCCATGCCTTCTAGTCCACCAGTTAACTGGCCAACTACAGAATCTTTCCAAGTACGAACTTGGTCAAGATCGATTTTTGGTGCGCCAAAAGTAACACCGTGAGATGACATTTCTGCTGCGTCATCAATCACTTTAGCTACGTGTAAAAGTGCTTTAGAAGGAATACAACCAACATTAAGACATACGCCACCTAATGTTTCGCGAGATTCTACTAATGTAACTTCTAAGCCCAAGTCAGCAGCACGGAAAGCCGCAGAATAACCACCAGGACCACCGCCTAGTACAACAACTTGAGTTTTTAATTCGTTGCTCATGCTTTTACCTTAATTGTTTGAACGGGACACTGCCCTAAAATTTAACTGCCATGTTTCTGCAAGGCAGAAAGAGTGAGCAGCGCACAAAGTGATGCAATTCGTACAAAGATTGTATCATTGCAAATGGTAAAAATCCCAGCTAAAAACAACTGGCTGGGATTTGATTCTATTTATTTTATTGCGTATACCAATTTTACTAAACTGGTTACATCACCAACTGGCGAATATCGCTCATGTAACTTGCAAGAGTCACAGTAAAGCGTGCAGCTAATGCTCCGTCAATAACCCTATGGTCGTATGACATAGACAGCGGAACCATTAGTTTTGGTTCAAACTCTTTGCCATTCCATTTAGGTTTCATTTCAGATTTAGATACACCTAAAATAGCAACTTCTGGCGCATTAACAATCGGCGTAAATGCCGTACCGCCGATACCGCCAAGGCTAGAGATAGTAAAACAGCCGCCTTGCATATCAGACGATGTAAGCTTACCGTCACGTGCTTTAACAGATACTTCCATTAGTTCACGTGATAATTCAATAATGCCTTTTTTATCAACATCTTTAAACACTGGCACTACTAAACCATTTGGCGTATCAACAGCAACACCAATGTTAATGTACTTCTTAAGAATTAAACTTTCGCCGTCGTTAGACAGTGAAGAATTAAATGTTGGGAAGTCTGCAAGTGCTTTAGCTGCTGCTTTCATCACAAACACAAGTGGTGTGATTTTAACGCCAAGCTTTTTCTTTTCGCTAAGTGCATTTTGCTCTTTACGGAATACTTCAAGGCTTGTGATATCAGCTTCATCAAACTGTGTAACATGTGGGATTTGTACCCAGTTACGGTGTAAGTTTTTACCTGATAGCTTTTGAATGCGAGACAGTTTTTTCTCTTCAATTTCACCAAATTTAGCAAAATCTACTTTAGGCCATGGAATAAGACCAAGCTCACTACCACCTGCACTACTACCTGCAGATAATTGACCAGATTCAACTTGCTTAACTAGGTTTTTAACGTAGTTTTGCACGTCTTCTTTAACTATACGGGCTTTGCGACCAGTGCCTTTAACGTTAGCTAGGTTAATACCAAACTCACGCGCTAAACGGCGAACAACGGGTGATGCATGAGCATACGCGCTGTTTTCTGTGAAGCTTTCATTACTTGCTTTTGCAGGTGCTGCTTGAGCCGGTGCTGACTCAGTTTTAGCCGCTGCTGCAGGTGCTGATTTTTCAGCTGGTGCAGATGCCGCTGGCGCACTACCTGCAACTTCAAATACAAAAATTAATGAACCAGTCGATACTTTATCGCCAGCGGCTACTTTAATTTCTTTAACTGTACCTGCAAATGGAGCTGGTACTTCCATTGCAGCTTTGTCGCCTTCAACGTTTAAGATTGATTGATCTTCTGAAACCTCATCGCCAACGGCAACCATAATTTCAGTTACTTCAACTTCATCGCCACCAATATCAGGTACATTAACTTCTTTAGTGCTTGGTGCTGAACTTACTGTTGAGCTCTCAGCTGGCGCTTCTACAGGAGCCGACTCTTTAGCCGGCGCTGCAGATTCACTTCCTGCTACTTCAAAAACAAACACTAACGAGCCAGTTTTAACTGTGTCGCCAGCGGCTACTTTAATTTCTTTAACTGTACCGGCAAATGGAGCTGGAACTTCCATTGCTGCCTTGTCGCCTTCCACGTTTAAGATAGATTGCTCTTCTTCAACGGTGTCACCAACAGCAACCATGATTTCAGTTACTTCAACTTCATCATCGCCAATATCTGGTACAGTTACTTCTTTAATTGAAGAACCTGTAGAAGCAGTTGGTGCTGCCTCTTCAGAGTTAGCTGGAGCAGCGGCTGATGTATTTTTCTCATCAGTGCCTTCACTCTCGCCTTCAAACAAAAATACTAAAGAGCCTGTTGTAACGGTGTCGCCAACGTTAACTTTAATCTCTTTTACAGTCCCCGCTTGAGAAGCAGGTATTTCCATTGATGCTTTGTCGCCTTCAACATTTAGTAATGATTGGTCAACATCTACTTTATCGCCAACGCTTACTAATATTTCGGTTACTTCTACTTCGTCGTCACCAATATCAGGTACTTTAATTTCAATACTCATTGCAAACCTCTTATGCGTACAGTGGGTTAAGTTTGTTAGTGTCGATGTTGAACTTTTTAAGTGCTTCAACAACTACTGACTTCTCAACTTCACCGCGTTTAGCAAGTTCAGATAACGTAGCAACAACAACGTAGCTTGCGTTAACTTCAAAGTGACGACGTAGGTTTTCACGGCTATCAGAACGACCGTAACCATCTGTACCTAACACTTTGTAGTTGCTGCTTGGAATGAATGAACGCGCTTGTTCTGCGTAGTTTTTCATGTAATCCGTTGCTGCAACAGTCACAGAGTCGTTTAATACGCTTGTGATAAATGCTGTTTTTTGCTCGCTTTCAGGATTAAGCATGTTGAAACGCTCAACATCTTGACCATCACGTGTTAGCTCATTGAAAGATGTTACTGAGTAAACATCTGATGCAATACCATATTCTTCGCTTAAGATTGAAGCAGCTTTGCGCACTTCAGTCATAATAGTACCTGAGCTTAAAAGCTGTACGTTGGCTTTTTTACCTTCGTAACTTTCAAGCTTGTAAATACCTTTACGAATACCTTCTTCAGCGCCTTCTGGCATAGCTGGCTGATGGTAGTTTTCGTTCATAAGCGTTAGGTAGTAGTAAATATTTTCTTGGTCGTCACCGTACATACGACGAATACCGTCTTGTACAATAACTGCAACTTCAAACGCGTAAGTTGGGTCATAAGAAACACAGTTAGGAACCGTGTTTGCAAGAATGTGGCTGTGACCATCTTCGTGTTGTAAGCCTTCACCATTTAGCGTTGTACGACCCGCTGTAGCACCTAATAAGAAACCACGTGCTTGTTGATCGCCCGCCATCCATGCCATGTCGCCAACACGTTGGAAACCAAACATAGAGTAGTAAATGTAGAATGGGATCATTGGTAAATCGTTAGTGCTGTATGATGTTGCAGCAGCAACCCATGACGACATAGCACCTAACTCATTGATACCTTCTTGCAATACTTGACCTGAAGTTGCTTCTTTATAGTAAGAAACAATATCACGATCCTGTGGCGTGTAGTTTTGGCCATGCGGGTTGTAAATACCGATTTGACGGAATAAACCTTCCATACCAAATGTACGCGCTTCATCTGCAATGATTGGTACGATATTTTTACCAATGCCTTTATCTTTTAATAAGATATTAAGTGCACGAACAAAGCCCATAGTAGTAGAAATATCACGTTTTTGCTCTTCAAGTAGTGGCTTAAATGCATCTACTTCTGGCAACGTAAGTTTTTCACTAAAACGTGGAATACGCTTCGGTGTGTAACCTTTAAGCTCATCACGACGCGCATGTAGGTACTTGTACTCAGGTGAACCTTCTTCAAGCTCTAGGTATGGTAATTCTTTTAATTGCTCTTCAGATACTAAGTCATCAAGACCAAGGCGTGAACGTAAATGTGCAACATGCGACATGTCCATTTTTTTCACTTGGTGCGCAATGTTTTTACCTTCAGCTGCTTCACCCATGCCGTAACCTTTTACAGTTTTAGCAAGAATTACAGTTGGACGACCTTTTGTCTCTTCTGCTTTTTTAAATGCAGCAAATAGTTTTGATGGCTCATGACCACCACGCTTAAGCGCAAAAATTTCATCATCTGTCATATCTGCAACAAGGGCAGCTGTTTCAGGGTAGCGACCAAAGAAATGCTCACGCACGTATGCGCCATCTTTAGCTTTGTATGTTTGGTAATCACCATCAATTGTTTCGTTCATCAATTGTAGTAATTTACCTGTTGTGTCTTTAGCAAGCAGAATATCCCAACCGCTGCCCCACACTAGTTTAATTACGTTCCAGCCAGCGCCTTTAAACAAGCCTTCTAACTCTTGAATAATTTTACCGTTACCCATAACTGGGCCGTCTAAACGCTGTAAGTTACAGTTGATTAAATAACAAAGATTATCTAGTTTTTCACGTGCAGCAAAAGAAATAGCACCACGCGATTCTGGCTCATCCATTTCACCGTCACCTAAAAACGCATATACACGTTGGTTTTTAGTGTCTTTTAAGCCTCGACCATCTAAGTACTTTAAGAAGCGTGCTTGATAAATTGATGAAATAGGACCTAAACCCATTGATACCGTAGGAAACTGCCAAAACTCAGGCATTAACTTAGGGTGCGGGTACGATGGTAAGCCTTCGCCATCAACTTCTTGGCGGAAGTTATCTAGTTGCGCCGCCGATAAACGACCTTCAACAAATGCACGTGCGTAAATACCCGGAGAAATATGACCTTGGTAATAAACTAAGTCACCACCGTCTACATCATTTGGTGCTTTAAAGAAGTGGTTAAAACACACTTCATAAAATGCAGCAGATGACTGGTAAGACGCCATATGGCCGCCTAAGTCGAGATCTTTTTTAGATGCACGTAGAACGATCATAATCGCGTTCCAACGTATAATTGAACGAATACGACGTTCAAGATTTACATCACCTGGGTAAGCAGGCTCTTGATCTACAGGAATAGTATTAACGTAGTTCGTGGTAATACCCGTTGGCATAT
>OJCW01000374.1_pt1 | contig 15807 bp, 16 predicted proteins | sample 1592461 | NCBI WGS metagenome assembly OJCW01 (sample SAMN05416884, study PRJEB24817) | seawater metagenome | isolation source: Sea water | place: Canada:Atlantic | collected 2013-11 | reverse complement strand
TTTACAATTAATGTTTAATACATGAACAATATAACACTTTTAAATTAGCGTAAGAAAATAACTAATCGCTTCAAATATTCAGCTAACGTAATAAAAACACAGCCCTTTTATTCTAATGTACGAACACCTAATCAAAAAAAAGCCATTTGATAATTTATCAAATGGCTTAATAAACTCTATCATTAAAAAATAATTAACTCAGTTTTTCAACTAACCATGGTTCTACTGTTGCAAGTGCTGCTGATATATTTTCAGGTTGACTACCCCCTGCTTGTGCCATATCAGGTCGTCCACCACCTTTACCGCCTACTTGTTGAGCAACCATATTAACTAGTTCACCCGCTTTTACCTGGCCAGTTAGGTCTTTTGTTACCCCTGCAATTAAACCTACCTTACCATCATTCGCCGTCGCTAACATAATAATGCCTGATTGCATTTTATTTTTAAGTTCATCAACCATACCGCGTAATGCTTTACTTTCTACGCCATCAAGATCAGCTATTAATACTTTCACACCATTAATATCAATGGCCTTACTGACTAGATCAGAACCTGCTTGCGCCGCAAGCTCTTGTTTAAGTGTGTTAATTTCTTTTTCTAACTGCTTAGAGCGAGTCATAAGTTGTTCTACTTTGCTACCTATACTGGCTACATCAGTTTTCACTAAACTGGCAACTTTCGCTAAAGAAGCGCTTTGTTCATTGATGAACGCCATTGCACCCGTAGCCGTTACCGCTTCAATTCGGCGTACACCTGCTGCAATACCAGATTCAGAAACTATTTTTAATAGTCCGATATCACCGGTACGCTCGACATGAACACCACCACAAAGTTCAGTTGAGAAATTTCCTAAGGTGACTACACGCACTTCATCATCATATTTTTCACCAAATAATGCCATGGCGCCTTTTTCTTTAGCATCCTCGATATACATTAATTCAGTTTCACGGGCATGGTTACGGCGAATTTCATTATTGACCATAAGTTCAACTGATTGTAACTCGTCTTCAGTCATGCCTTCAAAATGAGAGAAATCAAAGCGAAGTTTATCGCTGTCACACAACGAACCTTTTTGCGTCACATGCTCTCCTAGTACCTTACGTAATGCTGCATGTAAAAGATGTGTTGCAGTATGGTTTTTAACGATTGCCGCTCGACGCTCAATATTGATTTCGGCTTTAACGCGTCGATTCATTCCTACATCAGTCTTAGCAACACCGCGATGAGCATATGCATTACCCAACTTAATAGTGTCTTCAACCTCGAACACACCATCATCAATATGTAATAAGCCTGAGTCACCAACTTGACCACCAGACTCAGCATAAAAAGGCGTATGATCTAAGATTACTAAGCCTTGCTCACCTTTACTTAATTGGCTAACCGGTTCGTGATCCTGAAAGTTAAATAACTCTACGATTGTTGCAGAGTACGAGTGACTGTTATAGCCTTTAAAACCTGTTTTATGATCTGACTTTAATTGCTGATTGTAATCTGTGCCAAACTGACTGGCTTGTTGCGCACGCTCACGTTGTAAACCCATCGCAATATCAAAGCCATTGTGATCTATATTTAATTGGCGTTCACGGGCAATATCTGCGGTTAAATCGGCTGGGAAACCATAAGTATCATACAATTTAAAAACATCGTCACCACTAATGGTATCGCCTTCTAAATTATCTAAAATATCTTCAAGTAAAAGCATGCCACGATCTAAGGTGCGGCCAAATTGCTCTTCTTCAATTCTTAATAACTTTTCAATGATTGCTTGTTGTTGCCCTAGTTCAGGATAAGCTTCACCCATTTGTTCAACTAACGAAGTCACTAGTTTATGGAAAAAGTGCCCTTTGGCTTCAAGTTTATGCCCATGTCGAATTGCACGTCTAATAATACGACGTAATACATAACCACGTCCTTCATTTGATGGAACAACACCATCAACAATTAAGAAACAACAAGAGCGAATATGATCACTAATTACGCGTAATGATTTATTATCTAAGTCATTACACTCTAACAAGTGTGCTGTATCTTTTATTAATGCTTGAAAAAGATCTATTTCATAGTTGCTATGAACATTTTGCATAATAGCGGAAATTCGTTCTAATCCCATACCCGTATCAATAGACGGATTAGGTAATGGGTCCATGTCACCATTTGCTTGGCGATTAAACTGCATGAAAACGATATTCCAAATTTCAATAAAGCGATCGCCATCTTCTTCAGGTGATCCTGGAGGACCGCCCCAAATATGAGCACCGTGATCATAAAATATTTCAGAGCATGGCCCACAAGGTCCAGTATCACCCATTGACCAGAAATTATCTGACTCAAATTTTTTGTTCGGAGATTTGTCACCAATGCGGATAATTTTTTCTACTGGTACACCTATTTCATTTTTCCAGAAAGTAAAAGCTTCTTCATCATCTGCATACACTGTTACTAATAACTTTTCTTTGGGTAATCCCAAAACAACGGTTAGAAACTCCCATGCAAAGCGTATTGCATCGTCTTTAAAGTAGTCACCGAAACTAAAGTTACCCAGCATTTCAAAAAAAGTATGATGACGGGCAGTGTAGCCAACATTTTCTAAATCGTTATGTTTACCGCCAGCACGAACACAACGTTGGGCAGAAGTAGCACGAGTATAACTACGCTTCTCCGCGCCTAAAAAAACATCCTTAAAAGGTACCATTCCGGCATTGGTAAAAAGTAAAGTGGCATCGTTGCCCGGAACTAATGAACTACTTTTAACTATTTGATGTTGCTTCGTGGCAAAAAAGTCTAAAAATGCCTGACGTACTTCAGCGGTGCTTTTAATCATGGGAACCTTAATCAATCTGTTTGTTCAGTTGTATATTTCAAATGTTAATTACCGCGAATATTTCATCATGTGAAAACCCACGGTATTGTAAAAATCGTATTTTTTTGGCTTGTTCTTTTTGAGTCGGCTTTGGATCTTGTTCTTGCCTGCCACCAAAGCGCTTATTATACGCAAGCTCTGCTTGAAGATACCAATCAATTTCGCAATTATTCTGCAATTGTTGAATGATTACTGAACAAACCCCTTTTTGCTTAAGTTCATTCGCAATATAACGCCACCCGTAGCCTCTGTTTACTCGATATCGACAAGTGCTTATCGCAAAACGTGAATCTGACAAGTAATCTTTTTCTAGTAATCGTTCAATCGCGGCATCAATGTCTTTGTCTTCAAACTCTCGACAGCGAAGTTTTTTTCTTAATTCAAATTCAGAGTGTTCTCGCCTAGCAAGTAAGCCTACTCCGCAGTGCAGCGCAGTTTGTTGTTGTTTCATTTACTTTCTCTTTACAGGCTAGGTAGCATCATTTGTGGTGAATTCTCTTGAGAGCTAACGCTAGGCTTTGCAAATCCTAACGTTAGCCCCACTAACCGTATACCCCGTTGTTTACCACTTTTAAAAGCCCTTACATGTGCTTTAGACAGTAAAGCCAAATAAGTTTCTTGATTAGGGAATAAGCTCTGTTGCTCAACGGTTGTTTGATTAAAGTCATTAAACTTAAGCTTAATACCTTGTCGAACTATAGTTAGGCCTTTTACTTTTTCTAAACGCAATAATAATTTAGGTAACAGTTTATCAATCACTTCTAAACACTCTTGTTCAGTGTAAATATCCGCCGCTAAAGTTGTTTCAATTGCCAATGATTTTCGCTGCCTGCTCACGGTAAGTGCTCTATTGTCAATACCATGCGCTTTTTGGTATAAGCTCAGTGCAAATTTACCGACTATTGGTGTAAGGCTAGTAACTGAACTAGCTCTGATATCACGACAAGTTAAAAAGCCAGCCTGTTTTAATTTTTCAAACGTTTTGGGGCCAATACCAGGGATTTTTATTAAAGATAGCTGTTCAACAAAGCTTGTCACCTTGTCTGGGGGGATAACACATTGTCCATTAGGTTTATTTTCATCACTGGCAATTTTAGCGATAAACTTATTAGGCGCAATACCAGCTGAGGCGGTTAAATTGAGTTCATTAAAAATATCAGCCCGAATACGTTGGGCAATTAAGGTTGCGCTTCCTTGGCATTGTGTTGTTTCAGATACATCAAGATAAGCTTCATCAAGTGATAGTGGCTCTACCAAGTCTGTATAACGAGAAAATATTTCACGAATATGGGCTGAAACCTCTTTGTAAACAGCCATACGTCCGCGAACAATTATTAAATGAGGACAGAGTTGCCTTGCTTTCACAGCTGACATAGCAGAGCGAATACCGTACTCCCGAGCAATATAATTACAGGTACTCAAAACACTTCGAGGACCTTCTCCTCCAACAGCAAGAGGTATATTTCGATATTCCGGAAAGTCGCGCATTTCAACTGCCGCATAAAAACAATCCATGTCGACATGGATTATTTTTTTGATAACGCTATTTTTTAGTGCTTCCTGTTTCATACCGCCAGTTTACTGGCTTTTTATACAGTGTGTCAATATTCATTAATTAGCATTCAATGAGGGTGTAAGTATATTAACGATTGCTGAGGTATGATCATCACGATCATTCAAGGCGGCGATATAGTGATACACTTCACCACCAGCGTCCATGAAAATTTCACGGTTTTCACATTCCAACTCTTCGAGGGTTTCTAAGCAGTCGGCACTAAATGCAGGACTAATAATCGCAAGGTGTTTATTACCTTCTTTAGCTAGTGTCGCTAGAGTTTCGTCAGTATAAGGCTGTAACCATTTTGCTTTACCAAAGCGGGATTGAAAAGTCATCACCAACGTTTCTTCAGTTAAGCCTAATGATCTTGCTAGTAATTCTTCTTTCAGTAAATCAGTAGTCATTTGGCAAAAGTCAAAATAAGGATCACCACGTAAATAGAATAACTCCGGCATACCATGGTATGAGAGTACTAATTTATCGGGCGTACCGTGTTCAGCTAAGTGCTCTTCAACGGTATTCGCCAACGCCTCTATATATCCAGCGTTATTATGATAACTATTGATAAAGTGAAGGCTCGGTATATATCGCCATTTTTGTAATTCTTTACTGACGGCATCAAAGGTCGATGCTGTGGTTGGTCCTGCATATTGTGGATACAAAGGTAAAACTACTAATTTATCTACCCCTTGTTGTTGAAACTTTTGTAATACGCTGCTTATTGAAGGCTCACCATAACGCATCGCAACATCCACAATAATATCTTCTCCATATTGTTGCTTTAATTGTGCTTCAACTTTTTTTTGCTGAGCTCGACTAATTACGATTAAAGGCGCCCCCTCCTCTGTCCAAACACTCTGGTACAGTTTGGCTGATTTTTTAGGGCGAAAGCGTAACACAATACCATGTAGTATCAGCATCCAAATCACCCGGGGAATTTCTACTACCCGTGGATCGGACAAAAATTCACGTAAATAATTGCGTACCGCAACAGTACTTGGCTCAGCGGGAGAGCCTAAGTTAGTTAATAACACGCCAAGCTTGGGTGTCGAGCTATCGCCTTTTTGGCTTTGATTGGGATCCTTGTGCTTAGCACTATAACGTGATTTCATTTATCAACTTACCCTTAACAATTTGTATTATCTTAACTAACATTACTATTCAACAAGGCTATCCACAACCAAACTGATAGTCTCGGTATTATCGACTGAGATATTGTTAGCTTCAGCTTTATAGTCGCCTGGTTTTATCCCTACGCCGCCTTGATTAGAGACAATAGCATAAATATTCACCTGACTTACGGAGCTTAAGTTGTTCGCTGGTGACATCGCATTGTCATTACTTAACGTAATGCTTTTAGGTAAATCACTGGCCATTAATTTCACAGCAGCTAAAGGCATACGTTGACCGTCTGTCGGAATAGCATAAACAAAGACAACCTTATCCTCCCCTTGTGCCAATTGCTCCATAACATCATCAGACAGACTAACGCTGACGTTTAATTTCGGGCCTGTTGATTGCTCTTTTTCAGCTTGAGTACTATTATTACTCGGCATGCCAAGACGGCTTTTGGCTTCATTTATCGCCTCTTTTAATGCGTCGGTATTGACGCCTTTTCTTTTCGCGTCAATCACTCGTTGCCAATAGCTAATGGCTTTTTCGTATTGGGTAGCAATAAAGTTATGCATTCCCAATAAAATATTGGTGGAAGGGTCGTTGCTATCTAACGCTAATGCTCGGTCGATATAGCTTTGTACTTCTTCATCAATTTGTTGGTTGTTTCGATAATAATAAGATTGCGCGATTGCACCTAATAAATCAGCTTGCTCACCTTCAACACGAATAACTTCATTAAACGCTTTAATTGCCATGTCGAATTCACCGACACTAACAAGTGTTTGCCCTAAGTTATACCAAGCTTCACCGTCATCAACATTTTTCTCTAGATGTTGTTGTAGTTTTGTGATGTAAGCCAATACTTTGTCTTGTTGTGCTTGCGCTTGTTGTTCGCTAGATAAGTTAGCTTGTTGACTTTCTTCTTTAGCATTAGGCGTCATAATTAAAGCATTTATCGTACCTTGCTTTATATATAACCCAACGGAGAAGGCAAGAATAAATAACGATAAACTAATAGGCCAAATAACATTAATGCGTTTATTACTTACCGTGATGTTCGGCTCTTTTTCTGCCGCATCAATATCTTGCAATAAGCTATTATCTAGCTCAGCCAATAAATATTGATAATTTTCTTCATCAATAGCACCATCACTAAAATCTTTTTCTATTTCAACTTTATGTTCCTTATACAATTGAACGTTAGTTTCATCACGTATATTATCTTTCGGTGTTTCCTGCTCTGAATTGCTACTCATCCCTTTAAAAAAAGGCAACCAAACGATATACAAAAGTAAGGCAATAAAAACAAGGACGATTAATACTATTTCCATAATGGTAAATTACTCTTTATCTTTTTTATCGGTAGTTGACTGTTGGCTAGCTTCTTTTTCATTGGCTTCCAGTAACTGTTGCAATTTATCTTGTTGCTTAGATGTTAATGCTAACTTTTCTTTTGCCGCAGGTTTTTTTCGTAAAATAATAATTACGACAATAACGCCTATTAAAATTAACAAAGCAGGTCCAAACCAAAGAATATAAGTGAGGCTTGAAACACGGGGGCGATATAAAACAAACTCTCCGTACCGAGAAACCATAAAGGTGACAATTTCACTATCCGCTTTGCCTTGTTGCAATAATTCATACAATTCACGGCGTAAGTCAGTGGCAATAGGAGAATTTGAATCAGCTAAGTTTTGGTTTTGACATTTAGGACAACGTAACTCTTTACTTAACGCTTGAAAACGTACTTTCGTCACTTCGTCTCTAAATTCAAACGTTTCAACTGGACTTGCATTCACGATAGTAGCCATCGTAAAGCTGGCAATAATTAGCGTAATAATAAATAAGGTTTTATTTAGCATAACTATTTACCTTGCTGCTTTTCAGAAATTAACTGCTGAATTAGTGGTTCAAACTCTTTACGCCAAACTTGGGTATCAATAGCCCCAGCAAAACGTTTACGAATAATGCCGTGATGATCAATAACGAATGTTTCAGGTGCGCCAAATACGCCTAAATCTAAACCAAGCGTACCTTGCTCATCAAAAATAGAAAAATGATAAGGATCTTCATACTGAGTTAACCACTGCTGCGCGGCTTCTCGTTCATCTTTGTAGTTTATGCCGTAGAGTTTCATATGTGGCTTTAACTGCTGATTATTCGCAAGTTTTAATAAGTAAGGATGTTCATATTTACATGTAGGACACCACGTTGCCCACACATTCAATAAAACAATATTCCCTACCAAATCAGCATTGGTCACGGTTTTATTGGCGTCCGTTAAGGTAGTTAATGCGAAGTCAGGCATGGTTTTACCCACCAGTGCTGACGGCATTTTTTGCGGATCTAATGATAAGCCCCGATAGAGCACAACGCCCAAGGCTATCACTAATATAAGTGGTAAAAAACGAATGACTTTATTCACTATGACAACTCCGATACAGGGGTATTGCTGCTATTAGCATTATTGCTGCTCTTTTCGAGGCTAGCTTTACCTTTATTAGTCCGACGGTATCGCTTATCCATCATCGCTAAAATACCCCCTATCGCCATAAAGATTGCGCCAAGCCAGATCCAACGAACAAACGGTTTGTAATGCACTCGTATTGCCCATGCGCCGCCATCAAGCGGATCACCAAGTGCAACATAAATATCTCGGAATAAGCCGCCATCAATACCTGCTTCAGTCATCCCCATAGTTTGTACTCGATAAGCACGACGTTCAGGTGTTAATAAAGTTATAAAATCATTATCACCCTCTTCATTGACTTTATAGATGTTTATTTGGCCTTGCTCGGCACTATAATTAGGGCCTTCAACCTGTTTAACACCATTAAACTCTATTTGATAACCTGATATTTCCACACTCTCATTAAGTGCCATTTTGACATTTGTTTCGCTTTCATAAGTAGATACTAGCGTTACACCGACGATCGTTATGGCGATACCCGCATGTGCAAACGTCATACCCCACTGACTCAAGCTTAATGTCGATCGAATACGGTATTGATTAATTAAGTCTTTAATAACGACTAAGAATACCCATGACGCTAATGTTATTCCCATTGCAACGAGTAGATTAAACTCACCGGCATAGAGAATTGGAAACAGTAAACCAAACGCAATAGCTAATACAGACGGTTGAATTAATTGTTTTCTAAGTTCACCTTTTTTGGCTTTTTTCCAACGAATAAGCGGTCCAATCCCCATAATGATAAAGAGCAAACTCATAATAGGAACAAACACTGCGTTAAAATAAGGAGGACCAACAGAAATTTTTCCGTAGCCTAAAGCATCAATTAATAATGGGTATAAAGTGCCTAATAATACTGTCGTTGCCGCAACAACTAGAATGATATTACATAAAAGTAATGCGGTTTCACGTGAATAAAGAGCAAATCGACTAAAACTAGCTACATTGCTCGCTCTAAAGGCATATAAGGTCAGTGAACCACCCACCGCTATTGCCAATATAAATAAAATAAAGATACCTCTAGAAGGATCTGAAGCGAATGAGTGCACAGAAGTAATTACTCCAGAGCGCACTAGGAATGTCCCTAATAAACTTAAGCTAAAAGCAAAAATAGCAAGTAGTACAGTCCAGTTTCTAAAGGTGCCACGTTTTTCAGTTACCGCTAATGAATGAATTAATGCAGTACCCACAAGCCAAGGCATAAAGGAGGCATTTTCAACGGGATCCCAAAACCACCAGCCACCCCAACCAAGTTCGTAATATGCCCACCAACTACCTAAAGCAATACCTAATGTTAAAAACATCCACGCACCTACAGTCCAAGGGCGAGACCAACGCGCCCATGCTGCATCCATCTTTCCTGACATTAATGCCGCAACAGCAAAAGAAAAAGCCACTGCAAAGCCAACATAGCCTAAATACAATAATGGCGGATGAATAATTAAACCTACATCTTGCAAGAGCGGATTTAAATCACGCCCTTCTAATGGCACACTAGGCCATAAACGCTCAAACGGGTTAGACGTCAGCAAGGTAAACGCAATAAAACCCACCGCAACCATACCCATAACGGATAATACGCGAGCAATAAATTCTTGTTCAATATTCTTTGAAAAGGATGCGACAGCCATTGTCCATGCGGTTAATGAAAAAACCCATAATAATAAAGAACCTTCATGCCCTCCCCAAACGGCACTTATTTTAAAGTAATAAGGCAAATGACTATTAGAATGGCTAGCTATATACTTAATTGAGAAGTCATCAAGCACAAAGCTATACGCTAAAATACAAATGCTCATTGTTGTAAAAATAAACATACCAAACGTGAGAGGTTTAGCGTAACTAATTAGTTTATTGTGTGAAGTATGCACACCAAGCAAAGGTATAATGCTCAAACATATCGCAAAAGCAAAAGCGATGATCAAAGCAAGATGGCCAAGTTCAGGTAAAAGATGAGGTATTATTTGGGGTACCGCGTCAGGAATCATTTATTTCTCCGTTTACTCTAATTACGTTTTCAGCTTACTTTCTTTTAAAATTGAATAAAAATACTACAAGCTAAAAATAGTGGCGCAATTCTATCACATTTTTAGCTAAGTTCAGGTTAATTGCCCAGACAATTGTTTCTTAATGTTACAATTTTGCACCTAGTATTTATTATTCGATTTGAATAGAGCTATGGTATGATATTGCGCTATGTAGTAACACGATCTGCATCAAAATAAAGCTGGCAAATATAGAGTAAACTTTGTCAGAAATTTTCAACCTGTTAAAGAGTATATATTTCCCTTGTCAGCCAATTTAGCAGCCAATACTGAATCTGCTTTAATCAGTGCCACTAACCTTACTTGTATTCGCGAAGAACGTTTGCTGTTTGATCAGTTAACGATTGAAATAAATACGGGTGATATTGTGCAAATTGAAGGCCCCAATGGTTCAGGTAAAACTAGCTTGTTACGAATTTTAGCTGGTTTATCGCAACCTTATGAGGGGGATGTATTTTATAAAAAGCAATTAATTACTCAGTCTCGCGAAGAGTTTCACCAGAACCTACTTTATCTCGGGCATTTACCTGGCGTAAAGGGGGAAATGACTGCACAAGAAAATTTAAACTTCAACCTGACATTACATGGTTTACATATTAACGCGAATGAAATAGAAGATACGCTCGCACAAGTTAACCTAACAGGTTTTGAAGACAGCCTGGCATCTCATTTAAGTGCTGGGCAACATAGACGCATATCGTTAGCAAGATTATATAAATCAGATGCTAAAATATGGATTTTAGATGAACCCTTTACAGCAATAGATAAACAAGGCGTACAATCATTAGAGCAATTATTTAAAGCCCATATTAAACGAGGCGGTTGTGTAATTTTGACGACTCATCAAGATTTACTGACATTTTCGTCTTCGCAAGTTAAAAAAATCACTTTAGACTATATAGGTGAATAATAAATCATGAATATTACGTTTCATAAACCCAATATAGCAAAGAGTCCACTATAAAATGTCAGTAGCTAACTTATCTTATCGTGCTGTTTTTTCTTTAGTGCTCAAGCGTGACTTAACTATTGCCATGCGACATAAAGATGACATTATCAATCCGTTACTCTTTTTTGTTATCGTTGTTACTTTGTTTCCTTTGGGGATAGGCCCAGAAGCACAAACATTAAGCCGCATAGCGCCTGGTATTATCTGGGTTGCAGCACTTTTATCGACACTATTATCTTTAGACCGATTATTTAAATCTGATCACAGTGACGGATCGTTAGAGCAGATGTTACTGAGCCCGCAACCTGTGTTTATATTGGTACTAGCAAAAATTTTTGCCCACTGGCTTATTACTGGTTTACCACTTATTTTAGTTGCACCTTTGCTCGCCGTACTTTTACACCTCAATGAACAAAGCTACGAAGCACTAATCATAACGTTATTACTCGGCACCCCTATTTTAAGTTTACTTGGCGCAATTGGCGTAGCATTAACCGTAGGCATTAAAAAAGGCGGCGTATTACTAAGCTTATTAGTATTACCTTTATATATTCCGGTATTAATTTTTGCCACGAGCGCTATTGATACCGCTGCACTTGGCTTACCTTATGATGGTCAACTTGCTATAATTGCCGCGCTATTTTTTGGCTCATTAACCTTAGCACCTTTTGCGGTGGGTGCTGCTTTAAAAGTCAGTACAAATTAATTAGAGAACATAAGTTATGTGGAAATGGTTACACCCCTATGCAAACCCTGAAGTGTCTTATCACTTCGCTGGAAAAATATTGCCTTGGCTAAGTGCATTAGCAGCACTATTTTTATCTATCGGTCTTATTTGGGCTTTAGCATTTGCGCCTGCCGATTATCAACAAGGCGATAGTTTTCGTATTTTTTATATTCACGTACCAGCCGCTTCGCTTTCAATGGGAATTTATTTTGGTATGGCTATTGCGGCTTTTACCAGCTTAGTATGGCAATTTAAATTATCTGATGCTTCTGCTGCAGCCATGGCACCCGTTGGTGCAACATTCACAGCTATCGCATTATTTACCGGTGCTGCATGGGGAAAACCTATGTGGGGAACTTGGTGGATTTGGGACGCTCGGTTAACGTCTGAATTAATTTTATTGTTTCTCTATTTAGGTGTCATCGCTTTACACAGCGCTTTTGAAGATAAAAACTTAGCAGGTAAAGCAGCTGGTATTTTAACCTTAGTTGGCGTCATTAACTTACCCATTATTAAATATTCAGTTGAATGGTGGAATACTTTACACCAAGGTTCCACTGTTAGTAAGTTAGGAAAACCTTCAATGTCACTTGATATGCTATGGCCATTTCTATTTTGTTTTATTGGTTTTATTTTACTGGTCAGCGTCATTATCTGCATCCGCTTTCGCAGTGAAATATTAGCACGAAACAGCATTCGCCCTTGGGTTAGAAGCTTAGTGTCAGCGCACTCAACGCAGGAGAAAACCAATGCAGTTTGATAGCTTTAGTGCTTTTATAGATATGGGCGGATATGGCTTTTATGTTTGGTTATCCTATGGCGTAGCCGTAACATTATTAATCATATTAGTTTTGACCTCTATCTTTGGTCATAAAAAAGTCATTAAAAATATTGCTCAACGCAAACAAAGAGAAGATAAGCTTCGCCAAGTACGTAAAGAACGTACCAAACAAGAGAAGCAGTCAACATCAAAACGATCTGAAGAGGTAATAGAATGAATCCACGTCGCAAAAAACGCTTAACTATTGTAGGTTCAGTGTTAACAGGTATCGCGATTGTCGCCGGTTTAGTGTTATATGCATTAAGTCAAAATATTGATCTATTTTATACCCCAATTGAAATCACCCAAGGAAAAAAAGATTCTGGTGTTAAACCAACAGTTGGCCAACGTATTCGCATTGGCGGATTAGTTGTGCCAGATACGGTTAAACGAGATCCAGATAATTTAAAAGTATCATTTAGTTTATCTGATATGAAAATGCCAATCGTTTTTAATGATGATGATCCGATGATCAGTGTTCATTACGAAGGAATATTGCCTGATTTATTTAGAGAGGGGCAAGGTATTGTGGCTAATGGTACTTTAACCCGTGCTAATTCTGGCGAATTATATGTAGAAGCGAGCGAAGTATTAGCAAAGCATGACGAGAATTACATGCCAGCAGAACTTGCCGATGCCGCAGGTAAAGATTATAAGAAATTAGAATACAGTGATAAGCAGTTAAATAAATAATATCACCTATTCCAAATCTAAAAAAACCGCAAATATATTATATATTTTGCGGTTTTTTGATTCTACTCTACAGTAAAATCTAGCCGTATAACTTAGCCGCCTCAAGCGTATTTTTAAGCAAACAGGCAATAGTCATTGGGCCAACACCACCGGGAACTGGTGTTATTGCACCACAAACATCGTTAACTGCCGCATAATCGACATCGCCAACTAATTTCGTTTTACCTGTAACGCTATCTTCAACTCGATTTATGCCTACATCAATGACAGTCGCACCTTTTTTCACCCAATCAGCTTGTACAAATTCAGCGATACCAACAGCAGCGATTAGAATATCCGCTTGTTGACATACCTGAGGAAGGTTTTCAGTTCGCGAGTGAGCAATCGTAACGGTACAGTTTTCTTGTAATAGTAATAAGGCAACTGGTTTACCAACAATATTTGAACGGCCAATAATGACAGCATGCTTTCCAGATAAATCATTACCTAAATGCTGTTTAGCCAAAATAACACACCCTTGTGGTGTACAGGGAACCAAAGCACCAGGCTCACCGTTAAGTAAACGTCCTGAATTCATTGCATGAAAACCATCAACATCTTTTTCAGGTGTGATTGCGGCAATAACAACACTTTCATCAATATGTTTAGGTAATGGTAATTGTACCAAGATACCATGAACACTCGCATCATTATTTAGCGTAGATAATTGCGATAACAGCTCGGTTTGACTGCAATCAGCAGGTAGACGAATTTCATTTGAAATCATGCCAACTTCAGTGGTTTGTTTAACTTTATTACGCACATAGACTTGGCTAGCAGCATCTTCACCAACAAGTACAACAGTTAAACTAGGTGTAATTCCTTTTGACTCTTTAAGGGAAGTCACTCCTTCTGAAATGGCCACTCTTAATTGTGCTGCGGCCTGTTTACCATCAATTATCATGTGATTTTCTTTCATTTTTTTAAAGGTAAGCTATCAGTGATAGCCCGTGAGTTAAGAGGTATAGTCAACCGATAAAATACGATCGCCTATCTTATTAAGGATTTCAATTTCACCATCACAGACTGCGATAATTGATTTTCCGTCTTTAAAAGCTTGGGGGATAACCACTCGCCCTTCATCATTTTGTTTAAATATTTTAACCTCATGATGAAGCTCAAGCCCGTCATCAGAATAATATATTATCGTTACTTTTCTTTGCGTTGTACTCATAATAATCTACTACTTTTTATTATATGAATGCGTTAAGGTTTTGAATATACACGAACCATAAAAATAGTATACATGGTAGGCACATTTTTTAAAAATAGAGTCTCACTACTTTGTAGTGAAGCTAGTACTTCTTTTATGGTAATTATCGCGTAAATTAGGCTAGAACTCCACCGTTCCAAGTTTGAAAAACACTCAAGTCATCATTTAAAATAACCATATCTGCTCGCATACCAACTTTTAGCTCTCCACGATCAATTATTTGGTGACCATATAGATGCTGGGCTGGATATAAGCTTGCCATACGTAGTGACTCTCCTAATGAAATGTTCAGCCCCGTATGAGTATTTTTAACTGCAGTAGCCATATCTAATGACGATCCCGCTAGCTCACCTGTAGAAGACGTTAGTTTGCCATTTTCAACATAAACAGTGCGATCGTATAATGGAAACTCGGTTTGATTAGTGCCAACAGGCGACATAGCATCTGTGACTAAAAAAACACCGCCTGAGGGTTTTGCTTTAATAGCCAATTGGCAACTTGCATAATCAACATGATGACCATCAACAATTAAACCACACCGGGTGTTGTCATTTAATAAAGCACAACCTACAACGCCAGGCTCTCGTCCTTGTAATGGAGACATTGCATTAAAGAGATGTGTAAAACCGCTGGCGCCAGCATCGACTGCTAATTGCGCGGTATGAAAATCAGCATTTGTGTGACCTAAACAAACGTTAATACCTAGCGAAACCATTCGCGTAATATCTTCAGGCATTACGGTTTCAGGCGCTAAAGTAACCATGACTTTCCCTATATCTTCACGAGAGAAAATATTCCACTCATTATCAGAAATAGGACGAATATGCTGCGCACAATGTGTGCCTTTTTTAGCCGTAGACAAATGAGGTCCTTCAAAGTGAATGCCAATGATACCTGCTATTTTATTAGCTATTGCCTCACTCACAGCATCTGCAGCTTGAGCCATCACTTCAATGGTGTCGGTAATAAGTGTTGGCATCATTGCAGTAGTACCAAACTTTGCATGAGCTGTCATTATGGCTTGTAACTTCTCAACTGAAGGAGAGTCATTAAATAAAACACCACCACCGCCATTAACCTGTAAGTCAATATAACCAGGAACGACCAACCCTTCGGCTTTCATATCAACATCGCTAACATTTTGGTCTATCGCGCTAATAATACCATCGGTAATGGTTAATACTTGATTGTCTAGAAATTTTTGGCCAGTAAATAATCGTGTTGCATGAAAGCGAAACGGTTTCATTTTATTATTCCTAATGTCTGTCTCTTATACACATCTCCGAGCCCACGAGACGTAGAGGAATCTCG
>OJCW01000372.1_pt1 | contig 15903 bp, 10 predicted proteins | sample 1592461 | NCBI WGS metagenome assembly OJCW01 (sample SAMN05416884, study PRJEB24817) | seawater metagenome | isolation source: Sea water | place: Canada:Atlantic | collected 2013-11 | reverse complement strand
AGCTTCACTGCTATGTTCGGGGTCGTTTGAGCGAAACATACGGCGCTGAAAAAGTGCCTAATGAAGGACCGATTCCTGCGCATCTACTGGGCAACATGTGGTCGCAAACTTGGGATAACATTTATGACATTGCAGAACCCTATAGTGGCGTAGCATCACTTGACGTTACGTCAGCCTTGGTGGATCAGGGGTACGATGAGTTACAAATGACTAAGACTGCTGAAGCCTTTTTTACCTCACTTGGACTGCCATCACTGCCTGATAGCTTTTACAAGAACTCGATGATCAAAAAACCACGAGACCGTAACGTTGTTTGTCATGCTAGTGCTTGGGATATCGATAATGGTAATGATCCGCGTATTAAACAGTGTGTAGAAATTAATGAGGAGCAACTCGAAACACTGCACCACGAGTTGGGACACATTTACTACTATCTGATGTACAAGGATCAGCCCTCCGTATTTAAGGGTGGGGCGCATGACGGTTTCCACGAAGCGATTGGCGACACCATCCAGCTCTCAATGACACCGGCATACCTTAAGAAAAAGGGTTTAATTGGCGAGACCGTCGAGAGCTACGAGGCGACGATTAATAAACAGATGAAAATGGCATTGCAAAAGATTGCCTTCCTGCCTTTTGGAAAAATGATTGATGAATGGCGTTGGCAGGTCTTTTCCGGGGAGATAGCGCCGAAGGATTACAATGCGGGTTGGTGGCGATTACGCGAAGAGTATCAAGGTATAGCCGCGCCGCTAGAACGTACTGAGGCCGATTTTGATGCAGGTGCTAAGTACCATATTCCTGGCAACACCCCGTACACTCGTTATTTCTTGTCTTTTATCATGCAGTTTCAGTTTCATAAGTCGTTGTGCGATGAGGCAGGCTTTGAAGGTCCTTTGCATGAGTGTTCAATCTACGACAACAAAGCAGCCGGTAAAAAGTTAGGTGATATGTTGGCTATGGGACAGAGCAAGCCTTGGCCTGAAGCAATGCAAGCAATGACCGGCCAGCCGGACATGGATGGCAGTGCAATTATTGACTATTTTGGACCGCTTAATGACTGGCTAAAGGTGCAAAATAAAGATCAGCAGTGCGGTTGGTGAAGTATAGATAGACGTTATAAAAAAATGCCCAAGAGATTTTGCTCTTGGGCGTTTTTGGTTAAACCTTTTTTTGCCAATTAAATACCCATTTGACAAGATGCCCAGTAGGTAAATGGCGCGATTAAAACGAAGGTATTTGAGTCATTTAAGCATGTTTATAACGAGACCCCATAGTCAATATTACAGCGCTACTAAACCGATTATCTGTGATAACATCCGAGCCTTGTTTTTTAGAATACTCGTCGATGTTTGTTAGTTTAAATGTCGTTTTTATCCCAAGTTACAGAGTTTGTTAGGGATTTTTATTTACACTGAAAGAGGGAAAGTACAATGCCACAGATGATTAATAAAAGCGAAATCGGGAACTATATTGGACACGTTTGTGAGCCGACACCTTGGTTTGAAGTCACCCAAGAGCAAGTCAATGAATTTGCTGAGTGTACAATTGACCGCCAGTTTATCCACATCGATCCGGTAGCCGCTGCAAACACGCCCTTTGGTGGCACTATCGCTCATGGGTTTCTTACGTTATCTATGTTGTCTTACTTTTCTACGAGCTACAATCTAGTGATTGAAGGCATGTACATGGGAGTCAACAAAGGCTTTGATAAGGTACGTTTTGTGGCACCTGTGCGTGTCGGCAGTAAGATACGTTGTCATGCCACGGTGATGGAAATTACTGAAAAACGTCCTGGACAGTACGACTTTAAAATGAATATTACGGTTGAAATAGAAGGCGGAGATAAGCCCGCGCTGGTTGCTGAGTGGCTAACCGTACAAATGGCTAATTAAATTTATAAAAATACTACGAAGAAGAGGTAGGTAATGAGTATTAATTTTGAAGGTAAGGTAGCAATCGTCACTGGCGCAGGAAACGGGCTAGGGCGTTCACATGCGCTTGCATTGGCTGAACGAGGAGCAAAAGTTGTAGTCAATGATCTTGGTGGCGCTCGCGATGGCACCGGTGCCTCGTCGGATGCGGCTATGGAAGTTGTTGCCAAAATTGAAGCAAACGGTGGACAAGCATTTTCTCACGGCGCCAATGTTGCTGTATTTGAAGAAGTACAGGACATGGTTGCTCAGGCAATGGCGAAGTGGGGCCGTGTTGACATTTTGATCAACAATGCCGGTATTTTGCGTGATAAGTCGTTTAGTAAAATGGATTTGGCTGATTTTAAATTGGTGATGGACGTTCATTTGATGGGTTCGGTGAATTGTACCAAGGCCGTTTGGGACATTATGCGTGAGCAAAATTATGGTCGAATTGTCATGACGACCTCATCCAGTGGTATGTATGGTAACTTCGGTCAGACTAACTACGGCGCAGCGAAAATGGCAGTGCTGGGTTTCATGAATACTTTGGTTCTTGAGGGCGGTAAGAACAATATCCATGTCAATGCATTGGCCCCCACTGCGGGCACTCGCATGACCGAAGATTTGTTACCCCCTGCAATGCTAGAACTAATGACCGCTGAGGCAGTAACAGCGGGCGCTATCGTACTATGCGATGAAAAAGCACCTACTCGAACAATTCTTTGTGCTGGCGCTGGTGGTTACGCAACCGCAAGCATGTATGAGACCGATGGTATTTTTATGCCGGTAGAAAGCCAAAATCCGGATGCTATTGTTGCTAAATGGGATGAGCTCTCAGACAACACCAATCACAAAGCACTAGAGTCAGGTGGTAAACAGACTGAAAAGTTTGTCATGAAAGCCATGGCTGCTATGCAAGCTTAACGACATCACTTTTAGCTATTAAAATGCCGCGCCGTTGTAGATGGGGCGGTATTTTTTTGCCTCTAGATATTTAATCCGCACAACAATCGGCGCGGATGAAGTTAGTGAAATAAAGGCTTTTTAGATGATGCTTTGCTTGGGTTCACGGCAGCGAGTTAATAAAATTTTCAGAGAGTGGACTGAGCAGGAAATTTTGACGCTGCAGGGCGACCATTATGTAATTTATGATTTGAACCGGCTTAAGGTAGAAATCAACGTTCAAGCGGTTTAGGCGGTTTACATTATTACAGGGCTGGTGTCACAATTGGTACATCACGATGTGTTTTATACGTCCAATATTTGAGGTCCTGTCGTAATGCTGATTCAAGTCAGAATTTTTAGAACCGTAGTCATATTTGCCTCTTCGTTACTATTTGTCGGGTGCGAACCCTCTATTCAGCAGTCTAATAAAGAAAAGTCGCAAGCAAGCGTTCATACCATCGCGAGTAATAAGCGCATGGCTGAGAGTTTAGATTTTACAGATCAGCAAGATTTTGTTGATGCTAAACGCGGTTTGGTGGCGAGTGCACCCAACAATGAGCTGCGTAACCAGCAGGGTGACACCATGTGGAATCCTGGGAGTTATGCGTTTGTCTCAGGTGATGCGCCTGAGACGGTTAACCCGAGCCTTTGGCGGCAAGCCAAGCTAAATAATATTCGCGGCTTGTTCAGGGTAGACGAGGGTATCTATCAGTTGCGCGGTTTTGATCTGGCTAATACCACGCTTATCAAGAGTGATAATGGCTGGATTGTAGTTGACCCCCTCACGAGCTTAGAGACTACAGCTGCTGCTATGGAGTTTGCTGAGCAACATTTGGGTAAAATTATAGTGACTGGTGTGATTTTTACGCACAGTCATGCTGACCACTTTGGCGGTATTTTGGCTATCACCAATGAGCAAACAGCGAAATATCAAGGTGTCCCGCTAATTGCGCCGGCAGGGTTTATTGAGGAGGCGACTAGCGAGAATGTGATTGCTGGTCCGGCTATGACAAGGCGTGGCAACTATATGTTTGGCAATTCTCTGGACCATTCATCCACTGGCCATGTGGATAGTGGATTGGGCAAGCAGGTTGTATTTGGGTCTCTGTCAATCGTTCCGCCCTCGGTCATTATTGATCAAACCCAAATGAACATCACGGTTGACGGAGTGGACTTTGAGTTCTTCAATATGCCAGGTTCTGAGGCACCTGCCGAGTTAACCTTTTATTTACCTCAGTGGAAGGCCTTTTGTGGTGCCGAAATTCTCTCTCATGTAATGCACAATGTGCTGACTTTACGGGGCGCGAAAGTCCGCGACGCACTCCTTTGGAGCAATTACATTGGTGAATCTATTGATCGGCTCGATGATGTAGAGATTTTCTTTAATAGTCACCATTGGCCTACTTGGGGCCATGATCGCATTATTACGCAAATGCAGCAGCAACAAGATATGTACAAATTTACTCACGATCAAACTGTGCGGTTAGCCAATTTGGGCTATACCCCTCGAGAAATCGCTGAAAAGTTGGAATTGCCCGAGAGTTTGGCAAAGAATTTCCATGTCCGTGGTTACTACGGGACGTTAAGTCACAATAGTAAAGCGGTGTATCAGCATTATTTTGGTTGGTATGACGGTAACCCTGCAAATTTGAACCCATTGCCGCCAGAACAGTCTGCACAGCGTTACGTGGACTTTATGGGCGGTTCTACGGCTATTTTACAGCGTGCAGGTCAGTCTATGGAGCAGGGAGACTATCGATGGGTGGGAGAGGTTCTCAATCATGTGGTATTTGCTGAGCCAGACAATGTGCCCGCGCGTGAAATGTTGGCCGAGGCTTATCGTCAGATGGGGTATCAAGCCGAGTCTGGTCCATGGAGAGATATTTATTTGTCTGGAGCGGCGGAACTGATTGCCGGAAAGGTGAAAGAGCAATTCTTAAAAGTGAATTCCAAAGCTTTTCTTCAAGAAGTCCCCTTATTAGAGTTTATGAAGGCACTGTCGGTTAACCTAGATGCAGAAAAAGCAGCAGGCAAGGCTATTACGCTAAATGTACTGTTTACTGAACGCGAGCAAAATTTTGTGCTGACGATAAGAAACTCCGTTATGTACTACCAAGATGGACCCTTTGATAGCACTGCGGATGCCAGCATCAGAATAACGCAGGCAATGTTCGTTGATCTACTGGTGGGTGAAGTGGGTATTACTGACATCATTACCTCCGACCAATTATCCATTGAAGGCAGCACATTAAAGCTACTGACGTTTTTCTCACTACTGGGTGAGTCTAATGATGACTTTAATATTGTCTTGCCTTGACGTGCTTTAGTTGAAAAGCGAGAGTTGACTACTGTCTGCTTTGGGCACGGTTGGTTTTTTCCGACGCTGGCGGCTGCCTAGTTTGTCAAAGATTTGATTCGCCTCTTGGTGATAGTCCGCTTGGGCAAGAGCCGCGCTTAGGCCCTTGCGCGCCGCTTTGATGGCAGAGGCGTGTTCTACTATAGGCGCTGGATAGTCTTCACCAATCAGACAACTGGCCCTCTGCTGCAGCGCGGAGCTCATTTTCCAAGGTTCATGAATCCACATGTCCGATACCTGTCTCAATTCTGGAACCCACTGACGGATGAACTGTCCATTGGGATCCTGATCTTGGGATTGCTTGATAGGGTTATAAATACGCGTTGTATTGATCCCGGTCACTCCGGATTGCATTTGCAGCTGACTGTAGTGAATACCAGGTTCATAATCGGTAAATACTCGGGCCAAATGGTAGCCGGTTTTCCGCCAATCTAACCAAAGGTGGTAACTGGCAAAAGACACTAACATTGCACGCATGCGAAAGGTAATCCATCCCCGATGAACAAGACTCCGCATGCAGGCATCAATAAGAGGATAGCCTGTGCGTCCCTCGGCCCAGGCTTGATAATAGTGGGCTGTCTGACTGTGAGTCTGGCGTATTCCCTCATAGGCGCTGTGCATACACTCAAATTCAATACTTGGCTGGTCTTCAAGTTTTTGCATGAAATGACAGCGCCACGCTAAACGATTATTAAATGCAGAAAAACTCCGTTTTTGCTCACCGTGCTGTCCAAAGGAGGGTGTTTGTGCAAAAGCCTGTGCGGCTTTCACTACCTCACGCACTGATAGCGAACCCCAGGTGAGATGCCCAGAGAGTCTGGAGCAGTAGTAATCTGAGCGTGCCGGATTTGAAATATTCTGAACATAGTAGACTGACCGACGGGCTAGGAAACTGTCTAGTATTTTTATCGCTGCTCGGCGCCCGCCGCGTTGAACTGTGCCTGCAATTGTATCGCCAAACATAGGATGATCTACAGGCGGTATTTCACCGATACTCTCAGCCACTAGGGGAGGTATACTACTAGGTGGCGTAATTACCGGTTTGGCCATCCGAGCATTGCGTGTTTTTGACCACTGATCGCGACTTTTCAAGCGTCTTACTACGCCATTATGAGGAGACTCATGGAGAGAAATATTATTAGTTTTACACCATTGAATAACTCTCTTATCCCTCTGAAAGGTCCAATTATTTCCGCACTCCTCATGAGAAAAAATGCCCTTAATAGTATATTTACTACTTATATCTTGAAAAACCTTGAGAATTTCACCCGGTCGTACCACCAGCGGTTGCCCCAGAGCTGAAGTCTCCTGTCGAAGGTCTAATAAACAATCTCGAATAAAAGACCAATGTCTACGTGAGGCGAAATTTTGCCGCCAATAGTCTTTTTCAATGACATAAAGAGGTAAAACGGGTATTCCTTTAGCTACTGCATATGCAAGTGGCGCATGGTCATCAACTCGCAGGTCGCGCTTGAACCAAACAATATGAATATGTTGCTTCATTTTATGATGATACCTTAGTGAAGATATGTTTACTGGTCATTGATTTTGGCCTTCCAAGGACCCGTGTTCAATGATTTTACAATGTACATTGAAGCATATTTAGTGCTCGGGACATTATGTCTGACATACGGATTAATAATACTATTGGCCTAGTCTCTAGCGTTATATTAAATTTTTCCTGATAGCCGATTTAGCGTTATCACGGGTACAGGAATGGCTAATTTTGGGTTGACCTATTTTAATAGTTGCATAGTGAATTTAAGGCACCTTTTTTATTGCGTGGTGACTCTACTCAGAGTTTGCAACTTATTATTTTCTCATGAAGAGAAAAACACTAATGAGTTTTTCAACAGTCGATGCCGACTTTATATGCATTATTGATTACCTTTTACTGCTAACATTTCCTCAATAAACACGTTTTAGTTGATATATTTGCGGTGTAAATGTGGACAAAAAACAAGGCTTAGATAACCTATTTTTGCACGGGCTAATGTTCCTGATTGCATGCTTAATTTCAAGCGCGAGTATTGCATCACAGTATGACGTTGATGGAAACGGAGCCGATGATGCCTTAACTGATGGGCTTTTAGTTTTGCGTCATCAGTTTGGCTTGGAGGGCACATCCCTCACAGCGGGTGCTTTAGCGTCTGATGCGACCATTACGAGCCCAGAGGCCATAGGAAGTTATATTGACGCTCGTGTTGCGATCTTTGATCTGGATGGCAATGGATCTATGGATGCGTTGACTGACGGATTATTACTACTACGCTATTTGTTTGGATTGGATGGCGACGCTCTGACTAATGGGGTTATTGGGTCAGGTGCAACCAGAGACAGCTCTGCTGAGATAAGTGCTCATATTGCTGGTACTTCGCCTCCTGTCGAAGAAAAGCTTAGATTTGTTTACCAAAGTAAATGTACTCAAGATAGTCAGGGTAATGAAGTTTGTTTTAGTACTGATGAGGCTGGATTTCAAGACGTTGTCGTGGGTAATAGTAGTGAGGGCGATGCTGAGACCGGGTTTACATCGAAGGCCACTTCCACAAGAGTATCTAATGACTACGGTACGATCAAAGTGCAAACCATTATTGATCAGTGGCCTGACGGAGAGGTTTTTGAAGATTCCAATGGTAACAGAAGTTTTGCTATTAAAAACTATGATGGCTATTTGCAAAACCGTATAGTGGATAATATAGAGTTTAGTACGCTTGATACACCCGCTAAAGTAGCACGATGGGCCGCTCCAGCCGTGGTTCAAGTTTATGGCGATACATGCATGCTCGGTCAAAATGAATATATCGATTGGCGTTTTAGTTCAGAACCAAGAACAGGTTTTTTTATTGCCCCAGATCTTATCATTACCGAGGTAAATGCAACGACATCGTTTGAAGAAAAACCAGATCGTCCTTGGGCTGGAGGAAATTACCCAAACCCTTTTAATCCTGAGGTGTTTCATACCTGTCAGACCTTGGTTGATGAGTTCGAGGCCTCTGGTGGCCAGGGAATAACCTTTGAAGTAGGAGCTGGACCCATCGTTCAAACCTTTGATGGTAGCTGGGGTGCAGGGGCTGTTGTCGCAAGCGATGGGAACTTTGCCATCATAAAGCTAAGTAAGGGTAGCAAGAATAAGAATGTATTCGTGGAGAATTGGGCGTCCTGGGATTCAATTGAAAAGGAAACATCGGTTTTGCAGTTGGCCCCAGCAGATATCTCGCGTGAATCAAGCATCGTAACACTGCACCACCCTGACTTTGCAAGAGACGCCGGGGGCTGGCATGCCACCACCGCGGAAATTATTAATAATTGTGACGAATATTTCTATTTTGGTGATATTGGTGGCGATGGAGCTGATGTTTACGCAGTAGACTTTTGGTCTGATGCAGGGAGTATCGGAGCGCCTCTTCTTAATCACAATGGTTATGTTGTTGGTATGATCAAGGAGGAGTATTACGACACGCCCGATAACTGTTATGGAATTGCCCATCCTGGGAAAAATTCTCTTGGTGTTTTAAGTACGTTTTTTGCCGACCCTAATCAATCAACGGTTGCTTTGGGTAGCGCAGATATGCGAGCGTTTGTCGAGAGTTATGATGCTCAGCAAGCTTCGATTCTCAATGCTGTGGCACCTGTGATTACGAGCAACCCTAATTGGCCTGTCAGCGGAAATACGTTAGCGACAACAAATTATGAAGTGATAGATTATGGTGATGCATTTACCGTATCGGGCTTTCCACGAAGTGAATTAAATAGCTCTGCATTTGATACGGCCAAGCAAGGAACTGTAATGTATGTTAAAGCTAATGGATGTACTAACTGCGCTGCTGGAGATCTTACCGAGGATTTCAGTGACTCCTGTATCTGTACCGGATTTGCTGTCAGTAAGAACTTGATCGTCGTTAATGATCACTGCGTTACCTTTATGTCAGTGGGCGATGAAAATACCTTTAAAACATTCCAAGGACAAATAGTGAATGCCAAGCTGGTGAATCGGACAGGGCTGGATGTGGGTGACATTTATAAAGCATTGTTAACAGACATAACCTGGAACGATGCTGTTGAGGGCGCCCATCGTGGAGATGTTGCGCTCTTACGGACAGATCAAGAGATGAATCTTGAGCCTATTCAGTTTGCAGACTCTAGTCTGCTTGTGCGTCGTGAGCCATTAATTACAGTGGGGCATCCAGCGTTGATGCTGAGATCAGGCCCCTATGTGACAAGTGGAGGTGCATTTATAGGTCTCAACATGGATGAGCGTTCCACACTGCATTACACGTTGCCTGCAGCACCTGGAGCTAGTGGGTCTGGCGTCTTTGATCTCAACGGTCGTTTGGTCGGGCAACTGGCATATGGCAGTACGGGCTATGGCGCAGCTCAAGAAACTTGGATGAAATCAGAATTTAATAAGCTAGCAACAGAAATAGACCCTTCGGCAACACTTTATGATCTGCAACCTCGGCCTTTTTTAATTGGGCCGCGCGTCCAAGTAGGGCTCGGAGCTTCTACATCTGGTGCTTCCAGTAATTACATTAAAGATCTGATCAACTACTGGGCGCCAGGCGAATTGCCAGAGTAATAAAATGATTAGATATAACAGGACAAAGGCGACTTGGGAAAGTCGCCTTTTTTACAGCAATGGGTTATGGCGCATGAGTGAAAAGAGCCTTATGATAACGCACTAATGCACCTTGATTCCCCCAATTGTAGCTTGAGTATCTAACACCTATTTATGAAAATATTGAGGCGAGAATTGCGTGACCAATAATAAAACACAAAAACTGAATACACAGTTTGTTCAATCTAATGGCATACGCATGGCCTACGAAGAGTTTGGTGATGCTGATGCCCCGGTCGTCTTGCTTGTTGCCGGTCTTTATAACCAGCTGATTCGGTGGCCCTTGGAATTTTGCGATTTATTGGTGGAGCGGGGTTTTAGAGTTATCCGTTTTGACAATAGAGACATTGGGCTCACTGATAAAATGGAAGGTGAGGTAGCCCCGAGTTTTCTCAGGTTAGGGCTTAATTCTTTGTTGGGTATTCCCGTGAAAGTACCTTATACACTGAATGATATGGCCGCTGATACGGTTGGCTTGCTCGATGCACTTGATATTAAAGCGGCGCATATTGTCGGTATGTCTATGGGTGGAATGATCAGTCAGTTGGTGGCTGGACTGTATCCAGATAGAGTATTTTCCCTAACGTCTATTATGTCTAAAACAGGGGCTTTTGGTAAAGGTGGGGCCTCTCTTGCAGTGGCTAGGCAAATGGTAAAGCCTATTCCCAAAGGTACCTCCGCTTTGGATAACTCGGTGATGACGCGGCAGATGTTCGGTAGCCCAGCCTACCCAGAATCAGATGAGGAGGTTGCCATAGCGGTTAAGTCTGAGTTTAAACGGTCCAACAACCCGGCCGGCTACCTTCGACAGATGGCCGCTATCCGTTCAGCGCCTAATCGTAATAAGTTGCTCAATGAGCTCAAAATGCCAGTACTGATAATCCACGGTAAACAAGACACGCTCGTCGATGTGAGCGGGGGCATAGAGACTAAAAAGCAGATATCTCATGCAAAGTTAGTGCTTTTTGAGGGTATGGGCCACACATTGCCACAGCCTTTGTTGGCCCAGTTTGCGGATCTCATAAAGCAGACTGCAGACTCTGTACGCACTATTAGGTCGTGAAGCAGCGGTTACGGAAATGATTAGATGCCGCCAAATTTAGGTTTTAACCCTAGTTTGGCGGCGCTTAGTTTGACTAATCTTGGCTGATGGAGATCGAGATTTTACCGAAGTGTTTGTTGTCTATTTGATGTTGAAATGCGTCTCCCAGTTGGGCCAGATCAAACGTATCACTGATAATAGGTCGAATAGACGTGGAGTCTAAATAATCGAGCATAGCCAGTTGCGTTTGCTGATTAGCCATAGCAACACCACTCAGACGAATCTGTTTCATGAAGATGCGTGGAAGAATAATTTCACTGACCGATGGCCCACTCAAAACACCGATGAGTGCAATGTGCCCGCCGAGCTTTACGGCACGAACCGATTCTCCAAATGTACCGCCGCCGCCCACTTCAATAACGTGGTCAACGCCTAATCCACCGGTCTTAGCAAGCACTGCTTTGCCCCACTGTGGCTCATCTTTGTAGTTAATGACTTCATCGGCACCCAAGGCCAGCAATTTTTTAAGTTTCTCATCAGACGAGGAGGTGGCAATAACTTTTGCACCCATAGACTTTGCTAGTTGCAGCGCGAAGATCGAAACGCCACCAGTACCTTGCACTAGGACTGTTTCGCCGGCTTGGAGCTTGCCATCGTTAACTAATGCGCGCCATGCGGTTAATCCCGCACAGGGCAATGTAGCCGCCTCAGCCATAGTCCAGTCTTTGGGTGTGCGGGTTATAGACTTTTCAGATATGGCGATATATTCAGTTGAGTAGCCGTCTTCGTTATCACCAATGAAACTCAGTAATTGATACTGTGGTGGCCCTTCAATCCAGTTAGGGTAACAGCAACTCATGACCGAATCACCGATGCTCCATAGAGATACACCCTCACCTACGGCAACGATTTCTCCGGCACAATCAGAGAGCACCACACGGCCGTCTTCGGTTGGAATTTGACCAAGAGCAACAAGTAGATCATGGTAATTAAGGCTACTTGCAGCCACTTTGATTATCACCTGACCTGCTTTAGCAATGGGCTTGTCGACCTCAACCACATTTAGGTTGTTTAGTCCTCCGGGACTGGCTAATTTTATTTGTCTCATGGGCATGAACCTTTAAACCTTAGTAATATCAACGGAGGCAAATTTTTACATTTTATGAGCTAGGATACAAAGTAATAATCTATGTAATTAGAATATTTCGGACGTTATCTGATGTACAAAAAATTGATGTGCATTAATAGAAAGTATTATGAGAAGGGAGGCTTAGTTGGGGTAGTGCCCCAACAGCATGTTCACCAGCATGTCAGCATGGGTTTCTATGACTTGCTCTTGCAGACAGTCAAAGCCAAATAGCAACTCACACTCAGGTTGAAATGAGAATATGGTGGCGCAACTACTAACCATAATGTAATACCAATGAGCAAATTCTCTGGAGTTAAGATCGAGCGCCTTCGATACATACTGCTGCATATAAGCACTACCAGGTTTAATATGGTTGGCTACCAGATAATCTATACGCCAAGATTTCTGGCGAGCTTCTTGCGCCATTAGGCGGCTTATTTCAGGATACTGTGCAGCCATGCGTACATGGAAGCGAATCAGCATGGCGACTCCCTCACGCGGGGACATGTCTGGCAGCAGAGAGACCCCGGTACTTCGTTGCTCTAAAACCAGGTTGAATGCGGCATCAGCTACGCATTTCCAGAAGTTTTCTTTACTGCCAAAATGATAGACAAGCATTCCGCGCTTTACTCCGGCGGCTATCTCCACGTCGCGAACCGAGGTCGCTGCAAAGCCAATTTCTGCAAACAGGGGTGTGGCAGCTTTGATCATGCTGGCACGGGCCAGTTCAGTTCTAGCCTGCGTTCGACGAGTGCGCTTAATAGGGGCTCTGATTTTTTCTTCGATACCGGAGGTCATAGTGTTATCTAAACGTGATGGGCTCCTTATTAATATAGTAAAGCATAGCTGGGTCTGCAGATTATTATATGCTTATGTATATATTCACGGCTAACTTCGAGGCCTTAGTAGTGGCATTATTTTAGCTGGTGATCTAATGGAAAAACATTAGGGAGGATTGAGGTTAACCGTTTGCCATTGGCTATTGAAAATAAAACGCAGTGATTGAATGGAGCCCAACCCTTCAATATTAACTAGATTGGTCTGCCTCTTCCATACCGATTGCAGCGCATTGGCAAATACCTGAATCTGAGGGATTGAGGGTGGTAGAGGTGCTTCCTGATAGACCCAGAAAAACTTACCATCGACTTCATGGCCGACGTAGCTGATGGCGATGGGTAGTTGGTCGCTAATCCGCAGCGCGAATTGACCTTGAATGTACTCACTAAAGCGCATTTGCGTATCGGGATCATTTATTATGTCAGTGTTACCGCCAAACAGCTTGGTTAGGGCATGTTCAGCGTCATGAATGTTAAATCTATGGCTAATCTCTAATAGACCACTGTTTTTGTTGGCCAGCACGACCGTGATACTGGTTTTTTGCTCGTGCGCACCCACATTGCCGCTAAGTATAATTAATACGGCAAGGTAGATGGCACACAAAACGTTAGGCATAAAATTCACTTTTTCTTGGGTTTTACTTTCGGCTCTTCAAGTTCAGTTTTTATGTCATGCATGATGTCTCTGCGCACCTTGTCGGTACTCTTTTTAGATTTGTAGGCATTGATTCGCGAGGGAATAATTTTGCGCGGGTAGTGGTTGTTATGTACGTTGACATCTGCTGTCTCCCAACCTGCGTCAACGGTGACAGAGCTCAGTTTGTTGTCGGTAACAATTAGCTTTTTCACCTGATGAGGCGCTCTACGCCATATTTCAGCGGGAATATACCGATCTTCTATATCGCCATTTTCATAGGTAAGTTGCAAAAGGATAGGCATTACCAGACCGCCTAAATTTGAGAACTCTAAAACATAATAGTGTTTGTCTTCTCTAACGGCTCTTTCTAATGCTGTGCGTTCCCATGGCTCAAGATCAACGAGCATTTGCTGATATTTATTGCGCTCTTTATTGGTCACGGTGAAGCGGTCATTCTGATCATAGAAATCGCTGACATCAGCGTTCTTATCAAGCCATAAAACACTGCCCTCAGCCTTGTTGCGTTCTACAAATAATGATGACGGTTTGTCTGCTTCATCCTTGCGCTGGCGCGCGAAGTCTATGTCTGGATCTTTAGTGTCCAATCGAAGTTCGGATACCTTATCAAGGGAGATATCAACATGATCAGTGGTATAGAACCAGCCGTGCCAAAACCAATCAAGGTCAACGCCGGAGGCTTCTTCCATGGTGCGGAAAAAATCTGATGGAGTAGGGCGTTTGTATTTCCAGCGCTGTGCATATTCCTTAAAGGCAAAATCAAACAACTCACGACCCATTATCACCTCGCGCAAAATATTTAATGCTGCGGCAGGTTTTGTGTAGGCATTAGGACCCAAGCGCAGCACACTGTCTGACTGAGTCATGATAGGTACTTGGACGGTTGATTTCATATAATCGGTAATGTCTCGCGGCTCAACACCCCAGGGCATCATCGGGTCCCACTCTCGTCCGGCGACACCATCAAGAAAGCTATTTAGTCCTTCATCCATCCAGGTCCATTGGCGCTCATCAGAGTTGACGATCATAGGGAAGTAGATATGGCCTATTTCGTGTATGACGACACCAATTAAAAAGCGCTTTTCGGCTTGAGTGTACGTTCTTGAGCCATCTTCATGCCAAGTTGTTCTCGGCCCGTTAAAGGTGATCATTGGATATTCCATACCGCCGACAGGACCGTTTACACTTTGGGCCACAGGGTAGGGGTAATCAAAAGAATAGCGCGAGTAAACCTCCATAGTGTGGATAACAGACTCGGTTGAATATTTTGACCACAAGTCACCGCCTTCTTTAGGGAAAAACGACATCGCCATGACTAGGGGTTGATCGTCGCCACCCTGTTGATGACCTTTGGCATCCCACATGAATTTTCGTGATGAGGACCAGGCGAAATCTCTCACATTATTGGCTTTAAAGCGCCAAGTTTGGCTATTTGTACTGGCAGTTTTTTCTTTCTCTAGCGCTTCTTCAGCAGTCACGATATAAACCGGACGCTCTGCGTCTTTGGCTGTTATTAAACGCTCCCGCTGCTGTTTACTGAGTACCTTTTTGGGGTTTTGTAATACCCCTGTGGCTGCGACTATGTGATCATCGGGTACGGTTAGGCTGACATCATAATCACCAAATTCCAGTGTAAACTCACCACGCCCTAAAAATTCTTTATTGTGCCACGCTTCATAGTCGGAATAGGCCGATACGCGGGGAAACCACTGGGCTAATAAGAATATATCATTGCCGCCATCGCGCTCATCATCTGGAAAATGCTCATAGCCGGCCCTTGCCGATACCGCATCTTCTTCAAGGATATTGAATTGATAGTCCATCTTAATCAATGTGGTTTGCCCAGGTTTTAGCGGGCTAGGTAAATCAATACGCATTTGCGCGCCAACCACGATATTAGGCAATGGCTTGTTATTACTATCCCGTACATCGCTAATTTCGTAACCTGGCTCGTTATCAGCGTAGTACTGTTGTCGTCTCAACTCACCGAAGCTAATACCGGCGGGTGCATCACCATTATTCGATTTAGTACCTGGTCCACGGCGACCAATTCCAGCGAAATCACCAGACATTTCGGCCATTGAATCTGCTTTGAAGCGATTTTGTTCAAGCTGCAACCACAGGTATTTCAGGGTTTCAGGTGAATTGTTGGTGTAGCTGATCTGTTGACTTGCGCTGAGGTGCCGTTTAGTTTCGTCGAGTACCGCAGTGATTTTATAGTCAACCTGTTGCTGCCAATAGTCGCGGCCAGGTTCGCCAGAAGCAGATCTATAGCGATTTGGGGTAGGTAATATTTCTTCCAATTGACGAAATTTATCGACAAAGTCGCCTTTAGTTTGATTCACCGCGCTGGCATGTGACTGTCTCTTATACACATCTGACGCTGCCGACGATCTACTCTGTGTAGAT
>OJCW01000367.1_pt1 | contig 16026 bp, 17 predicted proteins | sample 1592461 | NCBI WGS metagenome assembly OJCW01 (sample SAMN05416884, study PRJEB24817) | seawater metagenome | isolation source: Sea water | place: Canada:Atlantic | collected 2013-11 | reverse complement strand
CGAGATTCCTCTACGTCTCGTGGGCTCGGAGATGTGTATAAGAGACAGCCATAGGCTATGGTTATTTTCATTATTGACAGTAAAAATAAAGAAATGATCAAAAAATAGTTTTATGAGGGGAGTTATTTGAAAGTGAAAATGAATATCATATTATAATACTCATTTCCCTAAGAGTTTACGTGTTATTGATTCATCTATCTAGATTACATCCAGTTACCATTACGAATAACACCAACAGCAATACCTTCAACATTAAATTCTTGGCATGTTAAATCAACTTCAATCGGCGAAAACTCTTCATTTTCAGCATGTAAGTAAACGATATTACCTTCTCGCTTGAAACGCTTAACCGTTACCTCATTCTCAACACGGGCAACAATGACTTGTCCATTCTGTACATCCGTAGTTTGATGTACTGCAAGTATATCTCCATCTAAAATGCCAATATCTTTCATGCTTTCACCATCCACTCGCAATAAGTAATTGGCTTCTGGGTGGAATAAGCTACCATCCATCTTATAGTGATCTTCAACATGCTCTTCTGCTAAAATAGGCTCTCCAGCAGCAACACGACCAATTAACGGTAACCCTTCCTCTTCTTGGAATTGCTCGGCTAAGCGAATGCCACGAGATGTGCCCGCTAACATTTCTATGTAACCTTTTTTAGCTAAAGCTTTTAAGTGCTCTTCTGCCGCATTAGCTGACTTAAAACCAAAAAAACCAGCAATTTCCGCGCGTGTTGGCGGCATTCCGGTATCATTAATTGTGTCTTTTATAAGATCAAAAATTTGTTGTTGTCGATTAGTTAAGGGTTTTAATTCCTGTTTAGCAACCATAAAGATCTCCTGTATACATTGACAGTGTACTGGTAGTATATACAGGATTTTATTTAAAGCAATGCTTAGTTTTGGCTTATCACAAGATGAAAGTGGCGCGGCAATAGCGTTATTAAGACTCAGTTTTAGGCATAAGCCTTTACCTAGCCAACTTTGTTTCTACTTTGCTGCATTGCCTCAACTCTCTTCTATTTGATAAAATTGAGGCAATGAAGGGCTTATAAGTAATTCTATACTTTAAGAAAATATAAAGTATTCAGGGAAAATTAAGACTAATACTAATACCGCTATTTGCATCAGAATAAACGGTATAACTCCTTTATATATGGTTGTGGTTTTAAATGATTTTGGTGCTACTCCTTTCAAATAAAACAAACTAAAACCAAAGGGCGGCGTTAAGAAGGAAGTTTGTAAGTTCATTGAAATTAAAATAGCAAACCAAACTAAATCAATATTAAGCGCGATGGCAACTGGCGTTAAAATAGGAACGACTAAAAAAGCAATTTCAATAAAATCAATAAAGAAACCCAAGATTAAAATAGCCAACATGGCTAAGGCAATAAAGGTCCATTTTTCTCCTGGCAACTCCATGAAAAACTCTTCAATTAGGTATTCACTTCCCGAATAACTAAACACCATTGCAAATGCAGTTGCACCAATTAATACCGCAAAAACCATAGACGTGACTTTTACCGTTTCTTTTGAGACTTCATGCATTGTACCAATTGAAAAAGTGCCATAGAGCATTGATAAAATAACCGCGCCAACTGCCCCTATCGCAGAAGACTCTGTTGGTGTGGCAATGCCTGTAAAGATTGAACCGAGTACCGCAAGAATAAGTATCATAGGTGGCACAACATCTTTTAACGCCTGTAATAATAATGCACGCCTATCTTCATTTACCACCATTGGAGGGCAATACTCAGGCTTAATTTGCCCTAGAATTAAGATATATAAAGCATAGGCCGTGATCAGCATCATACCGGGAATTATTGCTGCTCTAAATAAATCACCAACGGGCACCCCCATCACATCACCTAAAATAATGAGAATAATAGAGGGTGGGATAATTTGTCCTAACGTACCTGAAGCACAAATAACACCGGCAGCTGTAGGTTGATGATAGTTATTCTTCAACATTACAGGTAACGAAATAACGCCCATAGCCACAACACTCGCGCCCACAACGCCTGTTGATGCTGCTAATAAGGCACCAACAACTATTGTTGAAATAGCAACTCCCCCAGGCATTCCACCAAAAAGCTTGGCCGCTGATTCTAATAACCGCTCTGCTAGCCCTGTTTTTTGCAGCACAACACCCATAAAAATAAACATAGGTACAGCCATTAGAATCGTATTCTCCATAATGCTCATAATGCGATATGGCATAAACTCAAATAATTCAATACCTAACGTTAACACTCCGACAATTAATGATATTCCTGCAAAGGTAAAAGCTACAGAGTAACCTAAAAAGAGACAAACGAGCGCTATAGCAAAAAGAATAATACCAGTCATTAGTGTTCTCCTTCTTGCTTCGCTGAGTCGTCATGCTTTTCAGTTAATGACTGTATGTGACTTAGCACTACATGAATAATTGCTAAAACGAGAAAAAATGAGGATAAAGGGATAACCGAACGCACGATCCAACGGTGAGGCAAACCTCCGGGATCACCGCTGCCTTCACCCATAGAGTAAGCCTCATAAGTGTAGTCAATACTGTAATAAAATATTAAAAGGGTAATAGGTAAAGCAAAGATAATTGAGCCAAAGATATTGATGAAAGATTTTTTGCGTTGCGTCATAGAGTCATAAAAAATATCTACGCGTACATGCGCATCTTCTTTAAGCGTATACGCAATACCAAACATGAACATAGCAGCAAATAGGTGCCATTCAAGTTCCTGCATACCTATACTTACATCATTGAAAAAGTAGCGCATAACCACATCATAAAAAACATTGATTATCATTAACATCATCAACACGCTGCAAAGGTTACCCAGCATGTCGATAAATTTTCCAATCACTCTTAAACTCGTATTCATTATCTCTCTCACAACATTTCTTATGGCATTTATCAATTATAGCAACGATTCGTTTTAAGCATAAAAAAAGCAGCTACCATAATATAAATTAATAATGGTAACTGCTTTAACATATTTAAAAGACTACTTAGGGTCTGTAGTGTCTAAATAGGCGCGATCAGATAAATTAGTCCATGCACGAACTTTGGTTTGATAGTCTTGAATTGATTTAAGAATTTCTGCTGTCATTGGGTCTTTAGCAGCAAACTCTTTTAGCAGAATATCATTAGTTTCTTTCATTGCAGTCATAACTGACTTAGGGAAAGAACGCATTTTAAGGTTCGGGTAGTCTTTATTCAATGTTGCTAAGTTTTTACCACTTTCGTGATAGGCTTGAACATACATATCAAAAGCAGCATTTTTCATTGCTGAAGTTAGAATTGTTTGTAAATCTTTAGGTAGTTTATTATAAGCTTTTTCATTCACCATAAATTGCAGCTCAGCACCTGGCTCATGCCAGCCAGTGTAGTAATAAGGTGCTATTTTATGAAAGCCCATACGTAAATCTAATGATGGACCAACCCACTCTAACGCATCAATAGTATTACGCTCAAGTGCAGTATAAAGCTCACCTGGTGGAATATTGGTAGGTTTAGCACCTAACTTTGCTAAAACTTCGCCAGCAAAACCTGGAATACGCATTTTCAAACCTTTAAGGTCTTCAACGCTATTGATTTCTTTTTTGAACCAACCGCCCATTTGGTTACCGGTGTTACCGCCTGGGAAAGATAAAATACCATATTGGTCATATACCTTTTTCATCAACTCCATGCCGCCGCCATGATAAAACCATGCGTATTGCTCTGGTGCTGTCATGCCAAAAGGTACTGTAGTAAAGAATAAAGCGTTAAAGTTTTTACCTTTCCAGTAATATGAAGCAGAATGCCCCATTTGATATTGACCACTTTTAACGAAATCGAAGATACCTAGCGGTGATTTATGTTTATTAGATGAATCGACACGAATAATTAAACGACCATTCGACATTTCTTTTACTGTCTTAGCTAAGTTTTTAGTCGCTTCACCAAAAATAGGGAAATTAGGCCCCCATGTTTCTGCCATCTTCCAACGGTAGACTTTACCATCAGCCGCATTGGCTAACCCTGATAATCCTAGCGACAAAATAAGTGCTAGTTTAATAAAAATAGATTGTTTCATATCCTTTCCTTATATGTGAACTTGTTATTTTTCTATTATTTTTTTACTGCTTACTAATACTAAAGACTTTTACAAATTACAGCATACGTACAAATGCCCATATTTACTAGATAGTTATACATAGGTAATTGGTCTAATTAAGCTTAATGCCATGCTTTCATTTTGTGCCGATATTCTTTAATAATACTTGAGCATAAATAGTATCAATAACTTCAGTATAGCTTGAGTGCTTACCCTGTTCGACATTAACGCTGAATTATTTGGCTAATTGCTAAAATAAATTAAGTATTGCCATACAAGAAGCCCTACGAATATTTCACCCTAGAATATTAGATGAGTTAGACTTATCAGCTGCTTTAGACACTTTATCCATTGTTTTTCTCGAACTAAACGGTATTAAAGTAGAAATCATAACACTCAAATTAAAAACTGTTACCTGATAACATCAGTACAAGGGGGTATCGTGAAATACGAGACTTGCCCACTAACACACTAAAGCGAGTAACATCGTTATTAAATTAGTCACTAATCAAGCTTGGTTAACCATATACAATAATGGCCAAGACTTTAATACCAGCGAAAAGCGTATAGAATTTGGCATTGGCCATAGAAGATAAGTGACTACAGAACAATTCACCGAGAGAAACTAACCACGCAGTACTAGTAATATTGTTCCTATATTGCTCAGGATTATTCAAGTAAAAAGGTCGCCGAAATATCAAAACAAAGCTAAACCTTATCTAGCCTTTAAAATAAATTTATCGGATAAACGTATCAATTATAAATATTCAATAAAGATACCGATAAAAATAACCATACCAACCCAGTGATTGTGCAAAAATGCTTTGAAACACTTATCTCGCTCGCGATTTATAATCAATAATTGTTGGTAACTAAATAAGCCCGCACAAACCACTAAACTTAAAAAATATGGCCAGCCAAAAGCTAACATTTCACCCACAGTAAATAGCAGACACAACATACTTAACTGTAAAAAACCAATAACGCGCTTATCGTGATCATTAAATAAAATAGCGGTCGACTTCACCCCTATTTTCAAATCATCTTCTCTATCAACCATGGCATACATAGTATCGTAGGCAACTGTCCACAAAACATTAGCTGCAAACAATAGCCAAGCAATCAAGGGAACCTCCCCCATAGCTTCTGAAAAGGCCATGATCATGCCCCAACTAAAAGCAGCGCCTAAAACGACTTGTGGTAACTGAGTATAGCGCTTCATAAAAGGGTAAGAGGCTGCTAATAGTAATGCGATTATAGATAAATAGATGGTTGGCCAACTTAACGTTATCACCAATGCTAATGCACAGCCTATCAATAGCCCAAACAATTGCCATGCTTGATCTTTTGTCATCAAGCCTGTAATTAGTGGCCTATTTTTTGTTCGTTCAACCTCGCCATCTATTTTTATATCAGCTATATCATTGATGACACAACCAGCACTACGCATAATGAAAACGCCAAAGCCAAACACTATAAACAAATAAAAACTAGGCCAGCCATCACTGGCGATCCATAACGCCCAGTAAGTTGGCCACAGTAATAAATATGTACCAATTGGCTTATCCATACGTGTGATTAATTTAATGGCTAACCATTTTTGTTGTAAAGTGCTAAACATTATCAACTCTTGAATTTGTCTGGGGATGAATTATTTCTTGATAAGCAAAAGCATCGGGAAGGAAAACTTCTGCAACCATTAAAGGTTTATTTTCTAGCATAAAAATAGACCGTCGACCCCACATCGTCTGCTTGGTGCCTAATTGTAAGTCACGTGCTAACTGACCAACAGAGGAAGCTGAACTAAACTCAGCTATTTCAATGGTTTTCCGTTCAAGTGAAGGGTTATTAAATAACACCTGCCCCAGTGATTGAGTACCTAAATCAGCTAACGCCTGCTCCTCGCCTGTTAAACTAGACATAGGTAACAAACTACGTGCAAACACCTGTGGCTTATCATCACAATAGAGCAACACTTCACGAACAAGCACTTTTTCCCCAACAGGGATAGTGGCTACCGCTTCATGCGCTTGACAGCACTCTATTTGTTGGCCTAACAACTCAACTCTAAACTGATGGCAATGCTTTTTTAAACGCGCCGTTAGTGAATCAGGGTCAAGTAGCCAAGATTTCAAGTACCCAGGCAATGCACATGAACTTGAATGTTGCCAAAGGTTTGGTAGCGTAACGGGAAAATGTAACTGAAAGCTCATAACATACTATCGAATATTAACTGGTCAAAAATCGGAGCTATAATAACAGGCTTTGATAAAAAAAAGCATGTTCGCATCTACTTGTCATAAAAATAATTAAAAATTTTTCAGGCAAAAACAATAAATCAGGTTATGATAAAGCCACTGTGTTATAAATTCGTTTTCTGTCTTTATTCACTATCATCCTCTTCACTAAACGAAAATTGAAGAAGTCAGGGAAATGCATACCCTCTGTATAAAACCTACAGAGAAAAGCTTTCCTGAATGAGGTGAATAGTTATATTTTTTTGATAAGAATAAGTGCCTAATGATCAAATATTTAATAGTTTTATCTTTTTGTCTTACTTCACTATCCATCAAGGCTAGTGATTATGCTTACTTTGGCTTTGAGCCTGACATCGTTACCAACTATGTCGCTACGAAAAAAAGAATGGGGTATGTTCGCCTCACGGTCGAATTAATGGTTGAGAGCAATAATTTAGAGATAGTTGAACATCATTCACCCTTATTGCGCGATGCTATTATCGATATCATTGGTAGACAAGCTGAAGCAAAAATAAAATCAATTAAAGGACGAGCTGAAATTCAACTACTCTGCGAAGAGCAAGTAAAAGAGTTACTCGCCAAAGAAACCGGCCAACCACTGATCAAAAAGCTTTTATTCACTCAGTGGTTAGATAATTAAACAAGGTTTATGCTTGGCGAGACGACTTCACAGTAAAAACCGCTAACAAGCACCCTGAAATTAGCCCAAGTAAATGCGCTGTATTAGCCATATTCACAGGTAATACTTCCATAAAACCCAGTAGCAACCAAAATAATAAAAAACCAATAATGGGCTTAGATAAAGATAAGCCTTTTTCTGGTGCTAAATGTCCATACCACCAAACAAAACCAACTAAAGCATAAACAACACCAGACAAGCCTCCGAAATTTGCCCCTGAAACAAAAAACTGCCCTAAATTTGAAAAAACAGCCGAAATTAAGAGTATATTTATCAGTGTTCCTTTACCTAACGTGTCTTCTATACTCCCGCCTAATTGCCACCACCACATCGTATTAAAAACAATATGAAGCCAAGAAAAATGGAAAAAAGCAGGACCAAGTAAACGCCAAGGCTCAACCAAAAGTGCCTCAACAGAAAGGCTTGGATAAAACTGCAACTGACTAAATATTGACCGCGCCCAACCCAAATTACTACCTATGAAAACCAACCAGCAAAAGGCAAATACCAGTAATGTTACGATACCCGCATGAGCAAGAAAGTTTTCTTTAAAGTTTGCCAACAACGACACATCACTACTATTAATGGTGACTGTTTCACCATGTTGCCAAGCAGCTTTTTGATACTTTTGATCAAAAGGTGATTTGATAAAGAGATCAAACTCCTCTTTAGCCTGACCCATTCTATCTTGTTGGCAATAAACCATATGCGCTTGCTTTGATTCACTAACTACTTTAGCAATAATGCCTAACGTGGCTAAATAATTAGCAAAAAGTAACGCGGTATTATGTTGTTCTAGTTGAACCAGTGGTTGTAAATTTTCAGTCTCCGTCATTAGCGAGAAATACTGTCAGGATATTGCTGTTGCCATTGTGTAAAGCCGCCATCTAGTGAGTAGACTTTGGTGAAATCTTGGCTTATTAAAAATTGTGCCGCTTGTTGGCTAGAATGGCCATGGTAACAACAGACAACTACCGGTGCATCAAGATCTGCGTCACGTAAAAAATCAGCTAAACTTTCATTGGTTAAGTGATGCGCATCTGTAATACGACCATTCAAAAATGAAGCTTCATCTCGAATATCCACAACGACATGGGTTTTATCGTTAAGCACTTGCGCTAGCTCTTCCACTTGCATGTGCATAAATTTTTCTTCATTTGACGCGCTATTAGTAGACATTATTAGTCTTACTCCCAATTTAAAATTACTTTGCCTGATTGCCCTGAACGCATGACATCAAAACCTTGTTGAAAATCATCAATAGTAAATTGATGTGTGATGATAGGCGATAAATCTAAACCTGACTGGATAAGGCTAACCATTTTGTACCAAGTTTCAAACATTTCTCGGCCATAAATACCTTTCAGTGTTAGGCCTTTAAAAATAATATGATTCCAATCAATCGCCATTTCCTTGCTAGGAATACCTAACATAGCGATTTTACCACCATTATTCATATTGTCTAACATAGACGTAAATGCAGTTGCCACGCCTGACACTTCCAAACCAACATCAAATCCTTCAGTCATCCCTAGTTCGTTCATCACATCAGACAAGCTCTCTTTAGCCACATTAACAGTACGAGTGACCCCCATCTTTTTGGCCAAATTTAAACGGTATGTATTAATATCCGTGATGACCACATGGCGAGCACCTACATGTTGCGCGACGGCCGCAGCCATAATGCCAATAGGACCAGCACCTGTGATTAAAACATCTTCCCCAACTAAATCAAACGATAAAGCCGTATGCACCGCATTGCCAAAGGGGTCAAAAATAGCAGCTAAGTCATCAGAAATTTCATCGGGTAATTTAAACGCATTATAAGCGGGAATGACTAGATACTCGGCAAAAGCACCGGGCCGGTTGACCCCAACCCCAAAGGTGTTACGACATAAGTGTCTACGGCCACCACGACAATTTCGACAATGCCCGCAAGTAATATGGCCTTCACCTGAAACCCTGTCTCCTATTGAAAACCCTTTAACCTCTAACCCAATACCAACCACCTCTCCTGCATATTCATGACCAACCACCATAGGTACAGGTATGGTTTGTTGTGACCATTCGTCCCAATTGTAAATATGAATATCGGTACCGCAGATAGCGGTTTTTTTAATTTTTATTAATAAGTCATTGTGACCCATTTTAGGGCGTTCAGTACGGGTTAACCAAATGCCTGGTTCCGCTTTTATTTTTGATAAAGATTTCATTTTACTTTCTCTTTCGGTTCCGTCGAGACTTACCATCCATAGCTAAGTCGTAACTTGGGCGATACAGTGATAAACGTAAAATAGGTACTATATAACCCCCATTTCTTTACCAACTCTAGTAAAGGCTGCGATCGCTTGCTTTAATTCTGCTTTAGTATGTGCGGCTGAAATTTGAGTACGAATTCTTGCTTTTCCTTTGGGTACCACAGGAAAAGAAAAACCAATAACATATATTCCCTCACCCAAAAGCCGATTTGCCATCTCGCTGGCGACTTTTTCATCACCTAACATCACAGGAACAATGGCATGATCAGCACCTGCACAAGTAAAACCTGCGGCTTCCATATGATGACGAAAAAAAGCAGTATTCTCTTTTAATGTTTTACGTAATTCGCGACCGTCGGTTAATAACTCTAGTACCCGTAATGAGGCATTCACAATTGCCGGCGTTAACGAATTAGAAAATAAATATGGCCGTGAGCGCTGACGTAGCCACTCAACTACCTCACTTTTTGCCGATGTATAACCCCCTGAGGCACCGCCCATAGCTTTACCTAAGGTGCCCGTTATAATATCAACACGCCCCATCACCTTACAAAATTCATGGCTACCACGACCGTGTTCACCAACAAAGCCAACCGCGTGAGAATCATCAACCATCACCATTGCAGTGTATTTATCCGCTAAATCACAAATACCTTTCAGATTAGCAATCACACCATCCATTGAAAATACACCATCAGTAGCGATCAATTTAAATCGCGCACCGGCCTCATCAGCAGCGATCAGGCTTTGCTCTAATGACGCCATATCATTGTTCGCATAACGAAAGCGTTTAGCTTTACATAAGCGAACACCATCAATAATCGATGCATGGTTTAACACATCACTAATAATTGCGTCTTCACTGCTTAATATTGTTTCGAACAAACCTGCATTCGCATCAAAACAAGAAGAATATAAAATAGTGCTCTCCATGCCTAAAAACTTACTGATGCCATGCTCTAACTTGGTGTGTATGTCTTGTGTACCACAAATAAAGCGTACTGACGCCATACCAAAACCATGCTCATCTAAGCCAATTTTTGCTGCAGCAATAAGATCAGGATGATTCGCTAAACCTAAATAATTATTAGCGCAAAAATTAATAACGTCTTCACCCGTATCGACTGTTATTTTAGGCTGTTGTGCGGTAATAATGACTCGCTCAGCTTTATACAAACCTTCAACTTTAACTTGGTCTATTTGCTCTTGAATACTGTGATAAAAAGTTGATAACTTATTTTTTGTCATGAGCGCCTCGACGCTAAGTAGATAAATAAAAGAGAATATGTACCATTGTACCCATTAAGTGTTATTCGCCTAAAAAACAGCCAAAAACACTTTTATCAGAAGATGTTTTCTGTACAGCATTCTTACTCCCTAACGCAATTCTTTAAAGCTCACTTAGTAACAGTCGAGTCAATCCACTGGGAAATATCGTCAATCAACGACTGTTCGCGTGCAATCAGGTAATAACCGTAGCGACTACCTTTAAATGTTTGTATTTTAGATTCTTTAGAACCATTCCAAGCAAATAATTCTTGTGCAACTTGATCACTCTCCATGTGATGAGCAGAGGTAATAAAATAACTAGGAATATCAATTAAGTTTTTATATCGCTCTTTATCAGCATAAGTCATTTGTGGTGTGATCATCACGATAGAATTCAGTAATATTTTCCCTGCCAAGGCAACACCGTATGCTGCACTACAGCCACTTGTAACAATGGCAATACCTTGATTTTTATCCACCTTACTTCGTAAAAACTGATAGGCAGCAACCAAATCATCTTGCCAATAAGTTGTTAACAGTGCCATTTCACTTTGGTAGCTCACCAGATCGGTTGCATTTTGCTTAATGATATCGCGTGAAAATTCAGGTGAAACACTAGCTCCATACCCTCGAAGATCAAGTGTTAGTGTATGTAATCCTCGTTGAAATAAAGCATTAGCCATGGCGTTATAGCGGCTACGATCAGTTTTACAATCATGTAGCACAATAACACCGCCTGCTCTGGTTGTTCCGGCATAATAATCTGCCGTTAACATGAAATTATCATCGGCTCTGGCTTTGAATTTGACTTGTTGAGCATGGTTGCTAGCAGAGGTTTTTTTTTCATTACCATAAACACTAACTGACCAGAGCAAGGTTAGTGTTATTATTAACATTAACGAAAATAAGTAGGTTTTTATTGTTCGTAAACTAAGCATATTCATGAGTATTTATAGGTATTTAATCAAAGTTAGGTATAATCTATCATAAACTCATTATAGAACAATTTATGTTTGCGCTACTCATTTACCGTATAATATCGCTGTTACTGTCGCCAATTATATTGTTAGCGTTATTACTTCGCTCACTTACTAATTCGCAATACCGTCAACGCTTAAGTGAGCGTTTGGGCTTTATTGCAACGCCATATAAGAAGCATGGCATTATCGTGCATGCTGCAAGTGTGGGTGAAGTTATTGCACTAACCCCTCTTATTGAACAACTATTGCAAACTTACCCAGATTCACCAATTACCTTAACCACTTTTACCCCTACCGGTTCAACACAGGTCAAAAAACAGTTTTCATCACGCGTACAGCATTACTTTTTACCCTTAGATCTTCTCCCATGCACACAGCTTTTTTTAACCCGATTAGAACCAAAGCTTATGGTTTTCATGGAAACTGAATTATGGCCGAACCTAATTAGTCAGTGTAAAAACAAACAGATAAAACTGTTGTTAATTAATGGCCGTTTATCTGCTAATTCAATGAAAAGTTATAATAAAATCAGCCTCTTGATTACGCCAGCGCTTAATAGTTTTGATAAAATATTATGCCAAAGCCAAGATAACTTAAATAATTTTATTCACCTCGGTGCAGACAATGAACGCTGTCTTCTTTCAGGCAACCTTAAGTTTGATATCAGTATTAATGACGCTATTTTAGATAAACAAGCGCAATTAACTACATTATTACCTAAACATCGACAACTGTGGTTGGTTGCCAGTACTCATCAAGGCGATGAAGAGGTTGCCTTAACGGCTTTTAAACAGATTAAAGCATTATTTCCTACATTACTGCTAGTGATAGTCCCTAGACATCCTGAACGCTTCAAGACTGTCGAAAAGCTCTCGCTTAGCCATAATTTCACAATCGCTAAACGTAGTGAGAATAAGCGAGTAGAATCGGAAGATATTTGGCTGCTTGATACGTTAGGAGAATTAATGGCAGCTTATGCTCTAGCAGATATCATTACGATGGGCGGCAGCTTCAGCAATATTGGTGGGCACAATCCATTAGAGCCTGCCTTATTTAATAAACCAATTGTAGTGGGTAGTGACATGAGTAATTTTACTGAGGTACTAAAACAGTTAAAGCAATTACAAGGCATTGTGCAACTACCACCAAGTAGAACAAATACAGAGCAATCATCCCAACTGGCTCAAATGATTATTGATCTATTACAAGATGAATCACAAGCTGAGTTATTAGGTAAACAAGCGCATCAAGTCGTTATAAACAATCAAGGGGCAAGTGAACGAACATTGTCATACATACAGGAGTTAATGACATGACGACTTGCTCGCAAATAAAAGCACTTCAAAAGGGTAAACACTACTGTCTTTATGACAGCAATGAGATTAAGTCATTTATGCCTGAGATGCTCGATGCAGGCTATTGGCAAAAAGAAAATGCGGTTACTGGCTCAGCGCAAGGGCGCGGAACAACCTGGTTTGTTAAACACTCTGACAAACACAACGCATCGGAAAAACACTGGGTATTGCGTCATTATTATCGTGGCGGCTTAATTGGTAAAGTAATCAATGATCGCTATTGGTTTAGCTCACAAAAAGATACCCGAGCAGCACGTGAATTTGCTTTACTCGACTACATGCAACAATTAGCATTACCTGTACCAAAACCTGTTGCCTACCGGGTTACTCGCCATGGTTTAGTATACTCTGCCGATCTATTGAGTAGTCGTATTGAACATGCTCAAGATTTAGTAGCGCTATTATCACAACAACCTTTATCAAACACGTTGTGGAAGAAAGTAGGCATTACCATTAAACGCTTCCATGATAATAATATTTATCATCATGACTTAAACGCTCACAATATTTTAATCGATAGAAACGACAATGTTTTTTTAATTGACTTTGATCGTGGAGAAGTCAGAAAGAAGAACCAAAAAAACTGGCAACACGCGAATATTGCTAGGCTTCAACGCTCTTTTTTAAAGGAGCAGAATAAATTGCCTATCTTTCACTGGGACCATGATAACTGGTCCATTCTGCTAGAAGGCTACCTTAGTCATTGAGGATGAATGCTCGTACACACTTTCAAGACATGTGACTATTAGGCTGGATTTAGTACTGGGTTTAATGCATCTTGATAACGTTGTTGGTACATATCGCGCGCTTTAAGTAGCTCAGGTAAAGCGGCTTCCGTGGTGTATGGACGTAAAATAACTAATATTTTCAGCACACCTTGATAAAATACCGAGTCATTAATTTCATGTACAATATTTTGTGTTTGATAAAAACTCAGCCAAAAGGTATTAATAAGGCGTAAAATACTAACCATATCTGCCAATTCTTCATCCTCAAACGTTATAATATTTTCAGTACGCAGTGATGTAAGTAACTGACTAACACGCTCAGCGATTGCATGCTGAACTTTGACGTATTTTTCTCGAAGATTTGGGCTGTTATCAAGCAATACTGGTAAATTACTATAAAAGAAGCGAAATTTCATTGTCATCTGAAATACAGCATCCATATATAAAATAATGGTATCGAGTGGTTTGATTTTACTGCTTACTTGTGGAAAGGTATCAAGAAGAAGATTACCTGCATACTCTTCATATATAGATAAAATAATGTCTTCTTTATTACGAAAATGATAATACAAATTACCCGGGCTTATACTTAAATGCGCGGCGATGTGGTTTGTAGTTACATTTCGCTCTCCTTGCTCATTAAACAATGTAATACTAGCCTGAATTATCTTGTCACGGGTCTTCATATTTTTGTTTCTTTCCCTTAAGGATTATATCCAAGTAAACTCAGCACAAAAATTCTCTTGGATATAATCTAATAAAATTTAAACAATCTACAAGGTGCTATAATACTATCAAAATTAATCAAATTTAAACTCTTTTGAGTAAATACTTTAACATTTCATGATTCTTATCAAATGTCTCCCTTGTCATAAACTTACCAGAGCTATTACAATGGCAACAAGAATCACATTAGCGACAGAGAATGGCAGTATAGTTTATGAGTATAAAAGCAATTTATCCCGGTACTTTTGACCCCGTTACAAATGGGCACTCCGATTTGATTATTAGAGCTAGTCGCTTGTTTGGTGAAGTAATTGTCGGCGTCGCCGCAAGCCCGAGTAAGAAACCTCGCTTTTCTCTTGAAAAGAGAGTTGAAATGATTAAAAACATTACCACAGAATTAGACAATGTCACGGTCGTAGCTTTTAGTGGTCTGTTAGTAGACTTTGCTCAATCTCATCAAGCTAAAGTATTAATACGTGGCTTACGCGCAGTATCTGATTTTGAATATGAACTGCAATTAGCCAATATGAATCGACGATTATCACCTGAGTTAGAAAGTGTTTTCCTAACCCCTTCAGAAGGTAACTCTTTTATTTCATCAACCTTAGTAAAAGAAGTTGCTTTACATAATGGTGATGTCAGTCAATTTGTTCACCCTTCAATTAAAGCAGCACTTGACCAAAAACCTGAGTAAGTTTATTTAACTTTTTTGGCAATTAGGGCAATACACTGAACTACGATTTGATTGTCTAATTTCTAATAATGTCTCTTTGCAGGTTAAGCAATCTTCGCCTGCGCGACCATAGACCAAAAGTGATTGGGCAAAATATCCAGGGCGTCCATCTGCTTGGGTGAAGTCCTTTAACGTTGTTCCGCCTTGTTCAATCGCTGCACTTAAGACTTGTTTAATAATATCGGTTAATCTATCAAAACGGTGCTCACTAATATCAGCTGCTTTTGCAACGGGTAATATTCCTGCTAAAAACAGCGCTTCATTGGCGTATATATTCCCTACACCAACAACAATTTGATTGTTCATTAAAAAAGTCTTTATTGGCACTTTTCTATTTTTGGCCTTTCTAAATAAATAACCATAAGAAAAGTCATCACTTAATGGCTCAGGACCTAACTTAGTTAATAAACCTTGCTCATCTTGATGCGCTTCCAGCCAAAGAACAGCACCAAAACGACGAGGATCATTCAAACGCAACGCGGTACCATTAACAAAAATCAAATCAAAATGATCATGCTTGGCAACAGGCGTGTTCTCATCAATTACTCTAATAGTACCGGACATGCCTAGATGTAACAGCAAAGTGCCGGTAGACAAACGGAGTAATAAATACTTCGCTCTTCTCTCTACCGCTAATACACTTTGGCCAACTATACTCTTGACTTCATCAGGTATAGGCCATCGTAAGCGAGCATTACGAACGACAACTTTAGCCACTGTATTATCAATAATATGAGGGCTAATGCCTAAACGGCAGACTTCTACTTCAGGTAACTCAGGCATAATATATCTATTTATCGACTGGGAATGAGTTGGTTAGCAACCGCTTTAGGTAAAGCTAACCACAATTTATTTTGCACATTAAAAATCAATAATTGATCAACAAGAGCTGTCTCTTATACACATCTCCGAGCCCACGAGACGTAGAGGAATCTCGT
>OJCW01000366.1_pt1 | contig 16049 bp, 16 predicted proteins | sample 1592461 | NCBI WGS metagenome assembly OJCW01 (sample SAMN05416884, study PRJEB24817) | seawater metagenome | isolation source: Sea water | place: Canada:Atlantic | collected 2013-11 | reverse complement strand
ATCTACACAGAGTAGATCGTCGGCAGCGTCAGATGTGTATAAGAGACAGACTAAATAGTATGAACCACACAGCAAATATACCAATGCAAATAACTTTCCTAGCCATGTAAAAAAGTTACTAGCATGAAATAAAGTAATTTTTATGAATAATAAAAATTGCCTATAATTACTTTGATGCCTTACAAACTATACAGTCACCATGAAACTTTTAGTAAAACAGATTACATTAGGTATGAATAAAGCTACACTCACTTAATGAAAGATATCAAAAAAGCTACGGCTAACCCGATAACGTTTGATACTAATGGTATTCCATACATTAGCCTACGCCAATTAAAATCAGTTCTCTATATCAAGCAATGCTGCAACATGACTAAAGCTGCTGCTGAGCTCAACCGTTCGCAAACGGCTATCACTAAAGCCTTAATTACACTTGAGGAGTCACTTAACAATCAACTTTTTGACCGATTCTCAACCGGAATGAAAGCAACGATTTATGGCGAAGCACTCTATAAACGAATTTTGCTTGCAAGTGAACAGTTCGAGAAAGCGGGACAAATATATGAAGAGTATTTCACCAATACGCGAAAGTATAAAACCATTCCTATTTTTTCGATGGACATTAGTTATAAGCGGTTATCGGCGTTTATAACCTTATATCAAACATTAAGTATTAAAGGTGCTTCTGACTTATTAGGTGTGACTAAAGCCGCTTTATATAGCTCAATAAGGCAAATGGAAGAGTGGCTCCAAATTAAACTTTTTGATACTGGACCCAATGGGTTAACACCCACTTCGTACTGTGTGATTTTAGCTAAGCATGTAAAATTAGCATTCACTGAGATTCGCCACGGCTTAGAAGATTTAGCCAATATCGATGGTATAACAGCAGGCTCTGTTAAAGTAGGTTCTCTACCCTATACTCGCACTTATTTAATTCCAAAAACATTGAATAATTTACTTATTGATTACCCTAACCTTGATGTATCAACACAAGAAGGACCTTATTCAATGATGGAAACATCATTAAGAAGTGGCGAAATAGATTTTATTATTGGTGCTGTTCGTTCATCACAGGACAATACCGATATAACCACAGAAGTACTTTTCGAAGATAAGCTGTCAATCATTGCGCGCAAAGATCACCCGTTAGCCAAAAAAGAACATATAACGTTTAGTGAATTAGCGGATCAAAAATGGGTTTTACCTTCATCTCAAACCCCTGCCTGGAAAATACTTGAAGAAACAATGAAAGGCCATGGCGTGTCAATGCCACATCATGCGATACAAACCAGTTCATTATCTATTGTACGTGGCTTGTTAATTGACAGTGATAGAGTCTCATTATTATCTGAACATCAAATTTATTATGATATTAAAAGTCAGTTGTTAGAGATTCTACCCGTTGAAATGTCAGATACTTACCGCCCAATAGGCATTACCATGAGAAAAAACACTCAGCCCTCTCCTGTGGCAAAATTGTTTCTCGAAAATATAAGAAAAGTAGCTAAAGACTTTAAACGATCAGCTGAAAAGTCATAATACAAAGCGGTATTTTAACGCACAGTACCGCTAGTTTACACACATTCATTAGGGTCTGTTGATCTTTCATGTTTAAATTTTGTTCGAATTAAATGTGTTTTGCGCAAGGCGCGGGGAATGTCGCATGGTTGTTCCATGCCAATTCCTCGCAACGACGTGCAAGACGCATTTAAACGAATCCGTAGGACAACGTTTATTAGCCATTTCTACTACGTTATCGCATTTTGGAGTAGAATAACTACGAAACAAATGCTCTGCCTTGTATAAAAGGCTAATAAACTGCTGCAAAGATCAACAGACCCTATTATTTTTCCCGTTGAATTGGCCAAAAATCAAAAAAGCCAGAGACCACAAAAATAATAGGAAACGTAACGCCAAGCATGGCAGAGGCAATCCATATTTCTTGTGCAAAGCCATTTTTTGGCCCCGTGCCTAATTCATAGCCTGCATGTAAAGTTGAAGCAAAAGCATATAACTCACGCATTAATAACGCCAATAAAACACAACAAGCCATTAACAATAAGCCACGAATTGGTTGAGCGATACCAGTGAACAACCTACCTTGCATCATGTTGTTAATTAGCAAAGAACCAAAAATCATACAAACAGGTACTCTAATCATATAATCGACTTGATCCATTCCCAGTAAAGTGACAAATAAATAATAGATAAACCAAGAAATTAATAATATATATACTGTCGAAATGATTCCTCTAAGTGGCTGAACAGCACGACCACACAATTTGTTAATTGGCCAAAAATCAAAAAGTGTATGAACAATAACAACGCCTGATGTGGTTACAGCAAAGGTTAGCGCTTGCCACATATCAAACATCCCTTTTGGATCTATATCCTCATAGTAATTTTTAAAGCCAACTTCCCCTAAGTGACTATAATCAAAAAATATTGTCCATAATACATAAGCAAAAGGATAAACAGATACTAATAGCAGTAAACCAAAAGTGGTTGGATTTTCAGATATTTTATTAAAGGGCCAGCACTCCCAAATAGGAATGAGCCACAACGTAACAATCACCGTTATGATGGTGTATTGAATCACCATTGGGGTAATGCCATGTCCGCCACTTAGAAAGAGTAATATTCCTTTAAAAACAATCATCGCAGCAAGCATAGTGATTAACGTTAACGTGACCCCTTTTACTTGTGGCGACAGTGTATTGATGAACTGAGGTTTTTTATTTTCCCAAAGTGACGTTAAAATAATTTGTGTCGGCGTTGCGGCCATAAACGCCATCGCAACCCAATCAATAAAAAAATGAATCGTAAAGGGAAATATGCATAAAGCGGCAATTATTAGCACTAATACAATACCTAAAATCCCTGTAGTAAATACATTGCTTGTCATGGGCATAGGTAAAACGTCAGTAGTCGTATTCATTGGCTATCCTAGTTTAATTAAAGGCGAAAACATACGGTCATTACTTTTTAGAAATAGCATAAAAATGATTGCTCAGTGTTGACTATAATAAGGTGAATAAAAGGCTTAAATTGCCTTGAGTTATTTATTTTTGGCGAAAAAATAGCGCTGAATAATAACTTCACCGCTATTTAATCATTATATTATTGAACATTATCTACCTATAAAAATTATAGATAATATCCATTTGAATAAGGGTGGTTAAATTTACTCACTTTCGAGCAAAAGAACACCTGCTCCAGTATTTGAAATAGGCGCATGATAATGCTTATGTAAACAATTCACCTTATCACCCATTGCGCCGCGCATGGTTAACCACATAATTGTTTCTATTCCCTCTGTACCTGCTTTATCAATAATTTCGTCGTTGCTTTGGTTATAAAACCATGACGGATCATTGATAATACTTTCCATCGTTAATAAGTCGTAATCCACATCAATGATGCCTGCTCTTTCGCCTTGCAGTTGATGAGACATGCCACCCGTACCAGCAATCACAACTTTCAAGTCTTCAGGGTAAGACTCAACAGCCACTTTAAGCGCCTGTCCTAACTTATAACAGCGTTTAGCACTTGGCAGCGGGTGTTGAACAGTATTTATAGCTAGTGGTACTGTTTTAACTGGCCATACGTCATGATCACCAAATAAAACTCTCATTGGGTTAACAAAACCATGATCTACTAACATCTCCTGACAAGTACACATATCAAATTCTTGATTGATTAATGACTCAGCAAGGTGCCAAGAAAACTGGGCATCTCCAGCGAACGGTGAAGTAGGTTTTAAACCCCATCCTTCATCAGCATTTTGATATTCATCTGCACAGCCAATAGCAAATGTTGGCGCTTTATCAAGGAAAAAGTTTAGCCCGTGATCGTTGTAGACAATGATGATCACATCAGGCTTTTTCTCATCAAGCCAAGACTTTACCGGCTCATAGCCATCAAAAAAACGTTTCCAATAGTGCTCCTGAGTCAAGCCTTCTGAAATTGCATTCCCAACTGCAGGAATGTGAGACGTTGTTATTCCACCAATAATTCTAGCCATTCCAGTACCCACCTTCTTTCTCTAAACGGTCAACTAAACCTTCACGTTTTTTCAATAAATTTTCTCTAAATTCATCACCTGTAATACCCTGAAATGCAGCACCAGCATCTTGAACACTTAAGCCTCTAGGAATACAGAACTTAGCCATATAATAAATATTAGTTCCTGCACGTAAAATCCCTAAAAAGTCCTGTTTCAGCACCATATCTTTTTGAGCAGAGTTAAGCCCAAATTTATCGCAATATGCATTTGGATCGGCATCAAACTCTTTTCTACAGCTATCTTCATTAAAAGAAAAGAACAATTTATTTAAGGCATAAGAGCTATGAGCTCGCTGACCATCAAACACGTATGTTCCTTGTATTTTGTCATATTCATGTTTTTTCCAAACCATATTAATTCCCCCCTTAAAACTGTGATTTGTATTTTTAAACACTGAGCAACAAAAAAGAAGGGCTATTTAACCACTATAATTGCCAATTTCGAAGATTTTTGTCAAAATAGGATTTTAGTTTGGAGCGGTAGCGGATCATGTCAAAGCTTAATGAAGTAAAGCCAATAGAAATTCCTGATTCAGCTTTTTATGGTGAAATTCAACGTTCATCCACATTAGAACTCCTTCATTGTGAATCGTTAATTGAACGCAGCCGACAACATAACTGGCGCATCAACCCTCACCGCCATAGTGGGATCACTCAGCTTTTTTATGTACAAGAAGGGGAAGCAAAAGCACATTTAGATGGACATATGGTATTACTCTCACCCCCCTGTATATTGATAGTACCGGAAGGATGTGTACATGACTTTAGTTGGTCTGAATATACTCAAGGCTATGTTTTATCCGTTGCATCAACGTTACTAAACCGAATTATTCAGCCCTTAAGTGACTCAAATAATATTTTAAGAAAGGCCATTGTACATAAGGTTGAAGCCAACCAACAACAATTAGTGAACAGTTTATTTGCCAGTATTAGTAATGACTATCAACAGCATGGTGTACAGGATTTAATGCTGGAGACATTATTAACGGCACTCGCCATTTACCTAAACCGTCAAACAACATTGTCCGTTAACAATGTAGAGCGCCAAGAAAGATACCGGATGCACTTTTCAGCCTTTTTACAATTAGTAGAAAAACAATACCGTAATCAATGGACCATAGCCAAGTATGCTCATCAATTAGGTATCACTCCCCCGCATATCAATAGCATTTGTAAAAAAATAAGTAACCAATCAGCCTTAGCAATAGTACATCAACGCCTTTTACTCGAAGCCAAACGTAATTTGATTTACACAGGTCGTACAATTTCTGAGATTTCTAATTATTTAAATTTTTCCGATGCTTCTCACTTCACACGTTTTTTTAAAAATAAAACAGGAAAAAACCCTAAAGCATTTAGAAATAATGAATCATAGAGAAATGTATATACCAATATTACCTAGTGGTTGTTAACTGAGTGATGATATCTAAAAACCGACTTTGCATTTTTGTTGGGTGCCAAGTTTTTCGAATAGTTAGTCCAATTTTTCGGTCGGTATCTGGCAGAGTTATCGGACATACTACAAGCAGCCCAGCTTTCACTTCAACTTCAACTTGTTTCGCCGGTAATAAAGCAGCACGTTCACTATTAAGTAATATCCCCCTAACCGCAACCAACGAACTACATTCGATAACATGAGAAGGGGGTGCTACACCACGGCTCAAAAAAAGTTGGCTAAATACATGACGCGCAGGTGTACTCTCAGCAGGAGCCACCCAATTTAATTGCTGTAATTCTGATGTTGAAATCGCTTGTCGCGTTGCTAATGGGTGACTAGCTTTAACAACAATACTTAATTGATCCTTAAACAATTCAGTTTGTATTATGTCTTGATTCGGTAAGGGTGGGCGTAATGCCCCAACAATTACGTCAAGCTGACCATGTAATAGGCTATTAAACTGTTCTTTATAAGGGCCATCTACAATGGAGATTCTAGCCTCAGGGTATTCACTGTTTAGCTTTAATACCGATAAAGGCACTATTTCAGATCGTGCTAACGGTAGGCTGCCAACTCTTAAAGAGCCATTAACTTGTCCGTTAAACTCTTGAATTTCATCAACTCCTTGCTGTAATTCAGCAAAAAACAAACTGCCGTAACGGTGTAACTGTTTAGCACGCCAAGTAGGCTCTACGCCATTAGGTGATCGTTGAAATAAAGACTGCTCACATAGGTGCTCTAAATCTTTTATGCTTCGGTGCAAAGTCGGTTGTGACAAATCTAATTGCTTTGCTGCAGCAGAGTAGCTCTGTAATTCAACAATATGCGTTAATGCGGTAAGTTGGCGACTAGTAATTGAGCGTATAAAAGCTTGTCTTTTTGTATTGTCATTGACAAAAACAATAGTAGCGAACTCGTATAAATATTCAAAAGCTCTTTTTATACGGGTAAAAAACACCTGCCCTACTTCCGTTGTTTTCATCCCAGTATGAGAGCGAGCGAAAAGGTCACAATCAAGTTCACATTCTAATTTATTAATACCCTGAGTTAAGGCTGACTGGGTTAAATGAATTTCATTTGCCGCTTGCGTTAATGTTCCAAACTCTTGAATTTTAAGGGCACAAAGTAAATGTCGAGTGTTAATAGGCATGTTTCATTTCAAGTTTTGGTGGGTTTTATATTTACCATTATAGAAAAAATTAATGAAGCAAGACAGTTTTCTAAACATATTTATCAATTAAATTACCTCATACTGAGGTAATCAAAACATATTTAGAGGTGAACGATGGCTGTTTGTATTACTGATATTACTCGTCCGAGTGCAGAAACTGTTACAAAATTCCAAGGGGCAGAGGCTGCTACCGTGCACGAAGCACAAGGTAGAAAGGGTTTATTAGCGCATTACATGCGTCCTATCTATCGCCCTGCTGCAATTGCTGGCCCTGCGGTGACTTGTGAAGTTGCTCCTGGCGATAATTGGATGATTCATGTTGCCGTTGAACAATGTCAACCAGGTGATATTTTAGTTGTAAAACCAACAAGTGATTGCATTGATGGCTACTTTGGCGACTTATTAGCGACCTCTTTACAGGCTCGCGGTGTTAAAGGGTTAATTATTGATGGCGGTGTTCGCGACACAGCAACACTTACTGAAATGAAATTTCCAGTTTGGTCTAAAGCCGTGTTCGGCCAAGGAACAGTTAAAGAAACCATCGCAAATGTTAATACACCTGTTACTTGCGCTGGTGCTTATATTCGTCCGGGCGATATTATCGTTGCCGATGATGACGGCGTAGTGGTAGTGAAGCAAGAAGAAGCAGATAGCGTACATGATAAGGTATTAAGCCGCGTAGCAAATGAAGAAGATAAACGCGTTCGTTTGGCAAATGGTGAATTAGGACTAGATATTTACAATATGCGCCAACGTTTGGCCGATAAAGGTCTACGTTATGTTAAGCAAGGTGAGGAAGCTTAGCATGCAAAAAGCTATTCCCTGTTCAATTATGCGCGGAGGTACGTCTAAAGGACTTTACTTTCTTGCTGATGATTTACCAATTGATATCAAAAAGCGAAATCAACTGCTATTAGCAGCGATGGGTTCTCCTGATATGCGTCAAATTGATGGCCTTGGCGGAGCACACCCTTTAACCAGCAAGGTTGCTATTGTCAGCTCATCCAAAGATGCTGATGCTGATGTCGATTATTTATTTTTGCAAGTAGTCGTTGATAAAGCTGAAGTAAGTGATATGCAAAATTGCGGCAACATACTTGCTGGGGTAGGTCCTTTTGCTATTGAACAAGGCTTAGTCCCTGCAACAGATAATGTTACTGATGTTCGTATTCACATGGTTAATACGGGATCCAATGCTATCGCCAGAGTAGAAACACCAAATGGTATCGTTAACTATAGCGGCGATGCTCAAATTGATGGCGTTCCTGGCACTAGTGCCCCAGTATTAATTGATTTTTTAGATATTGCCGGCTCAAGCTGTGGTGCATTATTTCCAACAGGAAAAAGCCAGGATACCATTGAGGGTGTTTCCGTTACTTGTATCGATAACGGTATGCCTGTGGTACTGATGCTGGCAAGTGACTTCGGTTTGACTGGTTCTGAGTCGCCCGCTGAATTAGAAGCAAATAATAGCCTTAAAGAAAAAGTCGAAGCCATTCGTCTACAAGCTGGCCAACTAATGAACCTTGATGATGTTAGCAATAAAACGGTACCTAAAATGAGTTTGATTGCTAAACCGTTAAAAGGTGGTTTAGTTAATACGCGTACTTTTATTCCTCATCGTGTGCATGAGGCAATTGGTGTATTAGGCTCTGTGAGCGTTGCAACGGCCTGCGTATTAAAAGGTACTGTCGCTCACGCCCTGCTCCAACAAGATTTTACTGATGGTAGTACTGAGGTTGTTGTTGAGCATCCCACAGGACAATTTACAGTAGAAATGGAGTTTAACGACAGCAATAACTTCTCTCAGTTTACCGTTCATAGAGCAGCTTTATTACGTACAACGCGTTTATTGATGCGTGGCGAAGCAATGATAGAAGCTTCAACCATATAAAATCACATTAACGCGCACGATACTGTCCCAAAGCTCCCTTATCATTGGTTGCTTGTAGAGGCAGATAAATGAATAAAATCAGATGAGGAAAAATAAATGATTATAGATTGCCATGGCCACTACACAACAGCGCCAGAACCATTACAGTTGTTTCGTGACGCACAAATGAAAGCTTTCAAAGAAGGCAAAGCGTTACCGGAAGTACCGCACATTAGCGATGATCAAATTCGCGAAAGTATTGAAAAAAACCAAATGAAGTTGTTAGCAGAACGAGGCTTGGATATGACAATATTCTCGCCAAGAGCTTCAGCAATGGCGCACCATTTAGGCAATGAAGCCGTTTCAAAACAGTGGACATCAGCGTGTAACGACTTAATCGCCAGAGTTGTAGAGCTATATCCAGAAACATTTATTGGGGTGTGTCAATTACCACAATCTCCCGGCGTTCCAATTAAAAATTCGATAGCAGAGTTAGAACGCTGTGTTAACGAATTAGGTTTTGTTGGTTGTAACTTAAATCCAGATCCTTCAGGTGGACATTGGACATCACAACCTTTAACCGATCCTAGCTGGTATCCTTTTTATGAAAAAATGGTTGAATTAGATGTCCCAGCAATGATCCATGTATCTGGTTCATGTAATCCAAACTTCCATGCAACCGGCGCTCATTACATGAATGCTGATACCACAGCATTCATGCAGTTTTTAGAAGGCAATTTATTTAAAGACTTTCCTGATTTACGCTTTATCATTCCACATGGAGGCGGTGCTGTTCCTTATCATTGGGGACGTTACCGTGGTTTAGCTGATATGCTCAAGCAACCACCATTAAGAGAACATGTAATGAAGAATGTCTATTTTGATACTTGTGTTTATCATCAGCCAGGCATCGATTTATTGTTTGATGTTATTGACCTAGACAATATTTTGTTTGGCTCTGAAATGATTGGCGCTGTCCGTGGTATTGATCCAGAAACAGGCTTTTATTTTGATGACACAAAACGTTACGTGGATGGGTTAGACTTAACTGATGCGCAGCGTACTCAAATCTATTCAGGTAATGCACGTCGTGTGTACCCTGGGCTAGATAAGAAACTAAAAGGTATGGGTTTATGAGCAAATTTGTAATGGATGCTGACTGGCTTCATTGGCATCAATCTCCAGCAAAACCCCGTTTTGTTGTACCAGAAGGTGCTGTTGATGCCCATTGTCATGTATTTGGCCCTGGTGATGAATTTGGCTTTGCGCCGGAACGCAAATATACCCCGTGTGACGCGTCTAAACAGCAATTGTGGGATTTACGCGATTACTTAGGTTTTAGCCGTAATGTCATTGTTCAAGCGACATGCCATGGTGCCGATAACAGTGCGTTAGTCGATGCTTTAGAGGCCTCAAATGGTTTAGCACGCGGTGTAGCAACAATTAAAGAAGATATCAGTGACGTAGAGCTTGATAAATTACATGCTGCCGGTGTACGTGGTGTTCGCTTTAATTTTGTTAAACGCCTTGTTGATGCATTACCGTTTGATTCATTAAAGCGCATTGCTGATCGTATTGTGACACGTGATTGGCATATTGTTATCTATTTCGAAAGCCAAGACTTGCCTGAGCTTTATGACTTTTTTACCAGTTTACCTACCACATTAGTTGTCGATCATATGGGTCGGCCTGATGTTACAAAGCCTGTTGATGGCGAAGGTTTTGCTTTGTTTTTAAAGTTCATGGCAGAAAATGACAATGTTTGGTCAAAAGTTAGTTGTCCAGAGCGTATTTCTGTAGATGGTCCAAGTAAGCAATATCAAGATGTAATTCCGTTTGCCCGTAAAGTTGTAGAAAGCTTTCCTGACCGTGTTTTATGGGGAACTGATTGGCCACATCCTAATATGAAAAGCCATATCCCAGACGACGGTAAACTAGTGAATATGATCCCATTTTTCGCGCCTACCGCAGAGCTTCAGCAAAAACTATTAATTGATAACCCAATGCGCTTGTATTGGTCGAAATAAGGAAAAGTATATGGCTATTGATAAACCGTATAAAAAGGTTCCAGGTACAATAATATTTGATGCCGAACAAGCAAGTTTAGGTTTTCATTTAAATCAATTTTGCATGTCATTAATGAAAGCAGATAACAGAGATGCATTTCGTAGTGATGAAAAGTCATATCTAGAACAATGGCTCATGACTGAAGCACAAAGAGATGCAGTATTAAAGCGTGACTACAATGCCATGTTAGGTTTAGGCGGAAACATTTACTTTTTAGCTAAAATATTCTCAAGTGACGGTTTAAGTTTTCAGTTTGCTGCCGCTTCAATGACAGGCATGAGCCAAGAAGATTATGCACAAATGATGTTATCAGGCGGACGCACTCCAAATGAAACAAATACGATGAAGAAGGATAGCTAACATGGCTAAAATTAACGCAGGTGTTGCTACCTCACACGTACCCGCTATTGGTGCCGCTATTGATAATGGCAAAACTGATGATGCCTACTGGAAACCATTATTTGCGGGTTACGACTACGCAAAGGAATGGATGAAAGAACAAAAGCCCGATGTTGTTTTATTAGTGTATAACGATCATGCTACTGCATTTGACTTAAACTTAGTACCCACTTTTGCTATTGCAACGGGTGCAGAGTTTAAACCTGCTGATGAAGGCTGGGGACCACGCCCAGTGCCAAATGTAATGGGCCATCCAGAATTAGCTTCTCATATTGCACAATCAGTGATTCAAGATGATTTTGATTTAACCGTTGTTAATACCCTTGATGTTGATCATGGCTTAACCGTACCTCTTTCATTGATGTTTGGACAACCTGAAAACTGGCCTTGTAAGGTTATTCCTATCGCAGTGAATGTAGTTTTATATCCAACACCATCTGGTCAACGTTGCTATAACCTTGGTAAAGCACTTCGAAAAGCAGTTGAAAGCTTTGATGATGATCTCAATGTGCAAATTTGGGGTACCGGTGGTATGAGTCACCAATTACAAGGCCCACGTGCAGGTTTAATTAACCAAGAGTTTGATAACGACTTTTTAGATCGACTAGTTGATGATGCTGAGCAATTATCACTAAAACCACACATTGATTATATCAACGAAGCCGGTTCAGAAGGTATTGAATTAATTATGTGGCTTATTATGCGTGGCGCGCTTAATGATGACGTTGAACTTAAAAAGCGTTTTTATCATGTGCCTGCATCAAACACTGCAGTTGGCCATTTAGTTCTTGAAAATAAATAGTTAGGAGAAGAATATGAAAGTTATTGTAGTAGGTCCTGGTGCTTTTGGCATAAAGCATTTAGATGGCATAAAAAATATAGAAAACGTAGAAGTCGTTGCTTTGGTTGGTCGTAACTTAGATAAAACTAACGCTGTCGCAAATGAATACGGCATTAAACAAGTGTTTACTGAGTTAGATGAAGCATTAAAAATAGAAGCTGATGCAGTAATTTTATGTACACCAACACAACAACATGCAGCGCAATCAATTCAATGTATGAAAGCTGGTAAACATGTGCAAGTTGAAATACCATTAGCAGATAGCTGGGCAGATTCTTTAGCTGTAGTTGAAACGCAAAAAGAAACTGGGTTAACCTGTATGGTTGGCCACACACGTCGTTTTAATCCTTCACACCAGTTGGTTAATAAACGTATTCAAAGTGGCGAACTTAATATTCAACAAATGGACGTACAAACGTACTTTTTCCGTCGTAAGAATATTAATGCAAAAGGCGAAGCAAGATCTTGGACTGATCATTTATTATGGCATCATGCAGCACATACTGTTGATCTATTTGCTTATCAAGCAGGCAGTAAAGTTGTTAAAGCCAATGCGATCCAAGGGCCTATTCATCCTGAGCTAGGTATAGCACTAGATATGTCAATTCAGTTACAAGCTGAAAATGGTGCTATTTGTACTTTGTCATTATCATTTAACAATGATGGGCCTTTAGGTACGTTTTTCCGTTACATTTGTGACAACGGAACTTACTTAGCACGCTATGATGATTTGTTTGACGGAAAAGATGAACAGATTGATGTATCTAACGTTGACGTATCAATGAATGGTATTGAATTACAAGACAGAGAGTTCTTTGCTGCCATTAAAGAAGGTCGTGAGCCTAACTCAAGCGTTGGTAAAGTACTTGATTGCTACAGAGTATTGCACGATTTAGAACAACAGTTAACTAGCTAATTCGTTAATGAATCAGCAAACATAAATTTTCTTAGGAGTTTGAACTTGAATAAGCGCATGATAAACGGTCTACCACTTAATCCTATTGGTTTAGGTTGCATGAATCTAAGTCATGCGTATGGTCAACCTCCCACGGAAAAAGAAGCCTCGCGTTTGTTACTAGAGGCAATTGATTTAGGTGTCGATCATTTCGACACCGCTGCGCTTTATGGTTTTGGTAAAAATGAATGTTTAGTTGGCAACGTACTTAAACCTATTCGAGAAAAGATATTTCTCGCCAGTAAGTGCGGTATGAGAGGCGTTAACGGTAAAAGAGAAATAGACGGACGCCCTGAAACACTCAGAGAAACGATTGAACAATCATTAACAAATTTACAAACTGATGCACTTGATTTGTATTACCTTCATCGCTGGGATAAAAATGTTCCTATTGAGGAAAGTATTGGTGAATTATCAAGAATGGTGGCAGAAGGTAAAATCCGAAGTATTGGTTTATCTGAAGTTTCAGCGCAAACATTAACGCGTGCACATCGTGAACATAAAATATCTGCCGTACAAACAGAGTATTCATTATGGACTCGAAATCCTGAAATTGCCGTACTTGATACTTGTCAGGCTTTGGATATTGCGTTTGTTGCTTTTTCACCCCTAGCAAGGGGCTTTTTAACCGGTGCAGTTAACGATCCTTCTATATTAACTGATGGAGACATCAGAAAGGGCATGCCGCGTTTTCAATCACCCCATTTCTTACAAAACCAAACACTATTAAATGTAGTACGCGAAATAAGTCAGCAAGCCTCTTGTTCTTTAGCGCAAGTAAACTTAGCCTGGCTGTTACATCAAAGTAACAATATCCACCCTATTCCAGGTACAACGCAAATAACACATCTACGCGACAACTTGGGTGCCAACAATGTAAGCTTGTCACAAGCACAGTTATCTACGTTAGATAAAGCATTTGAGCCTGCGGCCGTTAGCGGTAAAAGATACCCTGAAGCGACTCAACAAGAAGTAGATACAGAAGAGTTCTAGAACCCTATGATAGTTAACTAGTGTCAATATTTACCCAAGGTATTTTAGAACCCCTTACCACCATATTATTAATATGCTTAGCCGGACTCACTTCTTTTTTAACCGCCGCACTAGGCGCTGGCGGTGGGTTATTACTGTTAGTTGTTATGGCATCTATATTGCCCATGGCGGTTGTTATCCCTTTACACGGCTTAGTACAGCTTGGATCTAACGGTAATCGCATGTTAATGACCTTTCGGTATATTGACGTGCCAATGTTAGCTTTTTTTTCCCTAGGCGCCATTTTTGGTGCTGTTGGCGCTTCATTTATAGTAGTAGAATTACCCCTTGAATTAATGAAAATTGCCGTAGGCTTATTTGTTATATTCCTTCTCTGGGGGGCAACACCGACAATAAGAGAAACTTCGAATACTTGGCGAATTCTTGTAGGTTTAGGTACCACTTTTATCTCAATGTTTGTTGGTGCTAGTGGCCCACTAGTCGGGAGCTTAATGCAAGTAAACGGCTATGAAAAAATGCGTTTTATCGCCACATTTTCTAGCTGCATGACCTTTCAACACTTATTAAAAGCTATTGTTTTTGGCACTATTGGGTTTTCATTTTGGCAATGGCTACCCTTAATTTTAGCCATGATTGCTAGTGGTGCAATTGGTACTTGGTTAGGGATAAAACAGGTAAAAAAAATATCAGCTGATAAATTTAAATCAATCTTTCGACTCATTTTAAGCATTCTGAGCATTCAATTAATTATACAAGCAGTCTTACAATTAATTTAACCTAAGAGCCTCACACTCTAAGGCTAATATTTTAATCCTTATTTCTAAGCTATTTTTTAGCTTTACCTCACTGAAGCCTGTTATTAAAAATAATGCTGAACTGGCTATACTGGAATCTAATCATTTACACAAATAGTCTAAAAGTAAAAACCTGAATAATTAATCAGTTTAGAATAACTTACCTACTTGAATTTATTGTATATTTATATGTTTTTTTAAAATACTTATAAGTTATTATAAATGTAAGGTATTATTTTAATTATCTTTGTATTTATTAACCCAAGTAACCATACCTGATTCATGATTACCTATTTCTAAAAAATTGATTAATACCACTATGAAATCTACAAGTATTTTAATTTACATATTTATGTTGGGTTTTAGTTTTACTCTACAAGCAAAATCAAACAAAGAACAGCCAATAGCAACTGAAAATGTAACTTCTCAGGGATTATTAATTGAAGAGGAAAAACCTTCAGATAATAGAGTAGACGAAATTCAAGATGTAATAGACACCATGATGCAAGATACAGCTTCTTGGCTAGATAATATTGTAGATAATATTGTAGATAATAATAGTGATACAAACCCTAAAAAAGCATCTGCTAGGGGATATATACAACTTGGATGGATGCCAAGAACTTCTGATTGGTCAGAATTAAATCCTAAATTTAAAGTGCGATTAAGTTTGCCTCGTTGGAATGATAAGCTTTCGTTGGTATTTGATAACGATGATGAAGACGAAATCAAGCTAGATTACGAAGCGTCATCAATTGATCAAGGAAGTGAGACTGATGAATTCAATATTGCAATGCAGTATGTGAAGAAAATAAATGATTATCTTAATGTAAAATATAAAGTGGGGATCTCCAAAGACCAGTTATTTGTAAGAAGTGAAATTAAAAGGCGTTGGATAACTGACAGGTATCATGTTGGTATTGTTCCAAGGTTAGACTATTTTCACAGGGATGGCTGGGCACCAAGTATTAAAGGTATTTTTACGATTCCAATGAATGATAATCTCATATCATTTTCTACGAGTTGGCAAAAATTTGAAAAAGAAAAATATTCAAGAAAAAAAATAGGTCTGTATTATGTTAGTCATAATAGTGCAGAAAAAGAATTAGTCAGCGGTATACAATACTTTAACAATGAATATTCTAAAGAGACTTTTTTAGTATCAATTAGACAACGAAACTTACTATACAAAAATTGGTTTTTTTTAGAATTTGAGCCCTTTTTAGAGTTTGCGCAAGAGAATGATTACCGAAGAGAACTTGGCCTAGCTATTAGGTTAATCGCCTATTACGGCGCTAACTAAGTTATACATGAGATACTATTATTTTACTTAAAATGTAAAAAACAAAAAGCCTGAACAACTTAAGTTATTCAGGCTTTTTCTTTCATCAAACTTGGTTAAAAAGAGATTATCTTTTTGCCAATTTCTCTTTAATACCTGTCTCTTATA
>OJCW01000363.1_pt1 | contig 16187 bp, 13 predicted proteins | sample 1592461 | NCBI WGS metagenome assembly OJCW01 (sample SAMN05416884, study PRJEB24817) | seawater metagenome | isolation source: Sea water | place: Canada:Atlantic | collected 2013-11 | reverse complement strand
ACCGTAATAGCAGTCATCGTAAAGCGATGTTCCGCAATATGGCAAGCTCTTTAGTTAAGCACGGCGTTATTAAAACGACTGTAGCTAAAGCTAAAGAACTACGTATGGTAGTAGAGCCATTGATTACATTGGCTAAAACCGACAGTGTTGCAAATCGCCGTTTAGCGTTTGCTCGTACACAAGATAAAGAAGTAGTAGGTATTTTATTTAGCGAACTTGGTGCACGTTACCAAGAACGTCCAGGTGGTTACACTCGCATTTTAAAATGTGGTTTCCGTACTGGTGATAAAGCACCTATGGCCTATATTGAATTAGTAGACCGCCCAGTAGTAGAAGATGCTCCTGAAGTAGTTGAAGAGTCAGAAGAAGCCTAAGCATTAGCTTGCTTTGTAGTAATTAAAAAACCGAGCTTAAGCTCGGTTTTTTTTGTCCAAAATATAAGGCTTCTATATTAAGGTTATTAAGTTTTACGATGCCAAAGTGATTTACTTAATTCACTTTGTCTATCAATAAATAATGAAGTAAATAGTCAGAATAGCCAAGCCTTATTCTAATATTGTTCATATAATGCTAAAATAGCTAATTGTTTAACATATCTGTTGAGTCATAAGAAAATGTCTTCCCGTAATCCTATTATTGCTATCACAGGTTCTTCAGGCGCAGGAACATCTACGACTACTTCAGCATTTGAACATATATTTCGAACTTTAGGTATTAGTTCAGTTAATGTAGAAGGTGATAGTTTTCATCGTTTCTCTCGCCCTGAAATGGACCTTGAAAAACGTAAAGCTAAAGAAGCTAGATCTAATATTAGTTACTTTGGTGATTTAGCAAATGATTTTGACGCGCTAGAAAAACTATTTTCATCATATGGAGAGACGGGTAAAGGAATGATGCGTCGTTATTTGCACACTTTTGATGAGGCTGTTCCTTATAACCAAATGCCAGGTACCTTTACTCCTTGGGAAGAGTTAGGCGAAGGTACAGATCTTTTATGTTACGAAGGCCTGCATGGCGGGGTGGTGACACAGCAGAATGATGTTGCTAAACATGTGGACTTACTCATTGGTATGGTTCCTATCGTAAACTTAGAGTGGATCCAAAAAATTGTTAGAGATACGAAAAAGCGAGGCCATAGCCGTGAAGCGGTGACGGCAAGTATCGTCCGCAGTATGGAAGATTATATTTCTTTTATTACGCCTCAGTTTTCACGAACACATATCAACTTTCAACGTGTACCAACTGTTGATACCTCAAACCCATTTAGTGCTAAAGCGATCCCAACATTAGATGAAAGCTTTGTTGTTATTCGCTTTCGTGAAGTAAAAAATGTAGATTTTCAGTACTACCTGCGCATGATCGATGGTTCTTTTATGTCTAGGGTCAGTACATTAGTAGTACCTGGTGGGAAAATGGGTTTCGCTATGGAGTTAATTCTCACACCACTTATTCGTGATTTAATTGAACGCAAAACACAAGCAAATAAACAACTAGACTGGATGAGTGACTTGTAAAGTTACCTAGACTTATTGTTAGAAACTATTTATTTAGTAGGTGTTTGTGAAAAGCTGTTCAATTTCTTGTTCAATACTTGCATTAATTGAACACTGCTTATCTTTACTTAAACTATCATCTCCTGCTCCGAATATGTGATCTTCTAAGCTGACTCTCTTCCTTCTTAGTTTGCTATGATACAGTTGTTGTTTAGGTAGATTATGCTCACTAATTTCATACTTTGTTGTCAATTTAGTAGAAAGAAAGTCACTTAAATTATTTAGCTTATCAATTGTAAATAATTTCTGTCCTGTGGTATTTCGTGTCATCCCTCTAATACGATAATCAATATCGATTACGTCAGCATCAAACGTATTGATGACAAAATTAAGTACTTCAAGTGGTGAAATAACACCACAGGTAGATAGCTCGACATCTGCCCTAAAAATAGCCATACCATTTTGTGGGGACTCTTCAGGGTAGGTGTGAATACATAAATGACTTTTATCTAAATGGGCTATAAGAGAACCAACAGGCGATTCAGGGAGTGGCTCGGCTTGTGACTCTTCGGATATCATCAGAGTTACACTCGCTCCTTGAGGCTGGTAATCTTGCATGGCAATATTTAATACATTACCCCCAATCGCATGGCATATTGTCGTTAACATGGTATTAAGATTGTCAGCGTTATAATGTTCTTTTATAAATTGGTTGTAGGAAATTGTACGCTCATCAATATAATGTAATTTATATAAAGAAAAACTTAAACTTTTAGTAAGGTTATTAAAGCCAAATAAGGTGATATCAGTCATAGGTTGTCATATATTGTTCATTGATATGGGTTACTGTTTAAAACCTATTTCTACTATAAGCTTACGTATTTTTGTTGCCGCTAATTAGAGTATGAATTGTGTATAACAGTAGTAATGGATGCTGATGGTAGATAAATATTAACGAGCCTATAATATACTTTTAAGTCTTTTGTGAAAGCAAAGTATTTATTTCGTTATCGAATAAGTTTTTTATCAAAGTTGCAAATTCATTTATAAAGTTGCTTTGCTCTTTTGTGACAGGGTTGTTGATAATACCAGATAATATTTCTTCCAGATCATATACGACGGCGTCTACTTCACGTATTATGGCATTACGTTGATTAAAGCTTAAGTCAGTATTTTGACCACAGATTGATATAATTTGCTCACTTAACTCTCTTTCAATAACACTCATTACTGTATCGGCATTTTTATCTACAGCAACGCTATTTTCAAATAAGCTTAAATGCTCAGTTAAATATTCAATAATATGGATGTAGCCTTCAGTATTAGTAACCATATAATCTTTTGAACGCCTAAGTTAGTGCAATGAATTTAGTATAGCAGAGCCTCTAAAATTTCTCTTGTTGAAATGAGTAAGTGCGAATTGATAATTAATATACCACCTGACCCTCAATCGTTATATATATTAATCAACATTGGTGCTTTCAAAAATTTTATCAGCAGATGCGGTGACAAAGCCAGTATATAGTTTTCCATTTGCTAAAGGGTAGCGTTTAGCAAACTCATAAAAGCAGCTTGGTATTTCTATACTGACATCGGAAAATTGAACGAGTGCTTTATCGGCTAAAATGGATGATTGTTCTAACTTGACTGACTCATCACCCTTAATCTCTCCCCCTGTATTATTTAAAGGGTAACCAGCACTTTTTAGAGTGTTATTCACGTCAATGATTGAGTCAAATTTATCAAGGTGATTAATACTCACTGTAAAATGGTTCGCACGATAACCCCAAGCAGCTAACCATGCCGCATATTCGCTAGCTAGAAGTAACTTTTGATAATCAACAGAGCTTATTTGCCATAGACGACCAGAGTAAAGGAAATTTTTCCGCTCGCATACATTGTTTGGAAGTTGATCTATTAGCGTATGGATAGTTTTTTGGATACTGCTAGGAAATGCCTCTACACGTAACTCACTGATAAAGACTTTGGGCATGATGCTATTGCTGTGCTCAAAATGTTTTGCTGTTAACTTTTTTTTTGCAAAGTCGTATTGACCACACTCCGTATAACCAAGCGAAATAAAGTGTTTAGCTAATCGGGCTAATTTTACCTTCTCTATATTGAACGTACGATAAGCGACATGATCATTAATTATATCTTTACCATTACCAAGTAAGTGGTGAATTTTTGTTGCGGAAGGTGTTACCGATACATATTGTTGCCACATTTTATCAAAAAGAGTTTTTACTATCTTAGTCATAATAACTCCTATGAAGGTGAATTAATTAAAATTAACATAGCTTTGGTTATATTATAGCTTAATACCTGGATTTAACTTCTCAGGGAGAGTTACTCTATCTGCTTCTACTGAAGCAATAGGGTAGGCGCAATAATCAGCGGCATAAAAAGCACTAGCCCTGTGATTTCCACTAGCGCCGATACCACCAAAAGGAGCTGAACTACTAGCGCCTGTTATAGGCTTGTTCCAATTAACTATACCGGCACGAATACGTTTGAAGAAGTGATCATATAAAGCTTGGCTATCACTTAGTAAACCTGCAGATAGCCCAAATATAGTGTTATTACTTTCATCTATTGCGTTATCAAAGTCTTTATAACGATAGACCTTTAATAATGGTCCAAAGTGCTCCTCATCAGGTACATTCATAATAATAGAGGTTACATCAATGATACCGGCTGTAACAAAGCCTGTATTTGTTTTTAGATGTTTTAATTGGACGAGGGGACTAGCACCTAAATCAATTAATTTTTGTTGTGCGGACACTAGCTCAAGTGCTGCTTTCTCGGAGATCATTGACCCCATAAAAGGCTGCTTTTCATCGTTATAATAGCCAATGGTTAATGCTTTAGTGGCTTCAACTAACTTGGCTAAAATCACATCACCTTCTTCACCTTCTTCGATAAATAAACGTCTAGCACATGTGCAGCGTTGTCCTGTTGTAATAAAGGCAGACTGGATTATATCGTGAACAACAGCGATGATATTACTAACGTCTTTAACGATTAGTGGGTTGTTACCTCCCATTTCTAAGGCTAATATTTTATTAGGCTGTCCAGCAAACTGTTCATGTAAAAAGCGTCCAGTTGTTGAGCTACCAGTGAAAAATAGCCCATCAATTTCTTTATTGCCAGCAAGCGCCTTACTGGTTTCAATTTCACCTTGTATCAGGTTAATTACTCCAGCAGGAAGACCGGCTGCTTGCCAAGTTTTAATGACTTCCTCGGCAACCATTGGTGTTAATTCACTGGGTTTAAAAACTATGGTGTTACCTGCGATAAGTGCAGGTACTATATGGCCATTTGGTAAGTGGCCTGGGAAGTTATACGGCCCAAAAACAGCGATTACACCATGGGGCTTATGACGAATAAAAGCTTTGGCACCGGGCATTGGGTTTTCAATCGTACCCGTGCGTGCTTGGTATGCGTTTAACGAAATATCAACTTTACCGACCATCGCCGTAACTTCAGTTAATGATTCCCAGAGAGGTTTCCCTGTTTCTAATGCAATGGTAGTTGCTAGCGATTCTTTCTGTTTATTGAGTAATGTTGCAAACTTAGTGATAACCGCTACACGTTCTTCAATACTTAGTGTTGACCAGCTCTCAAATGCGATACGAGCACTTTTAATGGCAAGTGACACTTGTTCAAGGGAGGCTGTTTTTCCTTGCCAAATAACTTCGTTACGAGCGGGATTAACAGAACTAATATCATACCCTAAACCGGATTGCCATTGACCATTAATAAATTGGACTTTGTCTGAATAGTTAGTAGACATATATACTCCTATTAATTTGAGGTAACTAGTTACTAATTAGGCGAACCGAATCTCCTGATTGTACTTGCAGTGCTTGTGCTATGTTGCTGGTAATAACCACGATATCTTCAGATTTTTGCAGTATTAATTGGGTTTGAGTTGCACGAAAGCTTTCAATATTTGTATTGCATATGATGTATTTTTTCTTACTTTTATCACTCTTTTTGTCATCGATAAGTATTTGATATTTTTTGCTTTCACGAATAGTTTTGATGTGTTTTAGTTCTGCTTCGACAGTAGGCCCCGCATCAAAAATATCAATATAACCTCGGCGAGAAAACCCTTCTGCTTCAAGTAAACGAAGTGCTGGTATGGTATTTTTGTGTACTTTATTGATGACTTTCTGAGCTTGCTTACTAAGTAGGCTGACATAAATTGGGTATTTAGGCATTAGCTCTGCAATGAAACTTTTATTACCGATACCGGTGAGGTAATCGGCTTTAGTAAACTGGATTGATAAAAAATGTTTCTCTAGCCACTCATAAAATGGCGACCTACCTTGCTTATCACTAATGCCACGCATTTCGGCAATAACACAATTTGCAAAGCGCTCTGTATGTTCAGCCATAAATAAGAAACGACAGCGAGATAAAAAACGACCATTACCATTTTTTCGGTGGTTCTCTTGTAGAAATAACGTGCAAACCTCTGTTGCGCCGGTGTAGTCATTGCATAGCGCGAGTGTTTTGACCGTATTATGGATATTGAGTTCACGTGAGCTATGGACAACTGTGCCTAAGTGATAATGATAAAAGGCATTGTCTAACCCCACTGCGGCTTCTATACCTGAAGTGCCAATTATCTGGCCTGTCTGGGTGTCTTCCATGACAAATAAATAGCTTTGATTACTTGGCTCACTTAGTTGTAAGCTGAAAGATTTTTCTGAGTGCTGAATACGTTGTTTTAATATAGCTTCATTAACAGGCAGTGAAGTAAAGCCATAGCCAGAGTCAATAGCCATACAATGCAGGCCGTTATAATCAGTTGCTTTAATAGGGCGAATAATAATCATAAATAACTCTCAATGATTAGAAAACCCGAGTGACTTTCATGGACTTTTACATGACAGTCACTAAAGATTTTAAGCTATAATTTTTAACTCAAGGCGCTAATGAGGCCACCGCTTTTTCAAAACGCGCTAAACCTTCAATAATGTCTTCATCAGGTATAACTAATGATGGCGCAAAACGTATAACACTTGCACCAGCAACTAATGTCATTAACCCTTCGTCCATTGATGCATCTAAAAACTCTTTTGCCTTGCCTTGGTATTGCTCGTTCAATACCGCGCCAATGAGTAAGCCTTTGCCTCTAATTTCACTAAATACGTGATATTTATTATTAATGGCATTTAAGCCGTCGATATATAGTTGAGCTTTAGCTTTTACACCAGCAAGTACTATTGGCGTATTAATGGTATCCATAACAGCCTCCGCAACAGCACAGGCAAGTGGGTTTCCGCCATAAGTGCTACCATGCGTACCAACGGTTAAATGTTCAGCTATAGTATTAGTAGTTAACATCGCGCCAATGGGAAAGCCTCCTCCTAATCCTTTTGCTGAAGTTAATATATCGGGTGTGACACCCAGATCCATATACGCATAAAGCTCACCTAAACGGCCAGCACCTGTTTGTACTTCATCAAAAATTAATAAGGCATTATGTTCATTACATAGTTCGCGCAAGCCTTGCATAAACTCAACAGTTGGAGAGACAATGCCGCCTTCGCCTTGTAATGGTTCAACCATAATTGCACAGGTTTTATCTGACATTAACGCTTTAACACTTTCAATATTGTTATATTCTGCATGCGCTATATCGCCGGGTTTTGGGCCAAAGCCCTCAGAATATGTTGCTTGACCACCAACAGTCACAGTAAAAAAAGTACGGCCGTGAAAGCCTTGCTTAAAAGCGATAATCTGCGTTTTATCTTTACCATGAACTTCGAGCGCCCAACGACGTGCTAATTTCAAGGCTGCTTCGTTCGATTCTGCACCAGAGTTAGCAAAATAGACTTTCTCTGCGAAGGTTGAATCCACAAGCTTTTTCGCTAAACGCAGTGCGGGTTCATTGGTCATCACATTAGATACATGCCAAATTTTTTCACTTTGCTCTTTGAGTGCACCGACTAAAGCTGGATGATTATGCCCTAAACTGCTTACTGCAATGCCGCCGGCAAAATCGATGTATTCTTGATCTTGTTGATCCCACACTCGAGAACCTAGACCACGTACAGGGATAACAGTTGAAGGTGCGTAGTTTGGTACCATTACTTCATCAAATGTATCGCGGCTTACAGGAACGTGTTCAGACATCTTTAAAATCCTCATTGGGTAGTGGGGGAAATATGAAATAGGTTACTTTAGTATAGATGCAAGAAAACTTCTTGCATTAAATTATAGATAAGAGCGCTAAATCTAAAATAGTTGTTTAGTATGACAGAGTTTAATTATTCTGTCTTATTTTATGACTTTCAATCGAACAAAAACAAGGGGTTGAGACTTTTTAGGGGAGAAGTGCTTAGTGGATAAGTTCAGTAAGCTTATCAATATTCCAGTGTGAGTATTCAGACCAATCTAGTTGAATTTTAGTTTGATGTGATCAATATCACTTTTGCTCAATAATGATATATCTTCTTTAGTTAAATTTACCACGTCGAATAAGCGTTTTGCTTCTTGATTATCAATAAGACCGGCTTTGCTTAAACTACGGTAATTTACATACACTTTTGCTTTAGCAACCACTTGAGCAATCGGAGACATAGCATCAATATCGTCGCTATAAGCTAAGTCAAACATTGCTTCAGTGATAGGCAGGCGAGTGAAACTCATTAATTCAATTAAATCTGCGGATAACTTGCTACTGCGTAATCTTAATTGCTCTAGCAATAATGTAGGTGAACTTTCAACCTTAACAAGTACATTATGCAACAGCTTATCTTTGTCTTCTACCGCCTTATGTAATGCACTTTTATACATGTCATTATAAGTATTTAAAAAGCAGCGTGTAACGGCCAATTGACCTATATTTGAAAGCATTCCTGTCGTAAAGGCGGTGTACCAATCTAGCTTTTTATCTTTAGCTAAAGTGCTGGCAGCTAAAGCAACAGAAAGACTATCATTCCACAGCTTTCGTTTCATTAAGCCGTAAGGCGCCGTACTGTTTGGAAGCCAATGCTTAAGAATAAAAGTAGGCATAACTAATTTTAAATTATCTAAACCAATATAACTTAAGGCTAACTTGGCATCGTTAACTTGAACATCGGCTCGTTTTCGGTATTGAGGTTTATTCACTAAACTAATTAAGTCAGTGGCGAGCCAAGGCAAAGACGTCGCTAAGGGTTGTATTCTATTAATTGAAGTGGCGCGTAATGAGAGTAACTCTAAAATGGCTGGCGCAGCATCTTCAATACATAAAATGTTATGGTATAAGTGCGTTTTATTATCAAACTCTTTATTAACTTGGCCGCGAACTTGTTCATAAAAGGTATTAGTTACTTGATTACGAAAATGCTCTTCACCGTAGGCAGCAACAATCTTTTCTTGCTGAGCTTCTTTTTCTACGCTTAATAATTCACGGCGACGATTTTCTTGTTCGCTGCCTTGTTGGGCAACAAGGTTAATTTTTCCATCTTGCTGCTCAGCAAAGTCTTTACTGATAGACAAACTTAACGCGCGTTGATGAATAGATGAGATATTGTCGTTAAGTTCAAAAATTTGCATAGTTCTTCGTAGCTATTACTGCTATTTAAAGTGGGTTGTTATAATGTAAGTTCATCGACTTACACCAATAAATCATTAATTTTATGTAATTATTTTCTGTATTGCTCAATAAAATTTTGTAAAAGTGCTTGGCCTTGTTCCGTTAAAACCGACTCAGGATGAAATTGTACGCTACAAATCGCAAGTTTTTTATGCTGTAAGGCCATGATTTCATCATTATTACCCTGTTCATCTAGGCTCCAAGCCGTGATGGTTAACTCATCAGAAAGCGTTTTTTCATCAACAATCAATGAGTGGTAACGTGTCACCAGTAAAGGATTATTTAGTTGCCAAAATAAACCGTTACCTCCATGCCTAATTGCACTTGTTTTACCATGCATTAATGTTTTAGCTTTTTTTATTGTTGCGCCAAAATGTTGAGCAATACACTGGTGCCCCAAGCAGACACCTAACAACGGAATTCGCCCGGCAAAGTGCTCTACAACAGCTAAAGATATTCCTGCATCATCGGGAGTACAAGGGCCAGGGGATATAACTAAGTAATCAGGGCTTAGTTTTTCAATGTCCGCTAAACTGATTTCGTCATGACGAAAAATCTTTACTTCTTGACCTAGCGCTTGAAAATAATGCACTAGATTGAAAGTAAAAGAGTCGTAATTGTCGATCATTAATAACAAAGTCGATAAGCCTAACCATGAAAACCGCGGCTATTCTAATGCAATTTTATAAAATTCAACACGTTTTTGTTGGTTTTGTTCAAAAGGAAAAGAAACAATAAAAATTTACTATTGTTATTTGATAGTTAAGTATTTGTTTTAATTTTATTTAGTTTCATAAGTCCATTGAACTTGTGCAATGAAGCAAAAGGCTATTGTGAAGGTAAAAGCGAGCATTAACGCAGCAACTAGCTAATTTTCTATTCAGCAGCAGACTCATGTAGCTAGTAAAATAAACTTAATAATAAAAAAACGAATAAAACTAACGAAGTTCCTTGCCAAAATTTTACGGGGTTTCTTTGCATTAATGGAAGGCTTTTATATTCATCAATAGCCTCGGTATTAGGTTTACTCAAATTAACATAGAACTCAGAGAACGCTTGTGTACGTAAACTTGGATTGGCTTGTGTCGCTTGTTGTAAGGTTAAGTCTAGCCAAACAGGTAGGTCATTTCTGTGTTGCTTAATGCTGCGATAGCGCCATTGTTGGTAATGAGTATAACTATTATTTGCTCTCACATTGGGTTTGTATGGTAGTTCACCGGTTAGCATTTCATAACAAATAACGCCTAAAGAAAACAGATCACTTAAATGATTTGCTTTCATGGTTAACAGTGTTTCAGGGGCGATATAATTTATAGAACCCTGTGGTACATTATCTACTAAGGTGTCTTGATCTTCATCTAATGAGGCAACAAATACAGCGCCATAATCAATTAATTTTATCTGTCCGTATTGATCAATCATGATGTTGTCAGGCTTTAAGTCTCTGTGTACAATTTCAAGTCGTTGAAATGCACGTAACGCTGAAATAACTTGTTTGATAATATCGCGCACTTGGCCAATGCTGGGGCTTGGATTATCATACATCCATTGGGTGAGTGTTTGTCCATCAATATATTCGCTGATGTGGTACAAAAACTTACTGTTGTTATCACGTGCTTTGGTTGCCATCACATTAACGTGCGTTATGCGTTCCCCAAGCCAGGCTTCACGTATAAAAGCCTGTAAATACAGAGAATCTTCTGTAAAGTTTGCTGAAGGTGTTTTAAGCGTTAAGGTTTCGCCAGTATTCTTATCTTCAACTAAGTAGACGTGTGACCTATTACTTGCATGTATAATTTTTTTTACTTGGAAACTATCGAGTGTTTGGCCAACTTCTAATGCAGGTGGAATCGCTTTCTTACGCAATTCAGTTTCAACTTCAGCTAATTCTTTCTTAGGCAAATTGGTCACCATGACCAAAAGGCAACTGACATTATCATCACTACCGGCCGATAATGCATGCTCGACAATGGTTTTACTTAAGCGTTCTAATTCGAGGTTGTCGGGATTAGTTGATAATGTTTGTAATAAGGTTGTTAGTTGTTTATTCGTTAAAAACTCATGAACACCGTCGCAAGTAAGCAGATAAATATCATTTGTTTGTAAACCTACTTGGTGCACATCAACCTGTAAGCGAGAGTCAGCACCTAATGCTCGTGTCAAAATAACGGATTTTTTGCCTTGCTTACAATTATGATCTTGGCTTAACGCCTCGAGTTGTTGATTGCGATATAAGCTGACTCGAGTGTCACCAACATGAAATATATAACCTGTTGCAGACTTTAAAATAATTGCCGAAAAAGTGGTTAACCACTGTTGTCGTTGAGATAATAGATAGTGATCTTCATCAAGAACACTACTTTTCTGAGAGTATAGCCACTGATTTAAACTGGTAATTACTTTAGCAGCAGACTTTTGTGTTGACCATGTTTGCGGCGTGGAATAATAATCACTAATAAATTGTGTAACCACCAATTGTGATGCTTCGGCTGCTTTATCAGCGCTAGAAACACCGTCAGCAATACAAGCAATAACGCCTTTTGCGACACGATCATTTTCTTTGGGAACTAAAACTGCAAAAGCATCTTGGTTTTCTGCCTTGATACCAGCACAGGAATACCCCCCAAACATAGCTTGTAAGCCTATTTGGGGTAGTTTTTTAGCTGCAACCTTTTCGTTAGTATTACAATTGTCTGACTTTGCAATTTTAGTCATTACTTAATTCCCAGTGAAGGTTAATGAACTTGAATTAATTCGACACTACCGTCTTCACGAACTTCTGTAATCGTTCCTTTAGGTTCTGTCATGAAGAGTAAAGTAATAAAGCCAACTACAGCCGTTGCTGCTATCACTAAAAAGAAATCTTGATAACTAACTAGTGACAGCACAGTTAAATAAACAACAGCTCCAACATTACCATATGCTCCTGTCATGCCTGCTATTTGACCGGTTAAACGGCGTTTAATAAGCGGTACGGCAGCAAATACTGCACCTTCACCCGCTTGAACAAAAAACGAACAACCCATGGCAGTTACAACGGCTAATGCTAAAGGCCAGCTACTATCAATGGATGACATAGCAAGATAACCTAATGCTAAGCCAGCCGTTAAAATAAGCAAAGTTTTCTTGCGACCAAACTTATCACTTAACCAACCACCACCTGGGCGCGACATTAAATTCATAAAGGCATAAAGAGAGGCTAACATGCCGGCATAAACCATATCTAAAGAAAAAACGTCAGCAAAGAATAACGGTAGCATAGAAATTACGGCTAACTCTGATCCAAAGGTAGCAAAGTAAAGTATGTTAAGTACGGCAACCTGCTTGAACTCATAACGATGAATTTTAGGAACGTCTTTAACAAATATATGCCCGTTTACTTTATAGGTCTGTCTAACTTCAACAAGGAATAACACGAACAAAGCAATATAAGCAATAAGGGCGCTTTGTTCAGAAAGTAATTGCACTCCAGCGGGCGATAACTTCCAGGTTAATAATGCTAATGCACCGTACATTGGTAACTTCATTATTAATAATAAGAAGAAGTCACCTTTACTTGTTACTTCCATGGCACCAGTTTGTGTGGGTTTAAAGTAAGTTGAGCCTTTAGGTGTATCAGTTACATTGGCATACCAGATAACACTAAAAAATAAACTCATTAAACCTGTTAAGCCAACAGCGTAGCGCCAGCCTTCTTCTATACCAAAAGCTTTTGTAGCAAACAGTGCGATTGTAGGTAAAGACATCGCTGCCGCTGCAGAGCCAAAGTTACCCCAGCCACCATAAATGCCTTCAGCGGTACCTAATTCATTAGCAGGGAACCATTCGCTTACCATGCGGATACCAACAACAAAGCCAGCACCAATAAAACCAAGAAAAAAGCGTGATAATGCGGCTTGATGAAAGTTATCTGCTAACGCAAAAGTAAAACAAGGGATGCTACATAAAGCCAGTAGAATGGCATAGGTAATTCTAGGGCCATATTTGTCAGTTAACATACCAATGATAATACGGGCCGGTATGGTTAACGCGACATTAAGAATCAGTAAGGTTTTTATTTCACTGCTGGTTAATCCTAAGCTTTCTGCAATAACACCTAATAAAGGTGCATGGTTAAACCATACCGCAAAGGTGATGAAAAAAGCCATCCAACTGAGATGTAAAATTTTCATTTTACCGGTAAAGGATAAAAGTTTGATACCTGATTGAGCACTCATTAGTAGCTCCTCGTTAAAGATTTAAAAAATTTCATTACTTGAGGAAATAGCAATAGAAATGCCAACACGTAAATAAGATAATATTTGTTATATATCAAATGCTTATTTTGTTTGATTTGAGTGATATTAGTTTATTATGCACTGTGCTTTAGCTATCTGCACAGATAGAGTGCAGTTATTAATGCTTTTGTGACTGTTAACTTATTAGCGTGAAGCTTTTAAATGGCTCCTACCACTTGATGTAATATTAGGCTGTATACAACGCATTTTAGTTGTGATTGTTAGTAAATGGCCTATATTGAAAGAAGGTGTAAATTGATTAGTTAACTAACGACGAGAATATATAAAGTCGCAGGTAAGTAGCGTTGAATTAGGTTAACTTATTTGTTTTGATAGCAAGGTCATATTTTTAATTTGAATACCTTCTTTGTTCCATAATTTTTGAATCACGCTTTCTCTATCTACGGCATTATTATTGGTCCAAATGATAATACTAGGTTTTGTTTCTGTAGGCGTTAGCAAGGCCTGATTTTCTAAGGTTAATTGTAAATGGTTAGCAACAGCGACACCGGTATCAATTAAGGTGATATCATTACCTACAATATCTTTAATTAATTGGTGTACAAAAGGGTAATGTGTACACCCAAGTACGATCGTATCGACGCCTAAATTAATTAGTGGAGAGCAGTATTGGGTGAGCAGGGTTTTAGTTTTCTCAGATTCTATTTCTCCTAGTTCGATGCATTCTACTAACCCAGTACAAGCTTGAGTGTGTACCTGAACATGCTGGCTATAGGTTGTAAGCAAGGTAGAAAACTGTGTACTGTTGAGTGTACTTACTGTTGCTAGCACACCGATAACTCCCTTTTTACTTGTTAGAGTAGCCGGCTTAACGGCGGGCTCCATGCCGATAATGGGGATTGTGTATCTAGCACGCATTAATCTAATGGATGCCGCGGTTGCCGTATTACAGGCCACGACAATTGCTTTAACACCTTGAGTGATTAAAAAATCAGCGACTTCAAAACAACGTTCAGTAATTTCTTTTGCGTTTAAATTGCCATATGGTGCATATTGACTATCTGCCACGTAAGTTAGGCTCTCATATGGCATTAAACGGTTTATATGATGAAGTACGGATAAGCCGCCTACGCCAGAGTCCATCACACCGATGGATTCACAATTTAGACTGTTTGAAGGTGTTTTGTTAAGTAAGTGGTTTTGCATGCTATATAATGGCCAAGTTCATTGAACGCTTCAATAATGAGTAATTGAGTTAATTTCTGATAAAATATCCATCTTTTATATATCTTATCTATGTTTTATCACTACATCACTTTGCGCCATGCTAGAGCAACATAAAATATAGCCTTGTTGCTTTTCTTCTTCGGATAAACCGTCATCTGCTATTTGAGTAACCTCACCGCTAATTAATTTGGCTTTACAGCGGCCACACATGCCCGCTCTACAAGAAGAGGGGATGAGTAAGCCTGCAGCTTCACCATGATCTAATATGGTTTTTTGGTTATCTGCCGGTTGCTTCTTGTTCCATGTTTCAAATTGTATGGTGACTTTCTTTTTCTTATTCACTGTTGTGGCGGTGTCCGTTGGGTTAGATTGGCTAAACTTAGGGGGTGATTGCGACTTAATGATGGAGAGTTTATCACCTTTTGCTATGCTGCCACTACTTAAGGGAATTAAATTTTGTCCAAACAACACTTCACCACTTGGCGTTTGACGGTATTTTTTTAGTGTACTTAACGGTTGTTGTTCAACATCTTTATTCCCCTTTATAGGGTTTACTGTCGTTAATATACATCGCTCACATGGTTTGCTTACTTTAAACTCCATTTCACCAATAGTGATATATTGCCAGCCATCTTCGGCGAACGGTAAGCAATGTTCAATAACAATGTTAGGCCGAAATTGCGCCATAGAAACCGATTGTTTATTTTGGTTTATTAAGCGTTGATTAAGATCGTTCAATGATGCTTGTGAAATTAATAACAGTGGATAACCATCGGCAAAGGCAACTTCACGAACATTGTCCTTATTGTCATTTTTTATGCGAGATGATGTTTCACCAAAATATAATAACTGACATGGGCGGTTTAAGTAGCCACTAAACCATACATTTGCTTTTGTTGAGCAAAGTTGAGCAGCGATAACATCGCCCCAAACGTAGACTTCTTTATATTGATGATAAAAGTTTTTATAGGCTAGGGTGAGTGCCTCCATACCTGGGGCCGATAAAGTCAATCCATGTTCAGTAAGGGTTGTTGTCACTAAACATAATGTTGGCTCTGTGCGAGCAGTGATAAATTGTCCTGCGTTATCGCTGATAACGAAGCGACGATCGAAAGCTAAGCCTAATGCATCAATATTCGAATGCGGTAAGCTTATCCCTCTCGTTGATTTTATGGGGTAAATGTAAAGATCACTAACGGCTATTGTTGGCATATTTTATTTAATAGTTTTTTACTTGTCCTGAGGGTCTAAGGTATATTAAGCATCTTAATGTTTCATCCTATTTCAGTTAATTTTTATAAACCATGACTAAAAAAATTCAACATCTTCATATTCTCGGTATTTGCGGAACCTTTATGGGCGGTATTGCGGCATTAGCCAAAGAGCTTGGTTTTCGTGTTACTGGTTGTGATGCGCATGTTTACCCCCCTATGAGTACCCAACTAGAGCAGCTTGGCATTGAATTAAAGTCAGGCTATAAAACCGAACATTTTAGCGATGAACCAGACTTAGTTATTGTAGGCAATGCTATGTCAAGGGGTAATGTGATGGTGGAGTATATGCTTGATCGTAATATTCCTTATACCTGTCTCTTATACACATCTGACGCTGCCGACGATCTACTCTGTGTAG
>OJCW01000357.1_pt1 | contig 16403 bp, 15 predicted proteins | sample 1592461 | NCBI WGS metagenome assembly OJCW01 (sample SAMN05416884, study PRJEB24817) | seawater metagenome | isolation source: Sea water | place: Canada:Atlantic | collected 2013-11 | reverse complement strand
AATTCTATAAAATTAGCAGAAAAATTAATTAAAGGACAGGGTAGAATATTAGTTAGAAGCTCAGGAACTGAATCTAAAATCAGAGTAATGGGAGAGAGTGACAATAGTAAATTACTTCAAAAATGTTTGAAAATTATATTAAAAAAAATTAAATAAATTGAAACCAAAATCTAAAATATTAGTTATTGCTGGATCAGATTCATCTGGTGGTGCTGGTATTCAAGCTGATATTAAAACTATCACTGCTTTAGGTTCGTATGCAATGACAGCAATAACAGCTGTCACAATCCAAAATACAACAGGTGTGAAATCAATAGTACCAATTGATCCAAAAGAAATTTCAAATCAAATAGAATTTACTTCAAAAGACATTAAACCTGATGCTGTAAAAATTGGAATGTTACACTCTACAAAAGTAATAAAATCAGTAATTCATTCATTAAATCTTATTAAAGTTAAAAAGATAATTTTAGATCCTGTTATGGTTGCTAAAGGTGGTGCAAAACTTATTGATGATAAGGCAATTCAATTATTAAAAAATGAACTAATTAAAAAAGTTAGTTTAATAACTCCCAATATTCCAGAAGCTGAAATATTAACTAAAACTAAAATAAGAACAAAGGAAGATATGATTTTTGCTGCTAGTATATTAATCAAATTAGGTGCAAAAAATGTTTTTATAAAAGGTGGTCATTTAGAATCTAAAATTGTCCAAGATATTTTTGTAAATAAAAATGAAATTTTCATTATAAAAAATAAAAGAATTACAACCAGGAATACACATGGTACTGGTTGCACCCTTTCTTCTGCTATTTCTACATTCTTTTCATGTGGAAAAACCTTAAAGAGATCTTGTGAGCTTGCAACTAAGTATGTACACAATTCAATAAATTCAAACCTTAAATTTGGTAAAGGTCATGGACCTATCAACCATTTAAGTTCAGTAACAGTAGAAAAAAAATTTAGATAATGAAAAATGTTGTAGTTGTTGGATCTCAATGGGGTGATGAAGGAAAAGGTAAAATAGTTGACTGGCTATCAGACCAAGCAGATGTTGTTATTCGTTTTCAAGGAGGACACAATGCTGGACACACATTAGTAATTAATGGAATAACTTATAAATTAAGACTACTTCCTTCTGGGATTGTAAGAAAAAATAAAATTTCTATTATAGGAAATGGAGTCGTTGTTGATCCTTGGGCACTATTAGAAGAAATAGAAGAAATTAAATCTAAGGGTGTTGAGGTTAATGTAGATAATTTTATAATTTCAGAATCTGCAAATCTTATTTTGCCATTTCATAGAGAGATGGATGAAATAAGAGAAGATGCTGCTGGAAAAGGAAAAATTGGAACAACAAGAAGAGGAATTGGACCAGCCTACGAAGATAAAGTGGGAAGAAGATCAATCCGTGTTATGGATTTAAGATCTGAGACTAATCTAGACCACAGGTTAGAAACAGTACTTCTTCATCATAATGCAATTAGAAAAGGGTTGGGTAAAAAAATTTTTGAAAAAGATAAACTTAAAGAAGAACTTTTAAAGATTGCTCCAGAAATATTAAAGTTTTCTCAACCTGTTTGGCTTAGAATTGATGAATTTAAAAAACAAAAAAAAAGAATATTATTTGAAGGTGCGCAAGGAATACTACTTGATGTAGATCATGGAACGTACCCTTTTGTAACATCATCCAATACTGTTGCATCTGCCGCTGCTACAGGAACTGGTTGTGGTCCTAACTCCATTCATTATGTTCTTGGAATAACAAAAGCCTATACTACCAGAGTTGGTGAAGGACCTTTTCCAACTGAGTTAACAGATGATATTGGAGAATTGCTTGGTTCTAGAGGAAAAGAATTTGGTACTGTCACTAGTAGAAAAAGAAGATGTGGTTGGTTTGATGGTGTTTTGGTTAGACAAACAATTAAAATTTCAGGTATAGATGGAATAGCGTTAACTAAATTAGATGTTTTAGATGAATTAGATGAAATTAAAATGTGTGTTGAATATGAACTTGATGGAAAGAAAATGGATTACTTACCAGCTGCTGTTGAGGATCAGATAAAAATTAAACCAATTTATAAAACTTTCCCTGGCTGGAAAAGCTCTACCCAAGGAATAAAAAATATTGAAGCTTTACCGGAAAATGCCAAAAATTATATCTATGCATTAGAAGATTTTATTGGGACAAAAGTTTCAAGTATTTCAACAAGCCCTGAACGAGAAGATACAATTCTTTTAGAGAATCCTTTTGAAGTTTAGTTTACTGGAAGTAAGTTTTTAGATTTAGCAGATAGCAACATGTGTTTTTGAAGCTTTTCAAATGCTTTGTTTTCAATTTGTCTAACTCTCTCTCTGCTAATTTCGTATTTTTTGCTTAAATCTTCAAGCGTTGTAGGCTCATCATTTAATCTTCTAGAGTACAAAATCTCTCTTTCTCTTTCATTAAGAATTTTTATAGAATCTTTAAGTAAGCTTTGTCTTTGACCCATTTCTTCTTGATGTGCAAATTTAAGATCATGGTCTAGCTCTTTATCTACCAACCAGTCTTGCCATTCGTCACCATCTTCTCCAACTTGAGCATTTAAAGAAAACTCTTTACCTGAAAGTCTTCTGTTCATTGAAATCACTTCATCTTTTTTAACATCTAATTTGTTAGCAATTTCATCTACATGTTCAGGTCTTAAGTCACCTTCAGACTGAGGAGCGATTTGATTTTTAATTTTCTTTAAATTAAAAAATAATTTTTTTTGTGCAGTTGTTGTTCCTATTTTTACCAAACTCCAAGATCTTAGAATGTATTCTTGGATAGAAGCTCTAATCCACCACATTGCATAGGTTGCTAATCTAAATCCTTTCTCAGGTTCAAATTTTTTAACAGCTTGCATTAATCCTACATTTCCCTCTGAAATCATTTCGTTTACTGGAAGACCATATCCTCTATAACCCATCGCAATTTTTGCAACGAGTCTAAGGTGGCTAGTAACAAGTTTTTCTGCAGCTTTAACATTGCCTGTTGCCTTCCAATTTTTTGCTAGCATATATTCTTCTTCAGCTGCCAACATAGGAAATTTTTTAATCTGCTCAAGATAAGCAGATAAACCACCTTCATTAGATAGTGCTGGAAGATTACTATTCATTGTAGCGCTCATAAGTTTTATTTATTTAGTTAACTATAGTATTATTTCAAGGTTTTATTTGTCAGTATTTCTAAGCAATACTAAAATATTTTCAAGTTCTTGTGGCAAAATTGAGGTAAAAGTCATTTCATCATTAGTTTTAGGGTGAATGAAGCCCAGTGTTTGTGCGTGCAGAAATTGTCTATCCAATTTATAAATTAGGTTTTCTAAACTAGTATCGATATTTTTAAGTTTCTTATATTTTTTTTTATATTTACCATCACCCATAATGCTGTTGCCCATATGTGTCATGTGAACTCTTATCTGATGCGTTCTTCCCGTTTCCAATCTACATTCGACCAAACTTAGTGTGGGTGTTTTATCATTTTCAAAAATCTCTATAGTTTTGTAATTAGTGATTGCTCTTTTACCTTTAGAACTACTAACCTCCATCATTTGTCTATTTTTTGAACTCCTAGTTATGAAGGTATCAATTTTCCCAGAAGAAGGTCTAAGTTTTCCCCAAATTAAGAGCTGATAAACTCTTGTAATCGTGTGCTCGCTAAATTGATGAGATAAATTTTCATGTGTTACGTTATTTTTAGCTATAACTATTAATCCAGAAGTATCTTTGTCTATTCTGTGCACAATACCAGGTCTTAACTCATCTCCAATTGTAGATAGTGAATCTTTATTATAGTGCATTAAGGCATTAACAATTGTTTCATCATAATTACCAGCACCTGGATGCATAATTATTCCAGCTGGCTTATCAATTACTAATAAATCATCATCCTCATAAACAATTTCTAATTTAAAATCATAAGGTTTTAAAGAGGCTTCTTTTGGTTCTGGAATTTGAAGATCAATTTTATCACCAGTAGATATTTTTTTTGAAGGACTGTTAACGATTACATTATTTAATTTTAATTTTTCTTTAAGAATTAAATTTTTGATTCTAGTTCTACTAATCAACTCCTCTCTTTTGTTGACGAATACATCAAGTCGAAGGTTATTCTCATCTGTTTCAACTATTAAATTAATGTTTTTTTCCATAAAATGTAATATTAATACTATATGCGCTGCTAGCTCAACTGGATAGAGCACCAGATTTCGAATCTGGGGGTTATAGGTTCGACTCCTATGTGGCGCACCACAACCAAACTAGATATCTAATACTTTGATGCCCTCCGCAATCTATCATTTATAGCTTTACCAAGACCTATATTGGGAATTTTTTCCACAGCAATTGATTTATAGCCTTCATTTTTTATATTTCTTAGACATGAGTAGAGGTTCTTTGCTGCTTCATCTAGGTTATTTTTAGTAGTTAAATAAAAATAATTTTTGAGTTTAGTTTTTTTTCTCTTAATCATTATAAAAGCTTCGTCATTTTTTGGTTTTGTGACATTCATTCGTAAAGGTATACCAGGAGAATAATGCAAGCGAGATTGACCAGGTGCTATTTTTTTTTTAGGATTAATAGATATACTTATCTTAAAACCTAAAGTTTTTTGAATTTTTAAGATATCTAGACCACCCAATCTTAATATAGATGGTCTGCCTATAAGGTTAACTATTGTAGATTCTATTCCAATAGCGCATGCACCTCCGTCTAAAATATATTTAATTTTATTACCAAATTCTTCTTTAACATCTTTTGCTTTAACAGCGCTTACTTTTGTTGTGATATTAGCACTGGGCGCAGCTAATGGATAATCTAACTGTTTTAGTAAATTTTTAAATATTGTGTGTTTTGGAAATCTTACTGCTAAACTTTTCTTATTATTGGTAACATATTTAGAAATCTTAGAATCTTTCCTTAATTGTAATACGTATGTTATTGGGCCAGGAGAGAATTTTTTATAAAGTTTAGTAAAATTATCATTTATTAGGCAATCTTTTTTAAGAGAATCGATATCGTGATAATGTACGATTAAAGGGTTGTTTTTTGGTCTTTTTTTTAAATTAAAAATCTTTTTTACTGCTGAATTCTTGTATGCATTAGCTGCTAGACCATAAACAGTTTCAGTAGGTACGCCAATACAGTAATTTTTATTAAGGTATTTTTTTGCTTTTTTGATATTTGATTGATTGGATTTCATGTATTAATAATTATTATTATATGAAAGATAAAAATTTACCACCTGATAATAACACACAGTCTCTTGAGGAACTAACAAAAGAAGCAAATAATATTATTGAATCTTTAGAGTCAGAAAAAGACTTACAGAATTCAATTGATTCATACCAGCAGTTATTAAAATTAAATAATACTATTGAAAAAAAATTCTATAAAACTTCAAAAATGATCAATGAAGAAACAAAAAAAAAAATTAACAATATAAGTTCAAAAAAAAATGCAAAATAAACTTGCTAGAATAGCAAAAGATACAAACTTATTTTTAAAGCGATTTATTAAAGGACAAAAAAGAACAGAATTAGTTGCAGCTATGGAGTATGGCTTATTTCCAGGTGGAAAAAAAATTAGATCAAAAATTTTAATTGATATAGGAGCTATATTTAAAATTAATTATAAAACATTAATTTCTATTGGTGCTGCAGTTGAGTGCATTCACGCTTATTCATTAATACATGATGATTTACCTTGTATGGATGATGATAAAATACGAAGAGGAAAAATTTCTACACACATTAAATTTGGAGAATCAACAGCGGTACTTGCAGGAAACTCACTTTTAACAATGGCTTTTGAAATCTTGGTTAGTTCGAACTTAAAGATAAATGAAAAAATAAAAGTAGATCTAGTAAAAAAACTATCTGAGTCTTCTGGACATTTAGGAATAGCTGGTGGACAGTATTTAGATCTTAGTTTTGAAAAAAAAAAAGTTTCTAAAAGTAAAATTATAGAGATGGAAATAAAAAAAACTGGTAAGCTTTTTAGCTTTTGTTGTGCTGTTCCAATTATTATTAAGAGAAAAAATGATAAACAAATAAAGTTTTTTGAAAATATAGGGTCCAATATTGGACTTTTATTTCAAATTGCTGACGATTTAATAGACTTTAAAGGCTCTACAGCCATTGCTGGTAAAATAACAGGCAAAGACAAGAAAAAAGGTAAAGCTACTTTAATCAGTTTACTAGGATATCAAAATGCTATTAAATATGCTGACAAAATTAAGTCTAAAATAATTAAAGATTTAAATAAATATAGTTCAAACACTAATAGTTTAAATGAAACCTTAGACTACATTCTAAAAAGAAATAAATGATGCAAGACTACAAATTTTTAAAAGATATTAATTTTCCTTCTGATTTAAGAAAATTATCAGAGAGTGATCTTCAAGAGGTTTCTAATGAGGTTAGAAAAGAGATGATTGATGCAGTATCTGAAACGGGAGGACATTTAGGTGCAGGTCTTGGGGTTGTTGAGCTAACTGTTGCCTTGCATTACGTATTTGACACTCCAAATGACAGGCTGATTTGGGATGTGGGTCATCAAACTTATCCACATAAAATTTTGACTGGAAGAAAGTCAAAAATTAAAACTTTGAGACAAGGTAATGGATTGTCTGGTTTTACAAAAAGATCTGAGAGTGAGTATGATCCATTTGGTGCAGCACATAGCTCAACATCAATATCATCTGCTCTAGGTATGGCAGAAGCAAGCAAATTATCTAATAAATTAAACAATATAATTGCAGTCATAGGAGATGGTGCAATTAGTGCAGGTATGGCATATGAGGCAATGAATAACGCAGGTGCTTCAAAAACTAAAATGATTGTTATCTTAAATGATAACGATATGTCGATTGCAAAACCAGTAGGTGCTATGAGAACCTATTTAGCTAAACTTTTAACAGGAAAAATTTATTTTAGTTTAAGAGAAACTTTTAAATTAATAGCTTCTGCTTTTTCCAAAAGATTTAGTGCAAAAGCTGGAAAAGCTGAGGATTTTTTAAGATCAGCTGTAACTGGTGGTACTCTTTTTAATTCTTTAGGTTTTTATTATGTTGGTCCAATAGATGGACATGATTTATCTACACTTATACCAATTTTAAAAAATGCAAGAGACTCAAAACATCAAGGCCCAATAATGATTCATGTAAAAACTCAAAAAGGTAAAGGCTATTCTTATGCTGAAAAAGCTAGCGATCATTATCATGGTGTTTCAAAATTTAATGTTGTAACTGGTGAACAGGTGAAAAGTGGAACAAACCTTCCAGCTTATACAAAAGTTTTTGCAAATACCTTAGTTAAACATGCAGAAAGAGACAGTAAAGTCGTAGGAGTTACTGCTGCTATGCCAGGAGGAACAGGTATGGATATTTTTGCTAAAGATTTTCCAAAAAGAATGTTTGATGTTGGAATTGCTGAACAGCATGGAGTGACTTTTGCTGCAGGACTAGCAACGGAAGGTTATAAACCATATGTTGCAATCTATTCGACTTTTTTACAAAGAGCTTATGATCAAGTAGTTCATGATGTCGCTATCCAAAGTTTACCTGTGAGATTTATAATAGATAGAGCAGGCTTGGTAGGTGCTGATGGATCAACTCACGCTGGTTCATTTGATATTACTTATCTCTCTACTCTTCCTAATTTTATAGTAATGGCACCAAGCGATGAGTCAGAATTAGTTAAAATGATAAATACATCTATGATTATTAACGACAAACCTTGCGCTATTAGATACCCAAGAGGAAATGGCATTGGAACGGAATTACCATCTATAGATGAAAAAATAGAAATAGGAAAAGGAAGGATTATTCAAGAAGGAAAACAGGTTTGTATTTTAAGTATAGGAACTAGATTGGAAGAATGCAAAATCGCAGCTGCAGAATTAAAAAATAAAGGAATTGAATCAACGATAGTTGATGCACGTTTTGCTAAACCTTTAGATCAAGAGCTTATTTTAAAGTGTGCGAGAGAACATGAGGTAATGATTACTGTAGAAGAGGGGTCTATTGGAGGTTTTGGCTCTCATGTAGAAAATCTATTATCAGAAAAAGGTATATTTGATAAAGGTTTAAAATTTAGAACCATGATACTGCCTGATATTTTTATTGAACAAGATAGTCCAAAAAAAATGTATGATGTTGCTGGTCTTAATGCATCTCAAATATCAAAAAAAATACTAGATATTTTATTTACAAAAGAGTCGATAAAAGTAGTTAAAAATTAAATTTAAAGAAATTAGCTACACTGAGCTTTGTTCATTAGATAATGGTCTAATAAAACGCAATTCATCATTGCTTCTCCCACTGGTACTGCACGAATGCCAACACAAGGGTCATGCCGACCTTTAACAGAAATTGTAGTATTTTTTCCAAACTTATCTATAGTTTTTCTAGTTGTTAAAATCGATGAAGTTGGTTTAACAGCAAATGAAACAACAATTTCTTGTCCCGTTGAAATACCACCAAGAATTCCACCAGCATTATTGGAATCAAATTTTAATTTTTTACCTTTTTGTGAAATTTCATCTGAGTTTTGTTCTCCACTTAATTGCGCAGAGTTCATTCCCGAACCAATGTTAACACCTTTAACAGCATTAATACTCATCATTGCAGAAGCAATATCCATATCTAATTTAGAATAAATTGGAGCACCTAAGCCAACAGGAATTCCTCTAGCTCTTACCTCAATAATTGCACCACAAGATGATCCAGATTTTCTTATATCTAGCAAATATTTTTCCCAAATTTTTAGCATATTTTTATCAGGACAAAAAAAGGGATTTTTATTAATTGTTAGATCGTTCCATTTGCTAGTATCACATCCCAATATTCCCAGTTGAGTAACAGCACCTACAACTTTAAATTTTTTACCTAATTTATTCTCTAAAACTTTTTTAGCAATTGCACCTGCAGCAACTCTTGCAGCCGTTTCTCTTGCAGAGGATCTTCCACCACCACGGTAATCTCTTATTCCATATTTCTTAAAGTACGTAAAATCAGCATGCCCAGGTCTAAATTTATCTTTGATATTTCCATAATCTTTTGATCTCATATCTTGATTGTAAATAATTAAAGAAATAGGCGTCCCAGTCGTTTTGCCTTCAAATACACCTGATAAAATTTGTACTTTATCATCTTCTTTTCTCTGTGTTGTAAATTTTGATTGTCCTGGTTTTCTTTTATCTAGCTCAACTTGAATATCTTGCTCTTTTAAGTTTATATTAGGTGGGCAACCATCAACGACGCAGCCTAATGCTGGGCCATGAGATTCTCCCCATGTTGTGAAACGAAATTGCTTTCCAAAAGTATTAAATGACATTATCTATAGTATATAGATTATTTTGTTAAAATTATGAATCAAAAAAACTCATTAGGCCTTAATAAATGCTTTTTAGATAAAATAGATCCAATAGATTTATTTGAAGTTTGGATGAATGAGGCAAAAAAAACAGAATTAAATGATCCAAATGCACTAGCTTTAGCCACATCAGATGAAAATAATTCTCCATCAATTAGAATGGTCTTATTAAAAGACTTTAACAAAGATGGATTTGTTTTTTATACCAATCTAAATAGTCAAAAAGGAAATGAATTAAAAAATAACCCGAAAGCATCAATGTGCTTTCATTGGAAAAGCCTTCTAAGACAAGTAAGAATTAATGGAATGGTACAAAAAGTTTCTAATGAAGTGGCGGATGAATATTATAACAGTAGAGGTTATGAGAGCAGAATTGGAGCATGGGCCTCAAAACAAAGCACTATATTAAATAATAGAGATGAGCTTTTAAGCTCAATAGAAGAATATAAAAAAAAATATAGTAATAAAAATGATGTTCCAAGACCAGAGCATTGGTCAGGTTGGAATTTAATACCTACGAGTATAGAATTTTGGTTAGATGGAGATAGCAGAATTCATGAAAGACTTAAATATACCAAAGATAATGAGGGTAACTGGGTTAAATCTTTATTAAGTCCTTAAAAGGTTCTTTGTAGACTAAACGAAGTGAGACTTTCTAAAATCTTTTTTTCATCACTATCTTTAAATACAGTTAAAGAATTTGATGCAAGATTAATAAAATGTTCAGCTTTTTTGTAACACTCATTGATTATGTTGTATTTTTTAATAAGCTTTAAAGTAAAATTTAAATCTTCATTTGATCTTGTTTCTTGTTTAAAAATATTTTTCAATTTATCTTTTTCTACTGGTGATACATTTTGAAATAATAAAATCACAGGTAGTGTAATTTTACCTTCAAGAAAATCTTTACCAATTTTTTTGCCAAAAAATTTTAGATCAGAATTGTAATCTAGGGTGTCATCAGCAATTTGAAATGTTAAGCCTAAGTTTTTTCCATAAAATTCTAGTGCTTCTTTTTCTTTTGTTTCTTTGTTAGATAGAATTGCACCAACTTTAGTTGCTGCAGAAAAAAGTTCAGCTGTTTTTGCTGTAATAATCTTAAAATAGGTTTCCTCTAACATATCAACTTCACCCTTGTGTTGTAGTTGTAATACTTCTCCCTGAGCAATCTTTGAAGAAGTTGAGGATAAAAGTTTTAAAACTTCTATATTCCCATCATCAACCATCATCTCAAAACATCTACTTAAAAGATAGTCTCCAATTAATACAGAAGAGTGATTCCCCCAAATTGAATTTAATGTTTTTTTACCTCTTCTAATATTTCCAAGATCAATGACATCATCATGCATTAAAGTTGCCCCATGTATCATCTCTACACATGCAGCTAAATTAATGTCTCGGCCTCCTTTAGTGTAGCCACACAACTTAGCAGAACCAAGAGTTAATAAAGCTCTTAATCTTTTTCCACCAGAGTCAATATGATATTCAGTCATTTTTTGAACCAGATCAACTTCACTCAAGAGTTTTGATTTAATTTTTTCTTCAACTAAAACTAATTTTTCATCTACTGAATCTTTTAGTTGATAATATGAATTATTTATTTGGTTTCTTAGCTGAACTACAGTTCCCATAAAAAATAAGTTAGTATAATTAAGTTATATTTATTACTTATCAATTGACGCACCTTAATCTTCAACTATAAGTAGGCTTTATATTAAATCAAAAATTCTATAAGGATTAACAATGTTCTCTTTTTTTAAAAAGAAAAAAATAATAGCTCATATCAAGCTAAATGGTGTGATTGGTAATGCTGGAAAGTTTAAACAGGGCATAGATTTTGCAGGACAAGAAGAGATTATAGAAAAAGCTTTTTCACTAAAAAAAGCTAAAGCAGTGGCAATTACAATCAATTCACCAGGTGGATCACCCGTACAATCACATTTAATCTATAAATTTATTCGAGCTCAAGCTAAGAAAAACAAAATAAAAGTAATAGTATTTGCAGAAGATGTTGCAGCTTCTGGTGGATACTTAATAGCTTGTGCAGGTGATGAGATATATGCAAATTCAAGCTCAATTATTGGATCTATAGGAGTAATTTATTCATCTTTTGGATTTACAGAATTGATTAAAAAAATTGGTGTAGAAAGAAGAGTTCATACGGCAGGAAAAAATAAAAGTTCACTAGATCCATTTCAAGAAGAGAAGTCAGAGGATATTGAGAGACTTAAGAACATTCAATTAGATCTACATAAAGACTTTATTAAAGTTGTAGAAGAAAGCAGAGGATCTAAACTTAAAAAAGATGGTATTGAATTATTCTCAGGAGAGTTTTGGGCAGGTAGTAAATCAAAAGAGCTAGGTTTGATTGATGGATTAGGTAATGCTAATGAAATTTTAAAAGAAAAATTTGGTGAAGATGTTGTTATTAAAAAATTTGAAAAATCTAAAGGCTGGTTAAGCAAAAAACTTTCCTCATCAAGCAATCAAATGGATCAACTAGCAAATATTTTAGAGGAAAGATCTATCTGGCAAAGATATGGCTTCTAAAGAAAAAATTATAAAACCTAAATTTCAATCATTTCAAGATACTATTTTGAATCTTCAAAAATATTGGGGTAAACATGGTTGTGTTATTCTTCAACCATACGATATTGAGGTAGGGGCTGGAACCTTTCATCCTGCTACAACTTTAAGATCTCTAGGACCTAAGCCGTGGAAGGCAGCCTATGTTCAGCCATCAAGAAGACCTACTGATGGAAGGTATGGAGAGAATCCAAATAGATTGCAGCATTATTATCAATTTCAAGTTTTAATAAAGCCATCACCAGATAATATCAAAAAACTTTATTTAAATAGTTTGGCTGTTATCGGTATTAATCACAAAGAACATGACATTAGGTTTGTTGAAGATGATTGGGAAAGTCCAACTTTAGGTGCGGCAGGTTTAGGATGGGAAGTTTGGTGTGATGGAATGGAAATTACTCAATTTACATATTTCCAACAAATGGCTGGATTTGAATGCAAGCCTGTTTCAGTTGAAATTACATATGGTCTTGAAAGAATTTGTATGTTTACTCAACAAATGAAAAATGTTTATGATCTATTATGGAATGATGAAGGTGTAAAATATGGGGATGTGTTTCTTCAAGCAGAAAAAGAGTTCTCAGCATATAATTTTGAACACGCTAATACAGATAATCTATTCAAAATGTTTGATATGTTTGAGCTTGAAGCAAAAGCATTAGTAGAAAAAAAAATTTCACTACCTGCATATGATCAATGTTTAAAAGCAAGCCATGTATTTAATATTTTGGATGCAAGAGGAGTTATAAGTGTTGCTCAAAGAGCAGGTTATATAGGGCGTATTAGAGACATTACAAAAGCAGTTGCCGAAAGTTGGTTAAGCAGTCAAACAGATTAATGTCAGAATTTTTTTTAGAGCTGTTTAGTGAGGAAATACCGGCTGGTTTGCAGCGTAACTCACGTAATACTTTATTAGAAAATTTTCAAAATTTATTTGAAGAAAAAAAAATTTCATTTAAGAAAAGTTCATCATTTTCAACACCAAATCGTCTTATAATTTTATTTGAGGGTCTATCTAAGGAAATAACACAAAAAGCTGAAGAAATAAAAGGACCAAATGTTAATGCACCAGAAAAAGCTATAGAGGGCTTTCTAAGATCAAATCAAATAGATAAAAAAGATCTACTTAAAAAAAAGATAGAAAAAGGAGAATTCTATTTTTTCAAGAAACCATCAAATAAAATTAATACCATAGATTTACTTCAAAAATATACGCCTCTAATCCTTGATAAATTACAATGGAAAAAATCTATGGTTTGGGGAAACTATAATCTTAGTTGGGCAAGACCACTAAAATCTATTTTAGCAGTTTTTGATGATAAAAGCCTAGATTTTAAATTTCATCATTTAATATCTTCTAACACAACATTTACCGATAAAGAGTTTGAAGATAAAAAGAAAATATTTAAAAATTTTAAAAGCTATAAAGATTTCTTCAATCAATCAGGAATAATTATAGATCACGTACTAAGAAAAGAATTTATTATTAAAGAAATTGAAAAAATATCTAGTAAAAATAATTTTATTGTTGAGTCAAACAATAAACTTTTAGATGAAGTCACAGATATAGTTGAGCAACCGAATATTATTATATGCAAATTTGATCAGAAATTTTTGAATATTCCAAAAGAAATTTTGATAATTACAATGCAATATCACCAAAAATATTTTCCAACATTTAACAAAAAAGGAAAAATTACCAATGAATTTTTAGTTGTGGCAAATAACAATGATGAAAAAGGTTATATTAAACTGGGTAACGAAAGAGTTGTAGAAGCAAGATTAAGTGATGCGCAATTCTTTTGGGAAAAAAATAAATCTCAAAATTTAGTTAAACAAGTTTCAAAATTAAAAAGTATGAATTATTTTAAAGGTCTTGGATCTTATTTTGATAAGATTCAAAGAATGAGAAAGCTTGGAGGAATGATCTCTGATGAACTATTGATCAGTAAAGACCAAGTTGAGCTATCAGCATCAATCTGTAAAGTTGATTTAGTTTCTGACATTGTGGGTGAATTTCCCGAGCTTCAAGGAATTATGGGCGGACACTTTGCTGAAGTACAAGGATTTGATAAAGAAATAGCCTTAGCTGTAAGTGAACATTATCTACCAACTGGACTTGATAGTAAGACACCAAAAAAACCATTTAGCATTGCTTTAGCTTTAACTGACAAAATTGATACTCTAGTTGGGTTTTTTGGAATTAATCAAAAACCGACGAGTTCAAAAGATCCTTATGCGCTTAGAAGATCTGCACTTGGTGTAATAAGGTTATTAATTGATAATAATAAAGAGTTTAAAATTAAAGATCTTATTAGTTATTCGACTTCACTTCATAAAAACCAAGGTTTTAATTTTTCAAACGTTTCATCTCAAAAAGAACTGTCTGATTTTTTAATGGACAGATTAAAGTATTATATGAAAGAGAAAAAAATTAGAGCAGAGATAATAGATGCCAGTATAAAAGCGCATGGAATAGATCACATGAATAAAATATATAAAAAAGCTTCAACACTTAATGGACTAATTAACAAAGAAATAGGAGAGGATATTATTACAAGCTACAAGAGAGCTTCTAGTATACTTGAAAGTGAGTTGAAAAATGGAGATCTTGAACTATCAAATACAACTGACCCTGGTATTTTTAAAAATGATTATGAAAAAAATCTATTTAAAAAGATTAATGAAATAAGAAAATATTTTACAAATATCGGTAAAGATGAGAACTATAAGGAAACGCTTGAAATTCTAGCTGGTGCTAAAAAAGTAACCTCAGAGTTTTTTGATAATGTTAAGGTCAACGATGATGATAAAAATATTAAAAAAAACAGATTGGAACTTTTACAAATGTTATGTAGAACATTTGACAATTACATAAATTTTTCAAATATAGAAATCAAATAGTGAATAAGCTAATTTTAAATTTTAAATCAAAATATTCAAAAAAAATTAAAAATCCAAAATTTTTTTTAGGTGGAAAAGGTGCAAACCTTTCTGAAATGGGCAGAATAGGACTGCCAGTTCCTCCTGGATTTACAATTTCAACAAAAGTTTGTGAATTATTTTATAAAGATAAGAAAAAACTAAATTCAAAAATAGTTAGTACTATAAAAAAAGAACTAAAAATTATTGAAAAAGAAGTTGGAAAAAAATTTGGTGATTTAAAAAATCCTTTATTGTTATCTGTGAGATCTGGTGCAAGGGTTTCAATGCCAGGAATGATGGATACAATTTTAAATTTAGGTTTAAACGATAAGACTGTTATTGCGCTTTCAAAAAAAACTTCTAATAGCAGATTTGCAAATGATAGTTACCGAAGATTTATTCAAATGTATGGTAATGTTGTAATGGGTGTTGAAGGCTATCACTTTGAAGAATTAATTGAAAATTACAAACTAACTAAAGGCGTTCTTTTAGACACAGATCTTGATGCAGATGATTGGGAGGGATTAATTAATGATTTCAAAAAAGTTATTAAAGATCAAACTAAAAAAGAATTTCCTCAGAACGTATATGATCAATTATTAGGTGCTATTAGCGCTGTATTTTTATCCTGGGAAAGTAATAGAGCAAAAGTTTATAGGAAATTAAATCAAATTCCTGCTGAATGGGGAACTGCAGTTAACGTTCAATCAATGGTATTTGGCAATATGGGCAATGATTGTGCAACTGGAGTTGTCTTTACAAGAAATCCATCAGATGGTGTTAATGAAGTATATGGCGAGTACCTAATTAATGCTCAAGGAGAAGATGTGGTGGCAGGAACAAGAACTCCTCAGTACATTACAAAAAAAGCAAGAAAAGATGCAAAAGCAAAAGATCCTTCGATGGAAGAGGCTATGCCTAAAGTATTTAAACAATTGGATAAGATTTTAAAGATTTTAGAAAAACACTACAAAGACATGCAAGACGTAGAATTTACAGTTGAAAATAATAAATTGTGGATGCTACAAACAAGGTCTGGAAAAAGAACCTCAAAGTCAGCTGTTAGAATTGCAGTTGATATGGTTAAGGAAAAATTGATTTCTCAAAAAGAAGCAGTAATGAGAATAGATCCTGCTTCTTTAGATACATTGTTACATCCTACATTGGATGAAAAAAGCACACCAAACGTTATTGCAAACGGCTTACCAGCTTCTCCAGGTGCTGCAAGTGGTAAAGTTGTTTTCACATCAGAAGAAGCAGAAAGATTAAACAATGTTATGCAGGATACTATTTTAGTACGTGTTGAAACCTCACCTGAAGATATTCATGGAATGCATGCTGCCAAAGGAATTTTGACAGCAAGAGGTGGGATGACTAGTCATGCTGCAGTGGTTGCAAGAGGCATGGGAAGACCATGTGTTTCTGGCTCTAGTGAGATTGATATAAACCTGTCTCTTATACACATCTGACGCTGCCGACGATCTACTCTGTGTA
>OJCW01000337.1_pt1 | contig 17149 bp, 17 predicted proteins | sample 1592461 | NCBI WGS metagenome assembly OJCW01 (sample SAMN05416884, study PRJEB24817) | seawater metagenome | isolation source: Sea water | place: Canada:Atlantic | collected 2013-11 | reverse complement strand
CAGCGTCAGATGTGTATAAGAGACAGAGAGAAAGCAGCGTTTAAATCTTCTTCAGATACTTGAAAGTCAGCGTCAGATAGCGCATCTGCGATACCTGCTTGAACAGCTGTAATATCAAAATCTTTAAAAGGGTTGTTACGTAATTGATCACCTAATTGACGACCTACACCGTAACTTACACGTTGTTCAATAGTTTCAAATTTGTTTTCAGACATACTTTATTTCACTCATGCATAAATAGATTAAAAGGTAGAAATTATTCGCTAGTCTTTGAGTATTTCATTTCAACAATCACTTCACTTGAAACCTCATATATTTAAATAGAAGACTTTAAGCTAAGGTGCTATCCATAATGAAAAAGCAAATAATTACAAAAAGTAAGTTACACCTACTTTCAGATTGGTCGCGAGTTTATCATAAAGCGAAGTCAGTATGTAGTAGCTCAGTATGACTATTTAATATTATTTATCATGATAATGTATCATCATCATAATCTTCACTTCACACACTAATAGTTTACTGAATATAATGGCTTATTGATTGTGAAACTAAATGATAATGACTTTATGACTAACGAACCACTAGTACCTAATAAATCTAACAAACGAAGTGTTATTGCTTTATTACCCTTTATTGTCTTTCTTGGTGTTTTCCTTGGTACTGGCATAGTCTTGACTTTGCAAGGTGTTGAGTTTGCCTTTTACCAGTTACCCGCCAGCATTGCCATTATTCCCGCAATTTTCGTTGCCATTTTACTAGGTAAAGTCATCACAAAACTGCCAATAGAAAAGCAGATAATTCAATTTATTAAGGGCGCGGGTCACGCAAATATCATTACCATGTGTGTTATCTACCTTTTGGCAGGTGCCTTTGCCACTGTAGCGAAAGCAACTGGCAGTGTTGATGCTAGTGTTCAGTTAGGTTTAGCAATATTTCCGTCTTACTTATTATTGCCTGGTTTGTTTTTAGTCGCTGCTTTTTTGTCTACCGCGATGGGCTCAGCGATGGGCACTATCGCTGCTATTGCGCCAATAGCTTTAGGCTTTATTGATTCTGCTGGCTTAGACTCTGGTGTGGTTGCTGGCTGTTTAATCTCAGGCGCTATTTTTGGTGATAACTTATCCATTATTTCTGATACTACTATTGCATCCACTCGCAGCCAAGGTGCACAAATGAAAGACAAATTTAAAGTTAACTTTAAATTTGCCATACCTGCAGCCATTTTATGTTTGTTAGTTTTTGCTGTGTTAGGTCAAAGCATTGATTATGAAGTAACAAACGATGCTACTTTCATTGGCCTTATTCCTTACATTGTTATCTTAGTTTTAGCCCTGTCGGGCATCAATGTGCTAGTTGTATTAACACTCGGGATCGTGCTTGCCGCGATAATTGGTATGGTGAGTAATGGTTATCAATTATCCGCATGGATCAGCGACATTAATTCTGGCTTTTCTAGTATGCAAGATATCTTCATTTTATCCTTATTTATTGGCGGCTTAAGTGAATTAATTCGTCATCAAGGTGGTTTAGCAGCACTAACACAAGGAATTGAGTCATTTGCGAGAAAATTAAGTCCCAAAAACAAAAAGCGCGCAGCAAGCTTTGGTATTGCGAGTCTGACCTATTTTTGTAACTTCTTTACCGCTAATAATACGGTCTCAATTATCATTACTGGTGAAACAGCAAAACAGCTGGCAACCGATGGTGGACTAAAACCAGCGCAGTCTGCTAGTTTGCTTGATGTGTTTGCTTGTATCAATCAGGGTCTACTCCCTTACGGTGCGCAAGCTTTACTGCTAGGTACAACCTTGGGAATTTCACCCATAGCTGTTGTTTCTCATGCTTTTTATCCGATGATACTGTTTTTTGTTGCCAGCTTTGCTTTTTGGCAAATGACTAAAGACTAGTTTATGTCTAAGGCACATACAGTACAGGCTTAAAAAGTTATCTGCGCATATTCATCAATTGACGTTATAGAGTGCTTTTTGATGCTACTTATTCAGTTTGTTTAAAGCGAAAAAAAGGCCTTTGCTTTTTACAGTAAAGGCTACTAATAGATTAATTTAATTACTCGTATATAAAGTATCATCAACGTTTGAAAACCAAACAGTAAATGTTAATGCCCTTTATTCACTGTGTTTTTCTAATAAGGTGACTAAATCATCTTCTGTTAATATTGTTACCCCTAAACCTTGAGCTTTGGTCAGTTTAGAGCCTGATTTGTCACCTGCAACCAGAAAATGAGTTTTTGCTGAAACACTGCCTGAGACTTTAGCACCTAAAGATTGCAATGCTGCTTTGGCTTCACTCCGCCCCATTTGGGTTAGCGTACCGGTTAATACAAATATTTGTTCTGCTAATGGCTGTTTATCAGCACTTTGCTCAATAATATCAGGCCAAGTCATAATTTCATCTAGTGCAGATACAACGGCTAAGTTATGGCTCTCTTTGAAAAAATTAACGATATTTTTCGCTACCACCTCTCCGACATCACTAACGGCTTGTAAAGCATCAAAGCTTGCTGTTTGAATAGCCGCTAATGTAAAAAAGTGATTTGCTAAATTAGCAGCTGTTGCTTCACCAACTTCACGAATACCTAAGCCATAGATAAATTTAGCTAACGTAGTTTCTTTTGCATTCTCAAGTGCGGTAATTAAATTTTTTGCTGATTTTTTCCCCATTCGGTCCATGGTACTAATATCGAGTTCGGTGAGTTTAAATAAATCAGCAGGAGTGGTAATTAAATTCTCATCCACTAACTGCTCAACTAACTTATCTCCTAACCCATCAACATCATGAGCTTTACGTGAAGAGAAGTGTTTAATAGCTTCTTTGCGCTGTGCTTGGCAAAAAAGCCCTGCTGTACAACGTAACACCGCTTCACCTTCAGCTTTCTCAACTTCTGAGTCACAAACCGGGCAGCTACTAGGAAATACAATATCTTTTGCATCATCACTTCGTTTATCAATAACAACTGAGACAATTTGTGGTATCACGTCACCTGCTCGCCTGATGACGACACTATCACCTATTTTTAAACCTAAACGGGCAATTTCATCTTGATTATGCAAAGTGGCATTAGAGACTGTCACTCCGCCAACAAAAATTGGCTTTAAACGGGCAACAGGCGTTATAGCACCTGTTCGTCCTACTTGAAACTCAACATCTTCAACAAGTGTTAACTCTTCTTGAGCCGGAAATTTATAGGCAATAGCCCAACGAGGGGCACGCGCAACAAATCCCAGCTTTTCTTGTTGACTAATATTATCAACTTTAAGCACTGTGCCATCTATTTCATAACTTAGCGCTTCGCGCTTATTTAATATGTCTTGATAAAAGACGCTAACCTCTCGTGGGTTTTCTAATAAACGTACTTCTGGGCACATGGGTAAACCCAAAATCTTTACTTGGCATAACCGTTGATAATGGGATGACGCTAAAAAGGTTTTTGGTACTGGTAACTCACCCACATAGCCTAAACCATATGCATAGAAGGCTAAATTACGCTTGGCGGTAATTTTAGAGTCTAGTTGTCGTAAACTACCTGCGGCGGCATTACGTGGATTTGCGAATAATTTTTCGCCTTTATTCTTTGCCTGCTCATTTAACTTATCAAAACTAGCTTTGGGCATAAACACTTCGCCGCGCACTTCAATAACATCTGGATAATCGACACCACTCTCACCAATAAGTTTTAATGGTATAGACTTAATTGTGCGAATATTTTCCGTGATATTTTCACCGGTACTGCCATCACCTCGAGTTGCCGCTTGTACTAAAAGGCCTTTTTCATAGCGTAAGCTAACGGCTAAACCATCAAGTTTGGGCTCAGCACAAATAACAATATCATTTGTAGTTATAAGCCTATCCTGCAAACGTTTTACAAATGCTTGCCACTCTTCCTCTGAAAACACATTATCAAGTGATAACATTGGTATTTGATGGGTAACTTGGGTAAACGCTTTTAACGGTTGACCCCCTACCTTTAGGCTAGGAGAATCAATGGTTTTTAATTCTGGATGTGCTTGCTCGATATTGATAAGTTCGCGCATTAACCGATCATATTCAGCATCAGGTACACTGGGTTGATCAAGTACATAGTATTGATGATTAAACTGGTTAATTTGTTGGTGGAGTTTACTTAGCTGCTCTTGTAAAGCATTAAAAGATGAAGAAACATTCGGCATGTTTTAGTTTACTCAAAAACGAAGCCTATAAAGTTATTATAGGCGATAAAAGTGGCTTAACGGTGTCGTTATTCAACGCTCGCGAGGCGGTATTGTCTATCAAATTCACGTATTTTACTGACGTAATGTTGTTCAGTTTGCTTGGTCATTATATTGCGCTTATCATCGACTAGCTGTGCTGAGAATTCGGTAGCTAGCTGCTTAGCTGCTGATAACATCTGTTCAAAAGCTGCGAACGGGTCGGTTGCATTAGGTAAGGTCATAAATAAGCTCACCCCTTGGGTTACAAAGGTTTCCATCGTGTCTAGCTCAAATGAACCAGGATTTAACATATTGGCTAAACTAAAGGTTACAGCGCCATTGCCCGCATTATCTTGATGGCGGTGGAAGATATTCATTTCACCATATTTCAATCCTAACGTTAATAGGCTAGGTAATAATGCTGCACCAGACATTTGTTGATGGGCTGGCATTACGACGCTTAAAATAATAATTTGTGGCTCAAGTGCTGGGTTATCGACACCTTTACTCTCTGTTATTAGTTTGTTTTTCGCTTTAGGTTCTTCAGCAGCAATACTCGGAACAGGTTCATGCTTTAAGTCCAAACCATCACCAAAATTAATTTCCATCTGTGGTATGTTTTTCGCTCCACTTTTAGGGGCAGCTTTTACTTTAGGTTTTTTAGTTGCTGGTTTTGCTTGAGTTACTGGCTGTTGATAGATAGGGCTTTCTAAAATAATTTCTTCTTTAGCATTCTCTGTTAACGATGATTCATTAATTGACTCAGCTTTTCCTGACTCAACATCATGTTCAGGCACTTGCTCTTGAGACGTTAATTCAGAATACATTTCGTTACTCTGGCCACCATCAAGGTGACTAATTTCATCAAGACTAATCGATTGTTCAAAGTCTTTTTCGCTACTAACTTCTGGTTCATTCACCTGTTTTAGTACTTTTACTTTACCAACGCCATCTTGATCAAACCCCTTACCATCAAAGTCGCGTGATATAGGCTTCACTTTCTCTTTACTTGCTTTAAGCTTATAAGGGTTTTTTTGCTTTCTAATAGTCCATAAACCATGGATAAAGATGGCAGCAATTACTACACCACTAAGAATAATTAATGCGTTTCTGATGTTATCTTCCATTGTTATGCCTGTCTTGTCACTTTTCTAAAGGGTATTGAAGTTTTAATTATGGTAACTCTAACAGAAATAGTGGTATTTTGTAACAAGTTAGTGCTGTTCTTCTACTAGCAGCACATTTATACTCAAGTGAGTAATATCAATATGTTAGCGCGAACATTAATCAATGTCACATTCCAAACAAACAAAAAACAATATTAATTTGAATCAAAAACAAAACCCTATTGCGAATAGCGGTATGGGCTACTTCTTAAAAGGCTTTGAACTCATTCAATTAAAAGGGATCCGACGCTTTGTTCTTATTCCATTATTGATTAATCTACTTTTTTTCAGTGTCGCTTTCTATTTTATATTTTTGGAACTTGAGCACTACATAACAATATTAATCAGCTGGCTGCCAAGTTGGTTAAACTGGCTTAGTTCTGTGATATGGCCGTTTGCCGTTATTACCGTTTTAATTGTTTTCTCGTTCATATTTAGTACTGCTGCTAACTGGCTTGCCGCGCCATTTAACGGGTTACTATCAGAGAAGATTGAATTACTATTAATAAGAGAAAACAAGCCGGAGGATTCTACGGCAAGTGACGGCATGATGGACATTGTGAAAGATATTCCGAGAACACTTACTCGTGAATTACAAAAACTCACTTATTACTTACCACGTGCTATTGGTTTTTTTATTTTACTTTGGATTTTACCTATTGTTGGTCAAATAATATGGTTCTTATTTGTAGCGTGGATGATGGCTGTACAATATAAAGATTACCCGTTTGATAATCACAAAATTCCTTTTTCGATAATGAAAAGAGCCATTCAAGAACACAAGGGGTTAAGCTATGGTTTTGGTGCCAGTGTTACATTATTCTCAATGCTACCAATAATTAACCTAATTGTTATGCCTGTGGCAATTTGTGGTGCCACTGCATTATGGGTTGATCACTACCGTGATGATTTTATATCTAGCTGATTGTCGCACTATCATTAAAAATCGTATATATTAAAATATGTTGGCAAAATATTACAGGATTATGGAATGAACATTAAGAATTCAAACAAATTTTCACTCTTTGTTGGTGCTATTTTATTAAGCTTTAGCACAAGTATATATGCCTTAGAAGATAATGAGGCGAGTTCACACAGTGTCGTGATCCCCATGGTGACAAATGCTCAAGTTTTTGCCGATTTTACTGATGAGATACCCGCAGTATTAAATTATTTCACCAATGCTACAGAAGAGCAGGTAATTGACTTTTACCAACAACATTATGGTGAATTTAATTCACAAGAAAGGAAGCGTGGTCGTTTAACCTTAACTTATCAGCAAGAAGCTCATAGCATTCGTGTTGTTATTTCTCAACAAGATAGAAAGCGCCAAGTAGATGTCATTGTTGAATTAATTAAACACTAATATCAACCAAACTGCCTCGCCGTTCATCTGCATCAACTTTTCTTTGTACTGCTTTATTCTCTTGTACTATTTCAGCTTGCACTGCTTTACGTTGTTCGGCCACTTGTTGTGCTCTTAGCTCATCAATTCGTTCACTTTGCTGTTTTGATACCTGTGCTACTGTATTGTTTGGTGTACCACCGCCTATCGAAGAAACCATAACTTCCTCTCATTAAGTTGTTCAAATAACAAAATACCTATTCATACTATAGCAAAGTAAACAATTTTTATGATGAGAATAAATCATTGCACCAGGCCAAGTTACTCGATAACCTTTAGCTAATATATAGCCAGTTAGGACGTTTATGATCAAGGAAATACTGATAATTATAGTAAGTGTTTTTTTATTAGGCTGTGCCGACTCTGCTTCTCGTATAACAATTGATAAAGCAGATATAATCAGTAAAAAAAAGACAAGTAACTTGAAATACACTTGTGCTAGAGGAGCTAAATTATCAGTCAACTTCACTACAACGAATAATGGGAGCGATAAAAACATTGCGATCATCAACGATTATGGTAAACAGGCGATAGTTTTGCCTAATAAGGAAGTCACATCAGGTTTTCTCTATTCTAATGGCAAATATACTTTACGAGGTGATGGCAACCAAGCTACTTGGACTGTCGGGCGTATGGCGCCATTTCAATGCTCAATTGGCGATAAATTTATTCATCAAGACAAGATAAAATAAACATATTTCATCTCTAAGTTAAGATAAAGTGAAAAAAGCTATTAAACGCTATGCTAAACTAGCCGCCTAAGAATTATTAGCGCTTATTTAAGGTACAACCATGAAAAAAACATTTTCATTAACTCATGAAAAAATCAAAGGCCCACGACTTGTTGATGCAATTAAGCACGAGGTAAAAAAATACCTTAAAAGAGAACGAAATAAAAAATTGCCTGATGATATTGATTTTTGGGATTTTGATTGCAAATACGGACACACAGAAGAATCAGCAGAAGTGATCCATAGTTCTGCGCTCAATAAGAGCATTGATGATGCTGTTCAAAAGGATCTAACGAGTTTTTACTTAGAGATTTTAGTCAAGCCAGGTAAGCGAACTAAAAAACCAATTGGTGATATTGATGAAAGTGATGAGTAATTCACAACATAGTTGATAGCTAGGGATCTATAAAGATCCCTACTTTAATGCATTTTTAAACTAGACTTAGCTTGGAAATATTCGGTTCTTTTGTAATAACTTACCTAATACACTTTCCGCAGATAAAGATGCTGCTTTAGCAAATTTTTCAGCCAATCCTTTTTTCACTTCATATTTAATCGCAATGACTTTGTGGCTTTTACTAATGTTTTGTAAATAATCGTCACTCGTTTGAATTGTATCAACAAGACCTAGTTCTAAGGCCTTCGTACCAAACCAATGTTCCCCTGTGGCTACTTTACTTAGATCTAAACTTGGTCTATGTTCACTAACAAAGTTTTTAAATAGTACGTGAGTTTCGTCAAGTTCTTCAATAAATTTTTCTTTCCCTTTCTCAGTGTTTTCGCCAAACATAGTAACCGTTCGCTTGAATTCACCTGCAGTAAACTGTTCAAAATCAATATCATTTTTCTTTAACAGCTTATTAAAGTTAGGTAACTGAGCAATAACACCAATTGAGCCAAGAATAGCAAATGGTGCAGCAATGATATTATTCGCTACACAAGCCATCATATAACCACCTGAGGCCGCGACCTTATCAACAGAAACCGTTAATGGAATCTCATGTTGACGAATTCTATCTAACTGAGAAGATGCTAAACCATAACCATGCACCATACCGCCGCCACTTTCTAACCTGACAAAAACTTCATCCTGCTTAGTCGCTACCGACAAAACAGCAGAGACTTCTTCACGTAAAGAGCTAACTTCTTTAGCATCAATACTGCCTTTAAAATCAATAACAAATACTTTTGATTTACCTTGTGTTTCCTCAACCCCAGCTGCTTTTGATTTTTTCTTGGCAGACTGTTTATCTTCTTTAGTTTTTTTCTTGGCTAGGAGTTTATCTGCTTTTTCTTTTTGCTTTAACTCTTCTTTATTCAATAAAGCATGAATGACTTCTTGCTCTACATCATCAAATTGCTCGGAGAGATCTGTAATTTCAAGCTCACCCTTTTTATGCTTTTGTTTGATTGCTGACGCAGCAGCTACCGCGACAATAGCCACAATAGCTAAAACAAAGGTAACTGTTTTTGCTAGAAACAATCCATATTCATATAAAAAATCCAAAATTTTTCTCCTGAGCGTTATCAACGCTACAATATATTCACAGATATGACTAATAGCCAATATGGGGATAAAAAATTAAATTTAAAGTCCTAAATTAGCTCTTTAAAATAATGAGTAATATAACTTACGAGTAACTACATCATTAAACATTTATAAATCAATAAAACGACTAATCTAAGTACCTATTAATACACTAGTGATAAAAAATAATGTACAAGAGATTCACCTTCATATTTTAATCGTGAATGTATTATGTATTAACTAAAATGGAGCGACAGCTTAATACAAATCACTTTTGTAAATAATAGTGGCTTGCAAAAGCATAAAAATAAATTTTTCCCTCGTCATTGAAAAAATCAAAGAGTAGAATAGCCAAAATTAATTATTTATTCGAACCAAGAGCAACAAATGTTTGATTACTCCATAACCGAAAATTGTTTATCCAATAAAACCATACTTGTTACTGGCGCTGGTGCTGGCATTGGTCGTGAAGCAGCGTTAACTTACGCAAAACTTGGCGCGACAGTGATATTATTAGGTAAAACTGTTAGTAAACTTGAAGCCGTTTATGATGAAATTATTGCCCTAGAGCTTCCTGAGCCTGCTATAATTCCACTCGATTTAAAAGGCGCTACCAAACAGAATTATATTGATATGTCAGCAACTATTGCCAGTCAGTTTGGTAAATTAGATGGCGTTTTGTTAAATGCTTCAATGTTGGGAGAGTTAACACCTTTCACTCAAATCCATGAGCAAATATTTAATGATGTTATGCAAGTAAATGTCACCGCACAATACTTATTAGCACAAGCACTAATTCCGACGTTACAACTAGCAGAAAATTCCTCTTTAGTTTTTACTTCTTCAGGTGTAGGAAATCAAGGCCGGGCTTACTGGGGCGCATATAGTATATCTAAGTTTGCTACCGAAGGAATGATGCAAGTGATTGCTGATGAATATGAAGACTCTAATTTGCGAGTGAATGCTATTAACCCTGGCGCAACCAAAACAAATATGCGAGCAAGTGCATACCCAGCTGAAGATAAAGATAAGCTAGCAACAGCTGCCGATATTATGCCGTTATATGTTTATTTAATGTCTAATGACAGTTTGACTGTTAACGGAAAAACGTTGAAAGCTCAATAAAAGGCCATCCACAACAAAGAGATGTTGGCTTTAATACCAACTTCTCTAGCCAATAATAACGAAAACATTTCAAGGGTTAGGCATAATAATTCAACATGCCTAACCCAGAACTACTAATTTACCGTAATTCTCTTCGTAATATTTTACCTACATTGGTTTTAGGTAACTCTTCTCTAAATTCAACCAATTTAGGTACTTTATAACTAGTTAGGTTTTCACGACAGTGTTTAATTAATGACTCTTCATCAAGATCGTCTTGCTTAGCTACTACGAATATTTTCACCATTTCACCGTATACCTCATGAGGTATACCGATTGCCGCAACTTCTAACACTCCGCTATGCATCATCACAACTTCTTCGATTTCATTTGGGAAAACATTAAAACCAGAGACAATAATCATATCTTTTTTACGATCGACAATTTTGAAAAAACCTTTTTCGTCAACACTAGCAATATCGCCTGTGGCAAACCAGCCATTTTTTAGTGCTTCATTGGTCGCCTCTTCACGATTATAGTAGCCTTTCATTACCTGTGGGCCTTTAACCCACATTTCACCTGGTTCACCTATCGCCGCTTCGTCACCGTTATCAAGTATAATTTTAATATCAGTGGAAGGTGCCGGTAAGCCGATTGAGCCATTATAGTTTTCTTGATTATAAGGGCTTAACGTTACCAAAGGGGCACACTCAGTTAAACCATAACCTTCTAGTAGTCTAATTGAAGTCACTTGTTGCCAATGCTCTGCAACAGGACCCTGTACCGCCATACCACCACCTAACGCCATTTTAAGATGTGAAAAATCTAATTCCTTAAAACCTGTGGTATGTAATAAGCCATTAAACAGCGTATTTACACCAGTGATAACGCTAAATTTATGCTTACTTAGCTCTTTAACAAACTTCGGCATATCACGCGGGTTAGTAATCAGTAAGTTCGTTCCGCCTAAGGTAAAAAAGGTTAGGCAATTGGCTGTTAAAGCAAAAATATGATAAAGCGGTAACGCGGTAACAACAATCTCACAGCCTTCTTCAAGCGTTGGTTTAATTGCAGCTTTTGCTTGCTCTAAATTAGCAACCATGTTCCGGTGCGTTAACATAGCGCCTTTTGATACGCCTGTTGTACCACCAGTATATTGTAAAAAGGCTAAATCATCGCCACACAGTTCAACCGGATTAAAAGTTAAGCTCTGCCCTATAGATAATGCTGAATTAAAGCGAACCGCATCAGGTAAATTAAATGTGGGTACCATTTTTTTTACATACTTAACCACAACATTGACAACCGCACCTTTCACTAAGCCAAGGCGATCACCAAGCGAGGTCATAATGACATGCTCTATTGGAGTTTCCTTAACTATTTTTTCTAATGTTTGTGCGAAGTTCTCAATGATCAGAATAGCCTTTGCACCTGAGTCTTTCAGTTGATACTCAAGTTCACGAGAGGTATATAAAGGGTTTACATTAACGATGGTTAAACCCGCAATTAAACCACCAAATAACGCAATAGGGTATTGCAGTGTATTGGGAACCATAATGGCAAATTTATCGCCTTTTTTTAGCGCTAAATCTTGCTGCAAGTATGCAGCAAATGCTGTAGCTTGTTGTGCTAATTCAGCATAACTAATGCTAACCCCCATATTAATAAATGCGGTTTTATCACTATATTGCTCCGTGTATTTACTAAACATAGACACTAAAGAAGGATATTTATCGGGGTCAATATCAAATGGAACACCCGGTGGGTAACTTTTTTCTAGCCATATTTTTTCCACAATACCTTCCTTATCATTTCTTTTTAACTATTTAACAAGATAGTTGAATGCTTATAGTTTTTGTTATCAGGGCTATTTAATTAAAGCACTTTATGACAATTCTAGCTTTATCAAATAACACTTGATACTAGCATTTAAAATACTAAATGGTTGTTTAAGTATTAATCAAACCTCGCTATTTTGCTAAAAAAGATTCAATCAATGCAACGGTTTCGATCGGTTTTTCCATATGCACATGATGACCGCCCTTAAGTTCAACACTAGAAAAGTGTTGAAATAAGTCGCCAAAGCTCTTAATCCCCGAGCTAACCAACTCAATACCATCACTGCCATAGATTAACTGTACTGGGCACTTAATATCACGAATAAATTGCTGAGCCTGTTTTAATGTTAGACGATATGGAGATGTATTACGTAACCGTGCGTCTGAGCGCCAACGATAGCCCCCAACTTCTTTGATAAGTCCACGCTCGACAATTAACTGAGCATGTTCAAACTGTAAGTCTGAAACATTAACACGTGCCTTGATGGCTGAATCAATGCTTTCATGATAACGCTTTTTCTTGGCTGCTCCTTGTTTATGGTGCAGTGAGCTGCCTTTGAAACGACTTAACATGCCATCGCGCAGTTGCTGAGTAGTTTGCTCTGATGTACTGCTAATAAACCCAATAGAGTCAATTAGTGTCAATGACTTCACTTTTTCAGGAAAAGCTGCGGCAAAGGCGCTCGCAACCATGCCCCCCATTGAGTGAGCAACAATATCAACTTCTTGCCATTGATTTATTTCAAATAGTTGTAATAGATCATAAACCCAGTCAATAAAATGGTAATGCGCATCTATACTTCGGTGACTTGAATTGCCATGGCCAGGCCAATCAATCGCAATAATACGCTTATTTGCTAATTTACCTTGAAAGTGTGGCATCAATGGCAAAAAGCTCGCAGCATTATCTAACCAACCATGAAGACATAGCACTACGTTATCTTTCGTTTCTTCACTACCACAAGCAATCCCTTGTAGTGACATAGTTTCAAAAGAGTATTTAACTTCTTCCAATGTATTTATAGTTGACATTCTGTGGCCTTAATTATTTTTTACGTCCAAGATAAAGAGAATACAGTGCAGCTAATGCTAACGAAAACCAAATGAACACCCATACAAACTCAGGGATAAATGTCATTGTCGCTAAGGCAGCACCGTCACCGAGGTTTCGCCCATCTAGTAAATAAGATGGGCTGAATAAGCTATTGAGTAAGATTAACAAACCGAATAGTTGCATTAATCGCTGTAAGTAATGAAGTTTTTTTAATTTAATAGTCAGTAAAAATAACACGGCCAATACAGCTAAAATAAACCATGTTAAAAGATCACGCCCCCAAAAAATAATAGAGCTGACGATTAACAATAAAACGAAAACTGAAAAACCTTGTGCAACACGTTGATGGGAGCTCGACAATTTATAAATAGCCCATCCCCAAAGCGTTGCCCCTGCATATCCAAAAAAACTCACCACAAGAGCAATGCCTCCTTGAGTGGTACATAAACCAGCACCATTTGCGAATAACTGGATACGTAATATCTTTCCACCCGTCACCATCGCAGCAATACCATGACTAATTTCATGGAAGTAACTTTCTAACCAATTAAAGGGAATAGAAACTAACGGTAATTGTTTAATTAAGATAGCGGTAATCAATAAAATGAAAAAGTGATGTTTTTGCCAAAGGCTTTTTGTATGCTCAGTGGATTTATAGGACATTTAAGGGGATCTTTGTAGTTTATCTAGAATAAAATAATGAAAAAAACAGACGGTCTTACGCGAAAATATCAACGCCAAATAACTGTTGCACTGATTCTCGTTGAGCTAAATTTCCAACAGCCTGATAGCTTGCCACTGCAGACTCATTTTTAGTTAATGGCTCATCTTTATCAGCTGGAATAAAAGCATTGTTATTTGCGGTTGATTTAGCGGCACTTGCTTCAAGTTGGTTTTGTTCAAACAGTGCAATAGCCTGTTCATCAGCAACAACACCTTGGCTTTGGTTCGCTTGATTATTTAATGCTTTTTCTTGTGCAGACTTAACACTAACAGGATCAATTGATCGCACCAAAGATTTCTTTGATGTACTTATTTGATTACTTAAACCAAAAATTGAATTTTGATTAGAAGTGCTAGAGATATTCATAGTATTAATTTAACAAACTATTCCCTTCCCGGCAATTTTTTCCATGAAACTGTATCACGAACATAAACAGGCTGAGCCTCTTCTGCAGCAACTCCCCTCCCTTGCTCTAATTCAGTAACGCCAATAGCTAGCATCGCTTCAGCGCTTGGAAATAATACCTCTGGTGTACCTGCGTTACTTTTTAATATGGATAGTTGTTCACTATAAGCGTCCCACGCGGTTCCAACACCATATTCAGCGTCATTAACAACACTTGATAAGTGCTGTGCTAATTTCTCTGGTGCGATTACGGTTTCAGTGCATTGCGACTGCATAATATTATTTTCATCAAGCATAAAGTAGCCGTTATAAACTTCCCCCATGCGTGCATCAATCGCGGCAATAACACCCGTTTGCTTTTCTTTTAGCTTTCCTTGCATAAATGCTAACTGCGCCATTGCTTGTAAACTAGATACACCAACCACAGGTAGGTTCGCTGCAAAAGCAAGACCTTGTGCAACACCCACACCGATACGTACACCAGTAAAACTGCCAGGGCCTCGACCAAAAACCAAACCATCACACTGCGATATTTTAATACCTGCTTCGGTTAACAATTCATCAACCATAGGTAAAAGTTGCAAACTGTGAGATTGCGGGCATAAATCATAACGGCGATACATTTTGCCGTTTACTTGTAATGCAACTGAACAGGCTTCAGTTGAAGCATCAATGGCCAAATAATTCACTACTAATATTCCTTAAACACTATCAATTAAACTCTAGTTTCTAATGCGAACAGGCTTTCAACCCGTACACTTATGCTATGACTTAGCTATGTTTTCTAAAAATTGTGCCGCTTGCATCAGGTCTCGGCTACGTTTCATTTCGGGTAAGCTTTTTAAAAAGGTTTGTCCGTAGGGTCGGTTAACTAACCGATTATCACAAATCACCATAACACCGCGATCACTCACATCACGAATTAGCCTACCAACACCTTGCTTTAGTGCGATAACTGCTTGCGGTAATTGTATCTGCGAAAACGCATCGCCCCCTTGTCTTCTTACATCTTCACAACGTGCTTGTAATAATGGGTCATCTGGGGAGGCAAAAGGTAACTTATCAATAATAACACAGGTTAGCTTGTCGCCTCTAACATCAATACCTTCCCAAAAGCTGGCTGTTGCTAGTAATACTGAGTTTTCATTTTCAACAAATTGATCAAGCAAAATACGCTTTGCCATTTGCCCCTGTACTAATAACGGGTTATCAATACTATCCGCTAATATCTCAGCGACTTGGTTCATTACCCGGTAACTGGTAAACAGCATAAAACATGCCCCCTTGCTAGCAGCTATTAACGGCTGTGCTAAAAGGGCTAAATGTGCTGCACGATTTTTATCATTTGCTTCAGGTAAATATCGCGGCACAATCAGCTGAGATTGTTGTTGATAATTAAAGGGGCTTTCCAACAACAACTGATTAGCAGCTTGTAAACCCAAGTGCTGAGCAAAATGCTCAAAACTATTATCAACGGCTAGTGTGGCAGAAGTAAAAATCCACCCCGCGCCTGACTCGTTTACATACGCACTAAATTTATCGGCGACACTTAATGGGGTTTGATGTAAAACCACATGACGAGGTGTTGTTTCATACCAAAAGCTCATGCCATTAATGTCAACATTCACCATCACATCATATTGGGCCAACAAATATACAGCTCGATCAAAACAATTATCAATTGCCTCATTACGAGAAACACAAAGTTTGATCACTTGATATAAAAAATCTAAATCAATCTTTAGCCGTTGAAACTTTTGCATAAATTGCTGCTGATGACACTTTTCACGCCAATTTCCACGTTCTGGATCGTAATTAAACAATAAACGAAATTCTTGACAAGTTTTTTGTAATTTATCGGCAGCCAAACCTAATTGTTTTACATCGCTTAGTTTACTTCGGTAAACCTGCGAAACATCATGACATAAATCAACCAGTTGTTTGGTTGAAAAGGCTTCGCCAAAATAATCACTCGCAATATCGCCTATTTGATGTGCTTCATCAAAAATCATCACCTGTGCTTTAGGGATTAACTCACCAAAGCCAGTATCCTTAAGCGCCATATCAGCAAAAAATAAATGATGATTGACGACAATCAAATCTGCTTCGATGGCCTTTTGTCTTGCCCTCACCAAATAACACTGCTCAAAATCAGGACAATCTTTCGCTAAACAATTATCTAACGTACTAGTAATATAAGGGAAAACACTCGAATCTTCCGTCACATTGACCAATTCGCCAATATCACCTGTTTGCGTTTTATTGGCCCATGTTTTTACTTTTACTAAATCTGTGAGTGTTTCAGCATCGAGTTGACCTCGCGTGTCTTGGTATTGTGCCAACCGATAACGGCATAAATAATTAGATCGCCCTTTTAATAATGCAATTTGAGCATTACTAGCTAAAGACTTTTTAACCAAAGGGATATCTTTATGGAAAAGCTGTTCTTGTAGATTTTTAGTGCCCGTTGACACGATGACTTTTTTTTCTTCATCCGACGAGTGAATACTAAGAAAAGCAGGAATTAAATAGGCAAACGTTTTTCCCGTTCCCGTTCCCGCTTCAACAATCAGTGAAGACTGCTCTTCAATTGCATGCGCGACACCCATTGCCATATCAGTTTGTGCTTGGCGAGGCGAAAAACCATCAATGGTTTTGGCTAACATGCCATTTTTAGAAAAAGCTTGGGCTACAGATGTCATGAATAGCGAGTAAAATAAAATAAAAATAATAGAAAGAGGGAATTATACTGCTTTAACATTAAACATAAAGATCTAAATGTTTTACTTCGTCTTTAGAATCAGACTCTGTTGTCTTCTCATCGGGGGTTTCAGCGGGTTGTTCTGATGATTTAGTGTCTTGGCTATTCTCTTGATCTGTTTCATCATCCTTTTGCTTTTCAACATGATAATACTCATGGTTTTCAAGGTGATTAGGATCTGTCTCTTATACACATCTCCGAGCCCACGAGACGTAGAGGAATCTC
>OJCW01000331.1_pt1 | contig 17421 bp, 17 predicted proteins | sample 1592461 | NCBI WGS metagenome assembly OJCW01 (sample SAMN05416884, study PRJEB24817) | seawater metagenome | isolation source: Sea water | place: Canada:Atlantic | collected 2013-11 | reverse complement strand
TTCCTCTACGTCTCGTGGGCTCGGAGATGTGTATAAGAGACAGGAAGTAGATAAAGCTGATGCTACCGGTTTAGTAGAGGTTGAATCAACCAGCGTAGGTGTTAATTACTACCTACACGAAGATGTTGTTTTAAAAGCAGATTATGAAGATATTGGCGGCACTTCAGATTCTAAAGGCTTTAACTTAGGTTTTGGTTACCAATTTTAATTGGCAAAGCTAATAATATAACAAAAGTGAGCAGTACTAGTGTGCTGTTCACTTTTCTGTAAACACTCTCGGTGGCTAGATGAAAAAAACTCTTTCTTTAATTTTTTTTGCGGCAACGCTGACTTTTAGTCACGTGATCCAAGCGGCTAAAGGCGAATATCAAACGCCTGATAACTTTATTAGTGAGTCTCTTGAGGGAGTGGCACCTAAAGCAAAAGTTTTATGGTTAAATAAGGAAGATAAAGCAACCGTTGCTGAAATTCTACAGCATAAATATAACCGCATGCGCATTCGTTATTGGCAAATGAATGACCAAACCGTCTGGGTGTTAAATGAAATAGGTAAGGAAAAGCCAATTACTATTGGCGTTCATGTTAAACAAAATCGTATTGCTCATTTCAAAGTGTTAACGTTTAGAGAAAGCCGTGGTGATGAAGTACGACATGAGTTTTTCTCTCAGCAATTTATCAATGCGACACTCAATAAAGACAACAAACTTAGTCAAAATGTTGATGGAATAACTGGCGCTACGTTATCGGTAAGAGCGACGACCAAAGTTGCCCGTTTAGCACTGTGGCTAAATGCGAAAGTAACGAACAGTCACTGATAATCACTAGCTAAAAGTAAAATGATGCGGCAGAATAGCGTTAAGCTAATTCAACTACACTAGCAATGAAATCATCTAAATCACTACATACCCGATTAATTCGTCATTTACGTGAATGGCATCGAAAACTTGGCATTCTTGCCGCTTTCTTTATTATCTTTTTGTCTGTTACTGGCGTAGCTTTAAACCACACTACAACACTTTCTTTGGCTCACAAACCTATTAGTAATGACTGGTTATTAGATCATTACGGTATTGCGTCGCCTAATGATATTCGCTTTTATCATAATAATTTACTGAACATTACGAATAACCTTGTATGGCTCAATGATAAGTTGTTGTTAGAAAGTGCAACGGATATTGTCAGTGCTGGTGCGATGTCTGTGAAAGTATCAGCTGATGAGGTAGCGAATGTGTTTGTTATCGCCAGCCAAGTTAATTTGTATTTATATAATAGCCAAGGTGAACTACTTGACCAACTTGGTGTTGAAGCGGGGCTTCCTAAAAATATTGAAGCGATGAATATTGAAAATGATATGATAATGGTTAAAACATCATCGGGGTATTATCAAAGTGATAGCGAGTTCTTTTCTTGGCAACGCGTTTATCCCTTGGTAGAACCACCATGGATATTACCAGAGAATATTTCACCCCAAGAAAAAGCGCAAGCTTCTTTAGCTTATCGCTCGCAACTATTAACGTTAGAGCGCATTATTTTAGATGCACATAGCGGGCGTATTTTTGGGTTAATTGGGGTATTGCTCATGGATGCAGTAGCTGTGTTACTTATCTTACTTTCGTTAAGCGGTGTTTATATTTGGCTTCGATACGCGCGAGCTAAGCGCTAGTATTGTTGGCTATTTTGGCAGTGTTAAATAACATTATTATCAAAGTAATATTCCTGCCATGACTTTGCGAGCAAGCACATTTAAAATGAATAAAATCATAGATTAACTCAAGTTATGCTTTTTGCGTATATAATTAAGTGATCTAGCTGTAACCAGTAAATTAAATATCCAATGAAAAAACGATTTGCCACGTTATTTTTTATGTTGATAAATGGTGTGCTTTTAAACAGTGCTTTATTCGCACAAAGTACCTCTAAATCATTCGATGCCGATAAAGTAAACTCCCAAGAGTACAATGCCTGGTTGAAGCAACGTTTTGGTGAACAACATCAAAAGCTTATTCCCGTGGTTGCTGTTGCAGACATATTTTATGCGTGCAATATTGAACGTAGAACAGATCCTATTGACTATCAGCTTAGCGATCTAATCTTAAAAGTAGATAAAAATCAGTTAGCGCAGAAATTAGCGCTATGTCTTGGTGATGACAAAGTAAAATCAGATACCGCTTTAAACTTTGGTTTGCTTGGCTGTTTTCATGAGCAGTTAGCACATTTACCAGCGAATGAAGGTCAGCAAAAAATGCGTTTAGTAAAAACAGCAATCCATTCGTTATCACATGACGAACGCCAAAAAATCTTTAGCCAATGTGTTACCGAACAAGCGATTCATTATCTGAAATAAAGCGTACTTAGTTAAATTTAGTTAAGTTAGCTAATTAGGAAACTTATCGTTTGTTAAGTGTTTGAGCTGTCGTCATAAATTGTAACAAATGGTTAGCATTATTTACTTTTCAACCTTTTTAATCATTATCAACATCACTTATAGTAAGATGAACTATATCTTTTAAATACCAAAAGTAATGCGAGAAGTATGATGGCCCAAGAAACTCAAAAAATCTTAGTCGTGGATGATGACATGCGTTTACGTTCTTTATTAGAACGGTACCTAGTAGAGCAAGGTTTTGCGGTTCGTAGTGCTGCTAACTCAGAGCAAATGGATAGACTACTTGAACGTGAAAACTTTCACTTATTGGTCTTAGATTTAATGTTGCCAGGTGAAGATGGTTTGTCTATTTGCCGTCGTTTACGTCAACAAAATAATAGTATTCCAATTGTTATGCTAACGGCAAAAGGAGATGAGGTTGACCGGATTATTGGTTTAGAATTGGGCGCGGATGATTATATTCCTAAGCCGTTTAATCCTAGAGAGTTATTGGCTCGAATAAATGCTGTTTTACGCCGACGTGTGCAAGAGGCGCCGGGCGCCCCATCAATGGAAGAGAATGCGATTTCTTTTGGGGAGTACCACCTTAACTTAGCCACACGAGAAATGGTAAAAGGTGATGTGAGTATGCCATTAACTAGTGGTGAATTTGCGGTATTAAAGGCCTTAGTGACTCACCCAAGAGAGCCATTGTCGCGTGATAAATTGATGAATTTAGCACGTGGCCGAGATTACTCTGCGCTTGAGCGTAGTATTGATGTGCAAGTGTCTCGTTTACGTCGGATGCTTGAAAGTGATCCCGCCAAGCCTAGATATTTACAAACTGTTTGGGGCTTAGGTTATGTTTTTGTGCCTGACGGTAAAATTACTTAATTGTTGAGTATTTAATACGTGAACCTTGAGTCAGTGATGTTATGAAAGTATTACCTCGTAGTGCCTTTGGTCAAACTGTTTTACTTATTGGTTTCTTGTTGTTTGTCAATCAAGTCGTATCGTATATTTCTTTTGCGCTGTATGTGATTGAGCCTAATCAACAACAAATAAACCAACTATTGGCAAAGCAAATACGCGTGGTCTTTATTGAAATAGAAGACGCGCGTTTCAGCCCTAAAATGGCTGAAGCTTTTCATCGTGAAACAGGCATTGGTTTGTATCGTGAAGCTGAGGCCCTTAAATTAGGTTTAGGGGAGGCAGGTTATTATCCATACCGTAGTGAGCAAATGTCTGCGTTACTCGGTGGTTATGCAGAAGTACGGATATCTCAAGGAGATGAATACCTGTTTTGGATCAGGCCTCCACAGGCACCCAACCTATGGGTGAAGATTCCATTATTAGGTTTAGAAGAAGCTAATTTTTCACCCTTGGTCTTGTTTCTGGGTACGCTTGGTGTACTCAGTGTTGCAGGCGGTTGGTTATTTGTTAGGCAGCTCAATAGGCCTTTAAAATCTTTACAGCATGCTGCTGAAGATGTAGGTAGAGGTGATTTCCCTGAGCCTTTAATCGAACATGGCACTTCTGAAGTCATGGCGGTAACGCAAGCATTTAACCATATGTCGAAAGGCATTAAGCAATTAGAAGATGACAGGAATTTATTAATGGCAGGTATTTCTCATGACTTACGTACGCCGTTAACGCGTATTCGATTAGCCAGTGAAATGATGTCAGCGCAAGATGAATTTTTAAAAGAAGGTATCGATAATGACATTGATGATATGAATAATATCATTGATCAGTTCATTGACTACATCCGCAAAGATTCTCAAGATAAAGCAGTGCTCGGTGATTTAAACCTTTTGGTAGAAGAGGTTATTAATGTTGAGATGCCGACTGATAGAAATATTAATTTTATAGCGGGAGAGTGTCCTAAAATTCCACTTCGCCATATTGGAATTAAACGTGCATTAGCCAACCTCATTCAAAACTCCTTACGTTACACTGAAGGAGATATAGAAGTGTTTACCGGTGTTGATGAGCGTAATGGATCTGCTTATTTTGTTGTGAGTGACCAAGGGGAAGGCATTCCGGACGCAGATATTGAGCGTTTATTTCAGCCTTTCACTCAAGGTGATAAAGCAAGAGGTGCAGAGGGAAGTGGCTTAGGGTTAGCTATTATTAAGCGTATAGTGGATACACATACTGGTAGCGTTGAGTTATCAAATAAGCCAGAAGGTGGCTTACAAGCGAAGGTTAATTTGCCTTTAACATTTTAGGTTATTGTTTGGGTTATTATCGCTGGACTAGCAAAAAGTAGAATCTAAGAAAAAGCCACTAATAATTACTTATTAGTGGCTTTTATATTGCTTTATTTTTGCAGACTTACAACGTTATTAAAGTTGAGGTCCTGCAATAACTAATGCTTTACCATTGTCAGTATCAGTGAACTTATCAAAGTTATTAACAAAACGGTTAGCTAAATCAACCGCTTTGGTGTGCCACTCACTAGCATCTTCATAAGTATTTCTTGGGTCAAGAATATCGCCTTCAACACCTGTAACTGTGTTTGGAACTTCTAAATTGAACATCGGAATAACCGTTGTTTCAGCTTTATCAATTGAGCCATCTAAAATAGAATCAATAATTGCACGAGTTGCCTTAATTGAAATACGTTTGCCTGTGCCATTCCAGCCGGTATTTACTAGGTAAGCTTCTGCACCTGCATCTGTCATGCGTTTACGAAGCACTTCTGCATATTGTGTTGGATGTAAGCTTAAGAATGCTGCGCCGAAACAACTTGAGAAAGCCGGTGTCGGTTCAGTAATGCCACGTTCAGTGCCGGCAAGTTTCGCCGTAAAACCAGATAAGAAGTAATATTCTGTTTGTGCTGGTGTTAATTTAGCAACAGGTGGTAATACACCAAAAGCATCAGCCGTTAAGAAAATAACTTTCTTAGCATGACCGGCACGAGATACAGGCTTAACGATGTTATCAATATGGTGAATAGGGTAAGAAACACGTGTGTTTTCAGTTTTTGAGTTATCATCAAAATCTATTTTACCTTCAGCATCAACTGTTACATTTTCTAATAACGCATCACGACGGATAGCGTTGTAAATGTCTGGTTCATTTTCTTTGCTCAAGTTGATTGTTTTTGCGTAGCAACCACCTTCAAAGTTAAATACACCATTATCATCCCAACCGTGCTCATCATCACCGATTAATTGGCGTTTTGGATCTGTTGAAAGTGTTGTTTTACCTGTGCCAGATAAACCAAAGAAGATTGCAGTGTCGCCATCTTTACCAACGTTTGCACTACAGTGCATAGAAGCAATACCTTGAAGCGGAAGGTAGTAGTTCATCATTGAGAACATACCTTTTTTCATTTCGCCGCCGTACCATGTACCACCAATTAATTGAACTTTTTCAGTTAAGTTAAAGGCAACAAAGTTTTCAGAGTTAAGACCTTGTTCTTGCCATTTATCATTAACTGTTTTAGCGCCGTTCATTACAATGAAATCAGGTTCGTAAGTTTTTAATTCTTCTTCACTTGGGCGAATGAACATGTTTTTAACAAAATGAGCTTGCCATGCAACCTGAGTGATAAAACGTACTTTTAAGCGAGTTGCTTCATCAGCACCACAAAAAGTATCTACAACAAATAAACGTTGACCAGAAAGTTGTGTTGTTACTAAGCCTTTTAAATGATCCCATGTTTCAGGTGTCATTGCTTTGTTATCATTTTTACCTTGATCTGACCACCACACGGTATCGCGTGTAATATCATCACGAACGATATACTTATCTTTTGGAGAACGACCAGTGAATATACCGGTGTCTACATTTACAGCACCTAATTCAGTTACTACACCCTTATCAAAACCTTCTAAGTCGTCTTTTGTTTCTTCATTAAAAAGCAACTCATAAGATGGATTGTAAACAACTTCTGTAACATCATTAATGCCATATTGTGACAAATCAATTGAGTTTATTGGGGCGGTCATAGCGAGTTAGCTCCTAAGGTATGACGAATTTTAAATTTTTGGATTAAGGTACAAAGTTTTCACTGTGTTAATAGTGCGACATTCTATTGGATTACTCGTTAAAACGAAAGTAAAAAATAACTTAAGATAAAAGTTTTCTTAATAAGTATTCGAAATAGTGAAAATAGCGAGGTGTTTTTGAGCTGTGATTTTGAAACAATAACAGGAGTAGGGGCTAGGGGTTAACGGGAGATCAACACTCTTTTAGGTGAAAATTATCCAAAAGAGTGTTTTTGACAAATTTTATTCAAAATAATAGAATAAAATGAAAGTTTATAACTAATGCTTATCTTTCGAAATGAAACTTTTTAAATCATCGCAAAAAAAGTCATAAGTTGTTAAACAATAATCACAAGTCATTGATATCTTATTTTGCTCTGTGAGTATAGCGTTTATTTCTGAGGGTTCTATCTGTGAAATAGCCGTTAAGCATTTATCTTTTGAACAACCACATTGATAACTGACTGTTTGCGGTTCAAAGATGCTCACTTTTTCTTGGTGATATAAACGATATAATAATGCTTGTGCTTCGAGTGAGAATATTTCATCCGCTTTGATGGTATTGGTAAGCTGCGCTATATGCTCAAAATCACTTTCTTGCTTGGCTAAATTTTCGCTGCTGCCGTCACCGTCGGGTAATAATTGTATTAAAGTGCCGGCTACTTGTTGTTTATCATCATCACTAAATAACCATATTTTAGTTGGAATTTGTTCTGACACATCAAAATAGTGCGCTAAACACTCGGCTAAAGTTGCCTGCTCTAGAGCGACGACACCTTGATAGGCTTCACCTTTTTCAGGTCTTATGGTAATGACCATAGTTCCCTTGCCAATCAGTTCATGTAATGAGTTAGCATCTGTTTGTTCTTGTCCTGGCTTTAACTTGGCTATCCCCCGAACTTGTTGGTTATTGTCACCATTTACTGACATATAACCAACGGGGCCATCACCTTGTATTTGTACGGTTATCTCCCCTTTAAATTTTAATGTCGCACTGAGTAAACAGGTCGCGGTCATTAACTCACCTAACAATGAGCGAACACCAACAGGGTAGTTGTGATTTTTAATAATATGTTGATAACTTTCACTTAATTGAACTAACTCTCCACGAACGTGCATGTCATCAAATAAGTAGCGGTTAAGCACATCAGTGGTCGCAATAGTGGGTTTGGCTTTGTTGGTATTAGGCATTCGTGCTTATATCCTTTCTTTAAATTCTCTAAGTTTTCTACGTTGTTTCTTATCAGGTTTGGTATCACTTGCGGGGCTAAGTAATATACCTTGTTTACGTGCTAAGCTGTTTTTTTCTCGTGTTTCTATACTTTTACTTGTCTCTTGGTATAGCGTTTGAGCAAAGGTTGCGTCACGACGTTTATCTGCTAAAGCAATGACTTCTACCTCTTTCTCATCAAAACCTTGGCGTATTCTAATCGAATCGCCAACAATAACCGACTTTCCTGATTTGGTTCGCTGACCATTATAATATACCTTACCACCATCAATCATTTGCTTGGCAATGGCACGGGTTTTAAAAAAGCGCGCAGCCCAAAGCCATTTGTCTAATCGGGTTGAACTATTTTCGTTTGTTGTTGCCATAAGAAGGTTATTTTATATTAGTAAAGTGGATAGATAAATATTCTTGATAAAGTAAGATATTTTAGCCCACACGGCGTCGATTGTCTTAGGGTGAATGTAAATAATAGGTAATATTTCATCGCTTTGCTTGCTAGGAAGGCTAATGCTCAAGTATTATCAGGGAGTTTGAGTTTTGGAAGTAATATTCTTTTGATATACCTCCTTACATAGATAGTGAAACTATTCGGTAAAATAAAGATATGTATAAATGGCTATAAGCGACAACTTAACATCATTTTCTGCTAATTTTTCGAAATTACCTCAGCAAAAAATAGCACAAACAATTAGCTTATTGCTAATCGTGTATATTGCCTTTTTGGCCGCGAAAATAACATGGCTATTCGTTCCACAAAACATTATAACATCTACTTCAGCATTGGGTGTGAAGCAAGCAAGCACTAAAGGGCAGAATATAAATTTATCTGCTGTGCAGGCTCTCAATTTATTTGGTCAGTATAATAAACCAACAAAAGAAGTGGCTAAGCCTGTAAGAAACGTCCCTAAAACGCGTTTAAAATTGACGCTGTCTGGTTTAGTTGCGAGTGATATAACAGAGAGTGCTGCTGCAATTATTGCCCATAAAGGCAAACAAGAAACCTATGGTATTGGCGATGTCATTTTAGGTACGCGTGCTAGTCTTGAGCAAGTATTAACGGATCGCGTGATCATAAAACAGTTAGGGCGTTTAGAAACCTTAATGCTTGATGGTGCGGATTATAAACAGCCAACTCAAAATATTGCTCCTAAAAAGGTAAGTAATCAAAAAGTACACAGTAAAGCAAAAGTTGTGGACCAGCGCCTTAATGATGAGTTAACAAAAAGTGCTGCATTATTGAGGTCCTCAATCGCAAACGATCCAGGAAAAATAACCGATTACTTACGGATTTCTCCTGCACGAAAAAGTGGCAAAATAATAGGTTATCGTTTATCTCCAGGTAAAACGCCTGAATTTTTTAAATTATCAGGAATAAAATCTGGTGATATAGCGGTCCAAATGAATGGTTATGATTTACGAGCACCATTAGAGGCTGCCAAAGCCCTAGGCGAATTAAAAACAGCGCGTGATATATCATTATTGGTTGAGCGTAAAAGTGATTTGATAGAGATACTTTTTAGTATTGATTAATGACAACAATATTTATTTATAAGATAAGAGTAATAAGGAATTTTTCATGGGCACAACCTTAAACGTATTTGTGGTAAAGCAGTTAAGCCGCAAGTTTAAGCAATTCAAGAAATTATGTGTGCTTGTAATAACAGCGCTTATTTGTAGTGGTGTTTTTACTCTTGGACAAGTCAATGCTAGCCAATATTCGCCCAGCTTTAAAAACACAGAGATTGTCGAGTTTGTCACCATTGTTGGTAAAAACTTGAAAAAAACCATGATTGTTGACCCTAGCGTACGAGGCAAAGTAAACGTGCGTAGCTATGATGTTTTAACCGAAGAGCAGTATTATCAATTTTTCCTAAATGTGCTTGAAGTGTATGGTTTTGCTGCGGTTAAAATGAACAATAACATTATCAAAATCATCAGAAATAAAGATGCTAAAACATCATCTATTCCTGTTGTTGGAAGTGGTAGCAGCATAGCGGGCGATGAAATGGTTACCCGTATTGTAGAAGTAAAAAACGTGACTGTACGTGAATTAGTACCTTTACTTCGTCAATTATCCGATCAAGCTGGCGGCGGTAATGTGACTAATTACGACCCCGCTAACGTGATCATGTTGACGGGAACAGCAGCGACGGTAAACCGCCTTGTTAAAATTATAGAAAGAGTGGATAGAGCCGGCGATCAAGATGTAGAAATCATCAAGCTGCATTATGCTTCAGCGGGTGAAATGGTACGTATTATTGAAGCCATGAATAAACCTTCTGGCGGTAAAGCAGGACAACCAAGATTTCTAATTCCAAGAATTGTTGCTGACGATCGTAGCAATAGCGTTATTGTCAGTGGTGAAGTTAAGGCACGTGAGCGTATTATCCGTTTGGTTAAGAGGTTGGATAACGAGCTAGAAACCAATGGCAATACGCGTGTTTATTATCTCAAGTATTCTAAATCGGAAGATCTCGTTAAAGTACTAAATGGTGTAAGCAAAACAATTGCTTCAGAAGCGGCTACTACTACGTCAAAGTCACGTAATAAAACAAAAGTAGAAACAAGCATTGAAGCACATGAACCAACCAACTCATTAGTTATTACGGGTCAACCCGATATGCTGCGCTCATTAGAGTCTGTTATTCGCCAACTTGACGTACCTCGTGCGCAAGTACATATCGAAGCAATTATCGTTGAAGTCTATGAAAGCGATGGCGTTAGTTTAGGTGTTCAGTGGTACAGCGAAGCGGGAGGTTTCACCCAATTTACCAATGGCTCTACGAGTATTTCTTCAGCTGTTGCTGGTATAGCCGCAGCTGAAGGAGACAAGGGTAGCTCAACCACAGTAACCTCAAGTACAGGAGCAGTAACTACTACGACTAATCCTGATACTAATGGTGATTATACTTTATTAGCGCAACTATTAGGCTCAGTTAGCGGTGGTATGTTTGGTGTTATGAAAAGTGATTGGGGTGCTATTGTGCAAGCAGTTAGTTCTGATACTAATTCTAATATTTTAGCAACACCAAGTATTACTACACTTGATAACGAAGAAGCTTACTTTTTAGTGGGGCAAGAAGTTCCAATTATTACGGGCTCACAAACGGGCAGTAATAATAGTAATCCTTTTCAAACAGTTGACAGACAAGAAGTGGGTATTAAATTACTAGTAACGCCTCAAATAAATGAAGGCAATAGCGTACAACTTACCATAGAACAAGAAGTGTCTTCTGTGAGTGGCGCGACTGGGGTTGATATTTCGGTTAACAAGCGTGAAATTAAAACAACGGTAATGATCGAGGATGGTGCTACTGTGATCCTCGGTGGTTTGATTGATGAAGATGTACAAGAGAGTATACAAAAAGTGCCGATTTTAGGTGATATCCCTATTCTAGGTCATCTATTTAAATCTACCTCTAACACGACACGTAAACGGAATTTAATGGTATTTCTTCGCCCAACAATCATCAATGATGCGAAAGTCATGAATACTATAGCGAAAGAAAAATACAACTTTATGCGAGCAGACCAAATTCGTAAGCAAGAAGAAGGTTTGTCATTAATGAGTAATAAGCATTTACCAATATTACAAGAATGGAATGACTCTTTAACATTACCGCCTTCTTTTGATGAATATCAGGAAAACATACAACAAGAAAGTTTACTAAAAGAGCATACACCAACAGAGAATATTGATTAATGGTTGAGCAAGTTAATCAAACTGCTGATGAGGCAATAGTGCAAGATAATGAGCAAATAACTGAGCTTGATGCCATTGAGTCAGCAGTAGTTACTTGGCGTTTGCCGTTCGCATTTGCTAAACGCTATAGCGTGCTTTTTAGTAAAAAAGAAACTGGGTACGTTTTGCATTGTTTAGTTGATATTAGTTTAGACACCATTATTGAAGTTCGACGAATTATTAAAGCACCGTTTAGCTTTGATGTGCTAGATATTGCCTCTTTTGAATTATTGTTAACGCAAGCTTACCAACGTGACTCCTCAGAAGCCCAGCAAATGATGGAAGATATCGGTAATGAAGTAGATTTATATTCACTAGCCGATGAAATGATAGAAAGCGAAGATTTATTAGAAAACGAAGATGATGCGCCTATTATCAAATTAATTAATGCCATGCTCAGTGAAGCTATCAAAGAAAGTGCCAGTGATATTCATATAGAAACGTTTGAAAGCACCTTACAAATTCGTTTTCGAGTTGACGGTGTATTACGTGAGGTACTAAAGCCAAATCGTAAGTTAGCATCATTATTGGTTTCGCGTATTAAAGTGATGGCGAAGTTAGATATCGCCGAAAAGCGTATTCCACAAGATGGGCGTATTTCATTAAGAATTGGTGGTAGAGCGGTTGATGTTCGAGTTTCAACTATGCCAACAGGTTATGGTGAGCGTGTTGTTTTACGTCTACTTGACAAAAATGCAGCGCGATTAAACCTTGAAGATTTAGGCATGACAGATATTAATCGGGCGAACTTCACCGCCTTGATTGAAAAGCCACACGGCATTGTTCTAGTTACGGGCCCAACGGGTTCAGGTAAAACGACTACTTTGTATGCTGGCTTAACCCAAATCGACGAAAAAGAGCGTAATATTTTAACTGTGGAAGACCCGATTGAGTTTGCCATTGAAGGCATTGGTCAAACGCAGGTCAATACTAAGGTAGACATGACCTTTTCTCGGGGTTTGCGGGCGATCTTACGTCAAGATCCTGATGTCGTCATGGTGGGTGAAATTCGTGACTTAGAAACAGCACAAATTGGTGTACAAGCAAGTTTAACCGGACATTTAGTCTTGTCTACTTTGCATACCAATACAGCGGCAGGCGCTATTACCCGTATGGAAGATATGGGCGTAGAGCCCTTTTTATTATCATCGAGTTTATTAGGCGTGCTTGCACAGCGGTTAGTTCGAACCCTATGCCCTCATTGTCGAGTGAGCCATTTACCGGATGAAGAAGAGCGCGCTTTATTAGGGTTACCAGAAAATAATACTCAAAAAATATATCGTACGATTGGTTGTGTAGAATGTAACTTTAAAGGCTATAAAGGCAGAACAGGTATTCATGAACTGTTAATCGTTGACGATACGGTCAGAGAAATTATCCATAATGGCCATGGTGAGCAAGCTATTGAAAAATATATTCGTCAGCATACTGCCTCTATTCGCCGTGATGGTTTTGACAAAGTATTGTTAGGACAAACCACGTTAGAAGAAGTATTACGCGTCACGAGAGAAGATTAATGGCCGCGTTTGATTATCAAGCGGTTGATAGCCGAGGAAAAAATAAAAAAGGTGTCATAGAAGGCGATACACCACGTCAAGCACGGGCATTACTGCGTGAACAAGGTTTAATGCCAACAGAAGTTATTCCAACTATTTCCAATCAAAAAAGTACAACTGGCGGAACCAGTAATCGAAGTCACAAAGGGAAGGTGTCTGCAGCAGAACTGGCTTTAATTACACGCCAATTAGCCACTTTAGTTGAGTCAGGCTTACCACTTGAAGAAGCACTAGTTGCCATTGCTGAGCAAAGTGAAAAAAACATGATTAAAAGTATGATTATGGGTGTGCGAACAAAGGTTACCGAAGGCTATGGCTTAGCAGAAAGCATGGCTGAATATCCCAAAGTATTTAATCACCTCTATCGTGCAATGGTTGCTGCGGGAGAAAAATCAGGCCATTTAGATAATGTATTAAATCGTTTGGCTGACTATACCGAACAAAGAGAGCAGATGCGTTCTCAATTGATCCAAGCATTGGTTTACCCTGTTATTATGACAGTGGTGGCTGTTGGCGTGATTGCTATATTATTAACGAAAGTTGTACCGCAAATTGTCGGTCAATTTGAACATATGGGGGCGAACCTACCGGCCTCTACTCAGTTTTTAATTGCTAGTAGTGAATTTTTGCAAGCTAACGGTTTTTATATTTTGCTATTTTTTACGTTGATGCTGTTGGCTTTTTCACAACTAATGAAAAAAGCGGCGTTTGAGTTAGCGTACCATCAACGCATTATTACTTTTCCTGGTTTAGGGAAAGTGGTGAAGGGGTTAAATACTGCCCGATTTGCCCGTACGCTGAGTATACTGTCAGCGAGTGCGGTTCCCCTATTAGAAAGTATGAAAATTTCAGGTGAAGTGCTTGGTAATTTATATATTAAGCAGCAAGTTAGGTTAGCAGCTGAAAAGGTACGTGAAGGCACAAGTTTACGATTATCCTTAGAGCAAACTAAACTCTTTCCTCCTATGATGCTGCATATGATTGCTAGTGGTGAAAAAAGTGGCGAGCTTGAGCAAATGTTAGGTCGGGCTGCAGATAACCAAGATAAAGAATTTGAAGCCTTAGTGAATATTTCATTGAAAGCCTTTGAACCGGCGCTCATGGTTGTTATGGCTGGGGTGGTGTTATTTATCGTAATGGCAATTTTAGAGCCGATATTACAATTAAATACTTTTGTTGGCGGTTAATCAGTAAATCAATTCAGCATAAATGATGAATACTACTCATACTAAAGGTAATATTTTGAAATATAAAGATAAGTCATATTAATAGGATGTTAGGAATAAAGAAATGAAGACAAAAAAAGTACAAGGTTTTACCTTATTAGAGGTCATGGTTGTGATTGTTATTATCGGCATGATGTTGAGTGTTGTAGTCCCTAATTTAATGGGGAGTCAAGACCGCGCTAGGGAACAAAAAGCTGTTCAAGATATTTCAACTCTAAAAACGGCACTTATACAATATAGATCTGATAATTATGATTACCCAACCACTGAGCAGGGTTTAGAGGCGTTGGTTGAGCAAACGGATATTGAACCTATCCCTCGTCGTTTCCTTGATGATGGTTATATCGAGCGTTTACCTAAAGATCCTTGGGGTGGTGAATATATTTTATTGAATCCAGGCGAGCAAGGTAAAATGGATGTATTTTCATCTGGCCCTGATGGTGAAGTGGGTACAGACGATGATATAGGTAATTGGAACTTAGGTGATTACCAGTAGTAAGCACTTATTTTGCTACTGTAAAGCTCAATTTATACGGCAAAAGTACTCATTGACTATCGTCAGTTCTGTGCTTTTTTCTTTAAATTGAACCATACACCTTAAAGGGAAGCTTACTTTTAGCTGAAATTTATAAAAAGCTAAATATCAGACATGAAAAATTATTATTCGTTATCATCCACAATAAAAACTAAAGGCTTCACCTTACTTGAGGTCTTGGTTGTTATTGCGCTTATCGGGTTGATTATTTCGAGTGTACAGTTTAATTTTTCAGGTAAACGTCCTGAAGACACCTTAAAGCAAGTTAGCTTTGAATTTACTCAATTATTTGAAAATGTTGCTCACTATGGTTTATTAAATAATATTGAGCTTGGTTTGTATATTGATAAACACAGCTATCGCTTCTTAGGCTATGACGGTCTTAAGTGGAGTGAAATAGCGAATCAAGATTGGCTTACTACCCAAGAGCTACCTGACGGTGTTACGTTAACCCTGACATTAGACGATTTACCGATAGAAGCACCATTACTGTTTAATTCATCGGTATTTACAGAGCAAAATGAAGAATACCTTTCGTTTAAAGCAATAGAAGAAGCAAAAAAAGCAGAGCAAGAAAAGCAACTATTACCACAGGTCTATATTTTATCAGGTGGTGATATCACTCCGTTTAGCCTAACTTTTCACTTTACAGAAGAAGCCTTGCCGGGTGATGATTTTTCTGAATTAGGCTACCGAGTGACAGGCATTTATACCCTACCGTTAACTGTGGAAGGACCCGTGATAGATGATTGACCACAGGCAGTTTAAGAAATCACTAGGCTTCACTTTAATTGAAGTAATGCTCGCTATGGCTGTTTTTTCTATTGCCGGTATTGCCCTACTCAATGCCGCTGCGAATAATGCTCGTAATATTGGCTATCTAGAAGAAAAAATGTTTGCCAATTGGGTGGCGGCTAACCAACTTGTTTCCGCACATTTAGTTGAACGTTGGCCACCAAAAAACAACTTGAAAGGTGTAGTTGAATTGGCGGATAGAACATGGTTTTGGCAGCAAAAAGTATCAAAAACTCAAGATAAAAATATGCGTGAAATAGTGATGGAAATTCGTCTTAAAGAAGATGATGAACTTGCTATTAGTAGTTTAACCACCTTTGTTTCTATGGTGGAAAAATAATGCAGCCTTGTCGTGATAAAGGTTTTACCTTATTAGAGGTATTAATCGCTATCGCTATTTTTTCTCTTATCAGTTTATCAAGCTTTACTATTTTCGATACGGTACTTAGTGGTGATGAAAGGGCAAAGCAACGTAGCGAACGTCATAATGAACTTCAGCGAGCTTTTTTAATTATAGAGCGAGATCTGACCCAAATTGCGCGTAGGACTATTCGTATTAATGGCGAAGCGCCGATAGATTACTTTTTACAAACCACAGACAGTGATTTTTTAGCTGATGAACAAGCACTGGCTTTTGTCCGTTATGGCTGGACCAATCCAGGGTTATTATTACCGCGCAGTGATATGCAATCAGTTGCGTATCGGTTAGTGGATGAAACGCTAGAGCGGTTACACTTTAACTTTGTTGATGCTGTGGTTGGGGAAGAGCGAAAAGTCAGGGCGCTTATTAGTAATGTATCAGCATTAACCTTTGAATATTATGACGGTAAAAAATGGCAAACTACTTGGTCAAATAAATCTTTACCGTTAGCCATCGCGATGATTGTTAAGACCAACGACTATGGCGTTATACGTCGACAGTTTTTAATTGCAGGTAGTAAAGACACGACAACTCAAGCCTCAGGTAAGACCCCATGAGTGCTTCATTTTCAAAAGGTAATAAGCAGACAGGTGTCGCGTTAATTACTGTGATGTTGATTGTTGCTTTGTGTGCGGTTATTGCGAGTCAAATGACCACTCGATTACAAATGCAAGTGCAACGCAATGCTAATACCACGTTTAATCAACAAGCTTATTGGTACGCGATGGGCGCAGAAGCGTTTGCTAAAAGAGTTTTGATCGCAGCTTTTAAAAAGGATGAAAATGTTACCCACTTAGGTCAAGCTTGGGCTCAGGGTAAAAATACCTACCCCGTTGCATACGGTGACATATCCGGTGAAATTATTGACTTACAAAGTTGCCTAAATTTAAATGCACTTGGCACACCTTTACCTAGTGGTAATAATGGTACAGACAGTAATCACGCCAAAGTACCGGCACGACTTGCTTTTGAAAACTTATTGATCAATCTTCAGTTAGAAGGAGTCAGCCAGTTTGAGGCTGAATCGATGGCAGATGCGTTAATTGATTGGTTAGATGAGAACACTAACATTAGTGGCTCAAGTGGTGCTGAAGATGATGATTATGCTTCGCGTGAGTTTCCTTATCTTGCCGCAAATAGCTATTTAGCCAGTATTAATGAATTAAGAATTGTTGAGCACTTTACTCCTGCTATTATTAAGGCGCTTAAGCCTTATACTTGTATCATTCCAGACAGCGAACAGCATACAATAAACATTAACACCATCGATTCTGAACAGCCTGAATTATTACAAGCATTGCTCGACTCTACTTTAGAAGAAGCACAGCAAATACTCAGTGCTAGAGGAGATGAAGGCTTTGACGATATTAATGATTTTTATAACGCCCCTGAGGTTATTAAGCTGAATAATTTTGATGATAAAAAAGATCAGTTTGTAGTTGATAGTGAATACTTTACACTGAAAGCGAGTGCTAGCTTTAATGATAGTTTTTTTGCTATGAATCTGTCTCTTATACACATCTGACGCTGCCGACGATCTACTCTGTGTAGA
>OJCW01000327.1_pt1 | contig 17501 bp, 8 predicted proteins | sample 1592461 | NCBI WGS metagenome assembly OJCW01 (sample SAMN05416884, study PRJEB24817) | seawater metagenome | isolation source: Sea water | place: Canada:Atlantic | collected 2013-11 | reverse complement strand
CGGCAGCGTCAGATGTGTATAAGAGACAGTTCTAGCACAGTGGCCTTTGGTGAAATTGGGCTTTCAGGTGAAATACGTCCAGTTCCATCCGGCGAAGAACGGGTCAAAGAAGCCGTTCGTAATGATTTTAAAACAATTATTTTACCCAAAAGAAACTATAGCCCTAGGCTAGAAACGCCAGGAGTTACCATTATTCCTGTTTCGAGTGTAAGTGAGTTACATAGCGTTTTTAATAGAACTAAAGCCTAACTAAGCTAGTGTTAAATGTCAAAATAACAAAGTAAAATGCAGTAATATCATTTTACTTTGCTAAAAATTGGACTTTATAGGTAAAGTCTACTCAGGCTCATAATCAAGGTTTGCAGATAACCAACGTTCGGCTTGCTCTATTGTCATTCCTTTACGAGCTGCATAATCAAGTACTTGATCTTTAGCTAGCTTAGCTACAGCAAAATATTTCGATTCAGGATGAGAGAAATACCAACCACTGACTGCTGCACCCGGCCACATCGCATAACTTGAGGTAAGGTCCATATCAATATTTTCTTTAACGTTGAGTAATTCCCATAACAAACCTTTTTCAGTATGTTCAGGACATGCCGGGTAGCCTGGTGCTGGGCGAATCCCTTGGTAACTTTCACGAATTAAGGCATCATTATCTAGGTTTTCATCTGGCGCATAACCCCAATACTCTTTACGTACTTTTTCATGTAAATATTCAGCGCTTGCTTCTGCTAACCTGTCAGCCACTGCTTTAAGTAATATTGAATTATAATCATCAAATTCAACATTATAGGCTTTAACTAACTCTTCTACACCAAAACCTGCTGAGACAGCAAAGGCACCAACATAATCTTTAATGTTTGAATCTACAGGCGCGACATAATCCGATAAACAACGGTTAAACTGCCCTGCTGGTTTCTTACTTTGTTGACGTAATTGTTGAAGTCTCATTAATTTTTCACTGCGACTCTCATCCGTATATAACTGAATATCATCTTGTTTACTGTTAGCAGGAAATAGACCAAATACCGCCCTAGCAGTTATTTTCTTATTATTGATCACATCGTCAAGCATAGCATTGGCATCATTAAACAATTTAGTTGCTTCAACGCCTATCACCTCATGTTTTAAAATAAGTGGATACTTACCTGATAATTGCCATGTCATAAAAAATGGCGTCCAATCGATGTAGTTTCTTACTTCATTTAAATCAATATTATCAAGTACAGTAACACCCAATTTATTTGGTTTCTTAGGCGTATAACCTTCAAAGTTGATTTTTGTTGAGTTTGCTCGTGCATCTTCAAGACTGATTAAACTTGAGCGTGGGCCTTTCTTATAATGACGAACACGCACGCGTTCGTATTCTTCTTTAGTACTCGCATGGAACCCTGCTTTGTGTTCTTCTGATAACAAGTTACTTACCACTGATACTGCGCGTGATGCATTTGATACATACACGACTGGTTCATCATATTGTGGTTCAATTTTAACAGCGGTATGCGCTTTTGACGTCGTGGCACCACCGATTAATAATGGTAGCTTAAAACCTGTTCTTTTCATTTCTTTGGCAACATGTACCATTTCATCCAGTGATGGAGTAATCAACCCTGAAAGCCCGATAATGTCGACATTCTCTTCTTTAGCGACACGTAAAATATCATCACAAGAGACCATCACACCAAGGTCGATAATTTCATAGTTATTACATTGTAATACAACACCAACAATGTTTTTACCTATATCGTGAACATCCCCTTTTACTGTTGCTAACAATACTTTACCGTTACTACTGGCTTCTGTTTTCCCGGCTTCAATAAAAGGGTTTAAATGCGCAACTGCTTGTTTCATTACTCGCGCTGATTTCACTACTTGAGGTAAGAACATTTCACCAGCACCAAATAAGTCTCCAACAACGTTCATACCGTCCATTAACGGTCCCTCAATCACATCTAAGGGTCTAACGGCTGCTAGACGTGCTTCTTCAGTATCTTCTACTATGAATTCATTAATACCTTTAACTAATGCATGTGATAAACGTTCGTTTATCGGTAGTTCTCGCCACGCTAGATCAACTTTGGCTTTTTGTCCGCCTGCTTGACCATGATACTCTTGCGCAATGTCTAATAAACGCTCTGTTGCACCGTCATCGCTATTTTGAATAACGTCTTCAACAGCTTGTTTAAGGTTTTTCGGTAAATCTGAATATATCGCTAATTGACCGGCGTTCACGATACCCATGTCCATACCATTCTTAATGGCGTAGTACAAAAAGACAGCGTGAATAGCTTCACGCACTGGGTTATTACCTCTGAATGAGAATGATACGTTTGATACACCACCTGAAATCATGGCATACGGTAAATTATCTTTGATATCTTTTACCGCTTCAATAAAATCAACGGCATAGTTGTTATGTTCTTCAATACCTGTTGCTACAGCAAAAATATTCGGATCAAATATAATATCTTCTGCGGGGTAGCCTATTTCATCAACTAGCATGTGGTATGCACGATGACAAATTTCATATTTACGTTTACGTGTGTCTGCTTGACCTTCTTCATCAAACGCCATCACAATAACCGCTGCACCATAGCGGCGAAGTAGTTCGGCTTGTTTGCGAAAGTTCTCTTCACCCTCTTTCAAGCTAATTGAGTTAACAATACCTTTACCTTGAATACATTGCAGGCCTGCTTCAATGATGTCCCATTTAGAGGAGTCAATCATGATCGGCACTTTAGCAATATCGGGTTCTCCAGCAATGAGGTTTAAAAAGCGAACCATTGCATCTTTTGATTCCAACATGCCTTCATCCATGTTGATATCAATAATTTGAGCACCGTTTTCAACTTGCTGTAAGGCAACAGAAATAGCTTGATCGTAATTTTCTTCTTTGATCAAACGTTTAAACATAGCTGATCCGGTTACGTTGGTACGTTCACCCACGTTAACAAACAAGCTGTCTTCTTTAATAGTTAAGGCTTCTAAACCAGATAATCGACAAGCAATTTCACGTACTTCAATTTTACGGGGTGCCATTCCTTGTGCATGAAGAGCAGCAACGGTGTCTGCCATACCTCGAATATGTTCTGGTGTAGTACCACAACAACCACCGATAATATTTAGAAAACCTGACGATGCCCACTCTTCAACGTGAGTATTCATGTCTTCTACGGTAAAGTCATATTCACCGAACGCGTTAGGTAACCCTGCATTAGGGTGGGCAGAAACAGCAACGTCACAAATACGGCTTAATTCTTCAACATATTGACGAAGCTCAACTGGACCTAGCGCACAGTTTAGGCCAAATGATACAGGTTTAGCGTGACGAAGTGAGTTATAAAAAGCTTCTGTTGTTTGCCCTGATAATGTTCGGCCTGATGCATCAGTAATGGTACCCGAAATCATTACTGGTAAACGTATACCAATTTGTTCAAATGCCGTTTCTACCGCAAAAATAGCGGCTTTGGCATTTAAGGTATCGAATATAGTTTCAATTAAAATAATATCACTACCGCCTTCAATTAAGGCAAGCGTAGATTCAATATAAGCGTCTTTTAATTCATCAAAGGTAACGTTGCGAAATGCAGGATCGTTTACATCTGGAGAAATCGAACAGGTACGGTTTGTTGGCCCTAAAACACCGGCAACAAAGCGCGGACGTTTGGGGTTCTTTTTGGTGTATTCATCAGCTGCTTCTCGGGCAATTTGTGCAGCAACACGGTTAATTTCAGCGCTATACTCTTGCATGTCGTAATCAGCCATGGCAATCGTTGTTGCGTTAAACGTGTTTGTTTCAAGGATATCTGCGCCAGCGTCAAGGTATTCAAGGTGAATGGCTTTGATTATGTCAGGCTGAGTAAGCACTAACATATCATTATTACCTTTTACATCGGTGTGCCAATCAGCAAATCGATCCGCGCGAAAATCTTGCTCTTCAAATTTATATGCTTGGATCATGGTACCCATAGCACCATCAAGAATTAAAATATTTTTAGCAAGTTGCTGTTCGAATAAAGTGAAGGACGCATGTTTTTTCATTTTGATATCCAAGTAAATATTTTTCGTTGTTCTGGGGTTTATCGAAATATGTATATAATACAAATTAAACTAATAAAGTTAACTTGTATTACTATGTTATCTATTTATTTAGCGTAGCATTCATATGATCTGCATCTAACTGATACGGTGTCATTTGATAAACATAATAATTGAGCCAATTGGTGAATAATAAACTGCCATGACTACGCCATGAGCCTATAGGAGTGTTATTAACATTATCATCTTGATAATAGTTACTTGGCATTGCTACTTCACAATCTTTGTTAAGATCTCTTTGGTATTCTTCGTGTAGTGTAGATGCATCGTATTCTGGGTGACCCGTTAAATACACTTGTCGCTTACTTTTACTTGCAGCTAAATACACCCCAGCTTCTGGTGAGGTTGCTAAAATATTTATATCTTCAATACTGCGGTAATCATCTTCACTAACATAACCATAACGAGAATGCGGTACGTTAAAACTCTCATCGAAACCTCGCGTTAATTCTTCCTTACTGTCCAACGGAGAATGTTGATAAACGCCTGAAAGTTTTTTATCACGTAAGTGACGATTAATCCCATAGTGATGATACAAAGCAGCATGTGCAGCCCAGCAAGAGAACATAGTTGATGTAACATTTCTTTCTGCCCAATCAAACACTTCACAAATTTTATCCCAAAATTTAACTTGAGAATAATCAAGTAAAGCCAGTGGTGCACCAGTAATGATTAAACCGTCATATTGCTTATGTTTAATATCATCAAATAAATGGTAAAAATTTTCTAAATGTTCTTTTGGCGTGTTTTTAGACACGTTTTTATGTATACGAATAAACTCAATGTTTATTTGCAGCGGTGTATTAGATAATCTGCGCAATATTTGTACTTCAGTTTCAATTTTATTAGGCATCAAATTGAGAATAGCCACTTGCATTGGACGAATTTCTTGAGATGCTGCTCTATTCTCAGACATAACAAAAATATTTTCGTTATCTAAAATCGATAACGCTGGTAATTGATCGGGAATTTTAATGGGCATAAGACACCTATCACTAATAAAAAGACACTAATTTTCAATAACCCAATATTACTTAGATTGCTAGAGATGTCAACTTCTAAACGTATAGATGGCTAAATGAATTTAATGATAGCTTCCATTACTTATTTAAAAATTGATCACTTTCTTTTATTTCGATACTACTAAGCAAATAGCCATCTAATATTTAGCCGAAAAAAAAGCACAACCTTACGTCTAAGGTTGTGCTTGTACTTTGTATTTGTATTTGTTATTTAATGCTGTGCTTATTCTTCAGTGACTACTTCTTTCGCTTCAGCCGGAACAGCTTTACTTAAGAACATTTCACGCAATTTAGCATTTACATCCTTCGCCATTTCTGGATGCTCTTCTAAATATTTAGCAGCATTTGCTTTACCTTGACCAATTCGTTCACCGTTACAGCTATACCAGGCGCCTGCTTTTTCAACAAAGCCATTTTTAACACCTAAGTCAATCAACTCACCTAAGCTATTAATTCCTTGGCCATATAAAATTTGAAACTCAGCTTGTTTAAATGGTGGTGCTATTTTGTTTTTAACCACTTTTACACGGGTTTCATTACCAACAATTTCATCACCATTTTTTACCGCACCAATACGGCGAATATCTAAACGAACAGAGGCATAAAATTTAAGTGCATTACCACCTGTTGTTGTTTCTGGGTTACCAAACATAACGCCAATTTTCATACGGATTTGGTTAATAAAAATTAGCATTGTATGAGATTTTTTTAGGTTACCTGTCAACTTACGCATAGCTTGCGATAGCATACGGGCTTGTAGACCCATATGTGAATCACCCATATCACCTTCAATTTCTGCTTTTGGTGTTAACGCAGCAACCGAATCTACTACAATTACATCAACAGCACCTGAACGTGTTAGCATGTCAACAATTTCTAATGCTTGCTCGCCGGTATCTGGTTGAGACACAAGTAGCTCATTAATGTTAACACCCAATTTTTCAGCGTAAATAGGGTCGAGCGCATGTTCAGCATCAACGAAAGCGCAAACTTTGCCTTCTCGTTGTGCTTGAGCAATAACTTCAAGCGTTAATGTTGTTTTACCGCTTGATTCAGGGCCATATACTTCAACAACACGGCCAAACGGTAGCCCACCTGCTCCTAAAGCAATATCCAAACTTAAAGAGCCAGTAGAAATAGTCTCTACATCCATGGTGGTATTATCACCAAGCTTCATAATTGAACCTTTACCGAATTGACGTTCAATTTGACTTAATGCTGCAGATAGTGCTTTTTCTTTATCGTCTTTCATGTATTGCTCCACGCTTTTTTCTTTAATTTCGTTTTGATGAAACAAGTATACTGTATAGTCGTACAGTATCAAGTTTTTTATTGGTTTTTTTATTTTTAAATAAAAAAACCAATAACCCTTACTTTTAAAGCATTGATATAACTTAAATTTAATTAACTTAATAACTTTTAAAAAAACATGCTTAAAAAGTTATCACACCAATATACGACTTAAACAAAACATCAAAACATATAATTTATCCAAAAAGGCTACTCTATATTTTTATATGTGCTTGCATTAAGTTGTTAATTCTAAAAACAGAAGTAATTAAATAAAAATAGTCATATTATTATGGGTCTGTTTGTGTAAAAAAAATCTCGAAAGTTCAACAGACCCTAATAGAATACATAAATAAGATAAACCTTAATTCTCTCAAAGATTAACGACAAAACTAGCGCAATAAAGAAAAAGCAATTCTGAGGGTTTTGCCATAATTCATCATAATTCAACCTAATTCCTGACACTTTTAGATTTTACTCTATAGAATAGTTGTTATTATCGTTAGCAGCTCAACGGAAATAGGTTATAACCTGAAGGAAATTTATGAATAACAAAATAATAGCACTAATACTTATTTGGGCATTTATGCTTATTGGCTGTACAAATGATGATAAAATCTCATCAGTAATTCAAAAAAAAATTCAGGCAGAAAGCACTGTAGTATCTAGTTCACTTCAGCCAGATGAAGCTACGTTTAATCGTCAACAAGTCTTATTAGATTATCAAGATACTCCCCTAACAATTTTGGACGTTTCAGAGCGTAATAAAGAGGGGCGAAATTCTGTTGCCATTACGTTATCTGTCCCTTTAGACCCTTCAGAAAATCATCAAAAATACTTTAACATTAGCTCAGCCAAACAAGGGGCTGTTGATGGTGCTTGGGTTATTTCAAAATCAGGAAAAACGGTTTGGTTTCCCTATGTTGAGCCCAATACAACTTACGACATTACCATTTATCAAGGACTAAAAGCGGCTAATGCACAAGACTTAGCAAAAACTAAAAACATTCAAATCAAAACCAATAACTTAGAGCCTAGTATTAACTTTAATACTACTGGCGTATTTTTAACTCAAGGTCTAGGAAATGGCCTACCTGTTGTATCTGTTAATGTAAAAAATGTTGATATTAATTTTTATAAGGTAAGAGAAAAACATCATCAGCAGTTCTTAAATGAAATGTCTAATCGTAATTACTATTGGGATATTGATGGCATAGCTCAATTTGGCGAACTAGTATATAGCGGTCGTTATGAATTAGACGTACCTAAAAATACAAGAGTTACCCGAAGTATTGATATAGAAGGGGTTAGTAAACTTAAAACCCCTGGAGTATATTTAGCAATAATGACCAAAGCGGGTGCTTATAATAATCACCAAATGATGTGGTTTTCTGTCACTGATATTGGTCTACATGCACGCTTTTATAAAAATCAATTAGATGTGTATGCTTCTTCTCTTAAATCAGGAAAAGCATTAGCGCAGGTAAATATAAGCCTAGTCAATGCAAAAGGTGAAATATTACAACAAAACTTAACATCCCCAACAGGGCAAGCCTCTTTTGCTAGTGATCTAAATTCAGCCTCACTAATCATTGCCCAAAGTGATACTCATTTTTCAGTAATCGAAATCAATAAGCCCGCACTTGATTTATCAGATTTTGACGTTGGTCTCCGCCCAAATAGGCCTCAGGAACTATTTATTTATGCACCTCGAGACTTATATCGCCCGGGTGAGTCTATTGATTTTAACGCTCTACTGCGAGATGCTGATGGTCGCATCACAGTAAATCGTATTTTAACTGCCACAATAAAAAGCCCTGACGGCACTAAAGTAAAAACATTCAAATGGAATGGCGATAAACAAAATTATTATCATTACCATTGGCAAATCCCAACAAGTGGCCAAGTTGGTACATGGCAACTTGAAGTTAAAAATATTGGTTCAGAATCATTTACCTTTGACTTTAAAGTAGAGGAGTTTTTACCTGAGCGTTTAAAATTGGCCTTCAACCCAAATAACACACAAAAGAGACCTGTTGCAACAAAACAGGAAGCATTAAAACTTGCTGTATTAGGTGAGTATTTGTTCGGTGCGCCCGCATCAGGTAATAGGTTATCAACCCAAGTAAGTATCTCACAATGGCGAAAACCAGTAATAAAATTACCAAAATTTGAATTCGGCGATATAAAGCAAACTGAATTCAATGATCGCATATACATAGAAGACATTGAGTTAGACGCCAAAGGGCAAGGACAAATCAAATATAAAGGTGACTGGTCTCGCCTACTTACCCCATTAAGAGTTAGATTTATTAGCAGTTTATATGAGTCAGGTGGCAGACCTGTTTCACGTGCACACTCAGGCTTAATTTGGCCAAATGAAAAAATGTTAGGTATTCGTACTAGTTTTGGAGATGAAAACCCTGCTGCTAATTCTAAAGTAAGTTTTGAAATAGTAAAATCTTCACTTGATGGTGTTAAACATGCAGCTGAAGATATTGATATTAAATTGATCCGCGAAGATCGCCGTTACTTTTGGGTTTACTCTGATAGCGAAGGTTGGCATTACGAGTGGAATGACAATGAATTTGTTGAATTAACGACATCTATAAACATTAATGATGGTGAAAAAGGTAAAGTTGAATTCCCTGTCTCTTGGGGAAAATACCGAGTAGAAGTTCGTGATCCCACCTATAACTTGTTAACCAGCACACAGTTTTATGCTGGCGATAATTGGTATGAAAGCTGGCAAAATAGTCAATCAGGCAGCGGAGTTGCAAGGCCTGACAAAATAACCATGGCATTAGATAAAAAAGCATATGCCGTGGGTGACCAAGTGAAAGTGAATATTATTCCTCCACAAGCAGGTGAAGCTATAGTCATGGTAGAAGGTGACTCACCACTTTGGTTAAAAAGGTTATATATTCCTGCAGAAGGCGCCGTAGTAGAAATCCCTGTTTCAGCTGACTGGCAACAACATAATATTTATATTAGTACGGTCGTTCTACAACCCGGAGACAAGTTAAAAAGCTTAACCCCTAAACGTAGTTTCGGATTAGTACATCTACCACTACAGCGTGAGCCACGAAAATTAAACATTGAGTTCGATGTTGTTAACAAGGCGCTACCAAATAAAATATTACCTGTTGCTGTCAAAGTAAGTCATTCGAACCTAGAACCTACTAGTGAAAAAATACCAGAAGAATTATTTGTTACATTAGCTGCTGTTGATGTAGGCGTATTGAATATTAGTAACTTTAAAACACCTGATCCTTTTAGCGCTTTCTTTGGTCAACGTCGTTATGCCATAGATTCGCGAGATATTTATAACCAAGTCATAGAAATAAGTCAGGCTGAAAAAGCACGCTTACGTTTTGGTGGCGATAGTGATTTAGTCCGAGGCGGAAAAGAGCCTCAATCAGACGTTCAAATTGTGTCTTTATTCAGTGGTTTAATACCGTTGAATGATTTAGGCGAAGCTATTATTCCGGTCAATATACCTGACTTTAATGGTCGTATTCGTTTAATGGCTTTAGCTTTTTCTGCTGATCAATTCGGCCAAGGAGCAAAAGATGTCACCATTGCAGCGCCAGTAGTAACACAAATTGCCATGCCACGCTTTTTAGCAATGGGTGATAAAACAACAATAGCATTAGATGTCACCAACCTCAGCGGAGAAAAACAAGCGTTAAACGTTAATTTAACCGCTTCAGGGCCAGTAAAAAGCCTTAATAAAAACAACACAGTTTCTTTAGAAGATGGTGCTAAAACAACATTACGCTATCAAGTTGAAGCACAAGGCTTTAATGGTCAGGCAACCATGTCATTGCTCATTTCAGGTAAAAATCTGGCCGATGATATTAAGCGAGAATGGAAATTAGGGTTACGTCCTCCCTACCCTGCACTGTTAACCCGTACTCAAAAGGTACTTAATAAAGATGAGAGTCTTACAATGGATCAAAAACTTATTGATTCACTGATACCTGAAACAGTACATGCTTCTGTCGCTATTTCTCCTAAAGCAAATATTGATTTACAAAACCAATTAACTCAACTTTTGCAGTATCCTTATGGCTGTTTAGAACAAACCAGCAGCCGCGCTTACCCGCTTATTTTTGCTACGCCAGATAAACAACAGCTTATGGGAATCAAACCAATAGATGAACATAAACGTTTAGACATGATTAACAAAGGAATAGAAAGACTCGCCATGTTACAACTTAGCAACGGTGGATATGGCTTATGGAGTAACACCTCTGACGAAGAGCACTGGTTAACCGCTTATGTTGGTGACTTCCTGCTTAATGCTAGAGATATGGGCGTTAATGTGCCTGATGAAATGCTATCTAACACTTTAAAGCGTCTACAACGTTACCTTGCTCGATCAAGCCATTTTTATAACGAACGATGGAGTGATAATGTCAACAATTATCAATTTTCGTATAAAGCATATTCAGCTTACGTGTTAGCAAGAGTTAATCAGGCGCCGCTAGGTACTTTACGAAGTCTTGCTAAAAACCACAGCCGTTACGCGCTAACAGGTTTATCTCAAACACACTTAGCAATAGCGTTACATAAAATGGGTGATAAAAAGCTTGGTAATAAAATATTGGCTAATGCTCTAAACAACCTACCTAAACGAAGAAAGCAATATTTAGCCGATTATGGAAGCCAAATACGCGACTTGTCATTAATGATTCACTTAATGTTAAAGCATGGTTATGAGGAAGACCAAGCCATAGCACTAAGCTTTACTTTGGCTGAACAACTTAATCAGCGCCAATATTTAAGTACACAAGAACGTAATGCTCTATTTTTAGCTGGCTTATCATTAAAAGCATTTGATAGTGAAACATGGTCAGCTAAGTTAATTATGGGTGCTGCCGAAACTAAGTTAAGCCAAAGTTCGGCTTATCAAACTAGTTTAAGTAGCGAAATACTTGATAGTGAAATGACTATTACATCTAATCATTCTAAGCCATTACTCGCTAATATTAATGTGAGTGGCTATGGTAAAAAACCACCTAAAGAAAGCTTTAATGGGCTATTCATACAAAGACAATTATTGAATTTAAAAGGAAAAGAAATAAAAGTAAAACAAGCAAAAGTGGGCGAGCTATTTCTGGTTCATTTGCAAGTAACCGCTGAGCAACGTACACCAGACGCGCTTATTATTGATTTATTACCTGCCGGTTTTGAATTAGAAAACCAAAATCTTGAACATGCTATAAAGCAAGATGAAATAAAAGTAGATGGTAAAAGTGTTTACCAATGGCAGCAGCGCAGTCGAATAAAGCATCAAGAATATAGAGATGACCGTTATGTCGCGGCTTTAGAAGTCTACAAAGGCAGAGCTGTTCATCTGTTTTACTTAATACGTGCCGTAACACCAGGTGTATATAAGGTGCCATCACCTTTAATAGAGGATATGTACCGTCCTGAAATTCGTGGCATAGGTACAACCACACCAGATATTACAATTGTGCAGTAATAAATTCTATGTCGGTAAACAGTTTGCTGCGACGTACATTGAGGTGGTGTAAACGCCACCCTATTTTCAGCCTATTATTCATTACTGTAATGGTTATTGCCTTACTAAATGTTGCTTATCCATTAAACATGCCGGAAAGCAATCGTATGTTCGCACGTGTAGTGGTTGATGAGAATGATAGGCCACTTCGTACCTTTGCCGACTCAAAAGGGATATGGCGATACCCGATCAAGCTATCTGAGGTATCTCCCCTTTATATTGAAGCATTACTAAACTACGAAGATCGATGGTTTTGGCATCACCCGGGGATCAACCCTTTTTCACTTTTACGGGCCGCGACTCAAAACCTGAGTAATGGAAAAATAGTTTCTGGTGGCTCAACGTTATCTATGCAAGTAGCAAGAATATTGCACCCTCATGAACGAAGTATGTGGGGTAAATCCAAACAAATTTTTCGTACTTTTCAACTAGAGTGGTATTTAACAAAAGAACAAATTCTCCAAATATATCTCAACACCGCCCCTTTTGGTGGCACCATAGAAGGAGTACAAGCCGCTAGTTATACTTACCTCAATAAATCAGCTATTGAGCTTACACATGCAGAAGCAGCGCTGTTAGCTGTTTTGCCGCAAGCACCTACCCGTTACCGTCCCGACTTACATAGCCAAGCGGCTCAATCAGCACGCAATAAAGTTTTACAAAGGTTAGCTACTTTTAATGTTTGGTCTCAAGAAATAGTAAATGATGCAATGTTAGAGCAAGTATTTAGCTTCAACTTTCGCCCAAAACAGTTAGCCCCTTTACTTTCTAGAAGGTTATTAAGCCACTCTAACGGGCAATCAGTGGTAACAAGCACCATCGATAGTGATTTACAACAGGGCTTACAAGATACATTGACTTCATACATGAATCGCTTACCAAAACAAAGTTCTGCCGCCATTTTAGTGGTTGATAACAAAACCTCTGCCGTGAAAGCTTACATAGGCACTGCTGACTTTGCTAACACCAGCCGATATGGCTACGTTGATATGGTACAAGCAACTCGTTCGCCAGGCTCAACGCTAAAACCTTTTCTTTATGCTTTTGCGATGGATGAAGGGTTAATTCATTCTCATTCATTACTGGCTGATGTGCCTAGGAACTGGGGAACATACAGACCATCCAATTTCAATGGCGCGTTTAATGGCCCTGTGTCTGTCTGGAGCGCACTGCAGCGTTCTTTGAATATGCCTGCCGTTGATTTACTTGAACGCTACGGTGCTAAGCGCTTTGTAGCCCAATTAGAAAATTCAGGCTTGGTATTATCCATTCCACAAAACAAACCAAACCTAGCGGTTATTCTTGGTGGAACGGGGGCGTCATTAGAGCAATTAGTGCAAGGCTATTCGGCCTTTGCTAACCAAGGTAAAGTAAATCAATTACGATTTTTACAAAAAGAGCTGTCCGAGCCTAAAATTACTCGCCAATTATTTTCAGAAGCAAGTGCTTGGGTAATTCAAGATATTTTATCGGGTATTAGTCGACCAAACAGCCTTCATACATTAGCGTTAACCCAAGAAGAAAATAAACTCGCATGGAAAACAGGCACAAGTTATGGCTTTCGAGACTCTTGGGCGATAGGCGTTAATAAAAACTATACCCTAGGCGTTTGGGTAGGTAGGCCCGATGGAACAGCTATGCCAGGGCACTATGGTCGCATTACCGCTGGGTCATTATTATTCAAAGTTGCCGATCAATTAAATAGTAAACAAGAGAAAATAACGAAACCAGAAAATGTGGTTCAAGAAACGATATGCTGGCCTTTAGGCACGCGACAAGCCGCTAATAATGCAGATTTTTGTCAGCAAAAGCACCAAGCTTGGATTATTGATGAAGTGGTGCCTCCTACTTGGCATGTTGCTGATTCAGATGCATGGCAAAACGGTATATTTACCTATTGGCTGAATCCCAAAAACAACCACAGAGTGTCTATGGATTGTAAAGTAGACAAAAAACAAACAAAGCAAGTTGCCGTATGGCCTAAAGTTTTAGAACCATGGATAAAAAATAGCTATAAACGTTCCCAAATAATTCCCCCCATAGATCCCAGTTGTAAAAACACATTAATACCGACAAGTGCCACATTAAAAATAATAGGTATTCAACCGAACAGCATCTACCGAAAATCTGGTAATAGCGGCAAGTCCCCAAGTATTTGGCTAAAAAGTATTGGAGGCGTAGGAAAGAAAAATTGGTATATAAATGGCCAACACCTGTACGAAACTAAGCAGGGACAAAGTATAGAACATGTTTTATCAAAGGTTGGACAACAACAAATTATAATACAAGACCAACAAGGTAACAGTGATATGGTGTCAATCTACCTCCAGTAACAGCAGAATTGACGTACAAAGAACACACATTTATACGCTATTGTTCTTCTAACCTACATAGTAATCACATATATGCATAGGTAGCTTAAGTTTTTCTATTATCGAAAATTGTGAAGTCCATACACTGATTTAATCATAATGGCTGTAGATAATTTAAGTTTACCCATATACAACCCATAACAAGTTTGTAGTAACTAATTTGTTGCACCTAACTTTTTAGCCAATTCAGCACGTTTATCTGTATCGTTTAAAATAGTCCAACCATGTAAATGTTGTTCTAACAACTTTACCATCATGTCAATATGGCTTGATTCAGCGTTCAAAGCTTTAATGTATTCATATCGTTCTCCACCAGCACTCATAAAGTAATCACGGTTTTCGACGTCAATTTCTTCAATTGTTTCTAAACAGTCTGCCGAAAAACCTGGACACACTAACTGTACTGATTTAACGCCTTGCTCAGGTAGTGCAATGAGTGTTTTATCTGTATAAGGCTGCAACCACTCTTCACGACCAAAGCGTGACTGAAAACTAACTAGGTATTCTTTTTCATTTAAGCCTAGGTTTTCTGCTAATAACCGTGAAGTTTTATAGCATTCACAATGATATGGATCACCATTGAGTAAGTAGCGTTTTGGAATGCCATGATAAGTAAAAATTAATTTATCTGCTCGTCCATTAATTACCCAATGTTGGCGTATTTGATCTGCAACTGCTTGGATATATTCCGGAAAGTCGTGATAATGATTAATAAAGCGTAACTCTGGTATTAAGCGTTTTTTTGCTAAACTGGCCGCTACTGCATCAAAGGTTGATGCAGTAGTAGAGGCGCAGTATTGAGGATAAAGAGGTAAAACCAACAGCTTACGTACTCCTTGTTGAAGCATTTTATCTATTACTGAATTAACAGAGGGCGATCCATAACGCATAGCAAACTCCACCACGATACTGTCTCCATAGGTGTGCTTTAATTTTGTTCGCAATGCATCAGCTTGATCTTTAGTGTGAAAAAGCAAAGGAGAGCCCCGCTCTGTCCAAACAGTACTGTATGCTTTAGCTGAGCGTCGAGGGCGAACATTTAAAATGAATAGATTAAGGATCATCCACCATAAAAGACGTGGAATTTCTACCACACGAGGATCTGATAAAAACTCACGGAGATATTTTTTTAAATCAGTTTTTGTTGGAGCATCTGGAGTACCAAGATTAGTTATCAATACACCAATCTTGTCATGTTGCTTATGGGAAAAATTTTGGTTTCCTTGGTATTTCATTTGTTAACTCTGCATGATTTTAAATAATAAATGAGTGATCTACATAGCCATTAACAGAAAAGCTATATGGCCTATTTAGATTGAGAAAGCGCTGGTTAAAGAGTGCTATAACCTACTTTCTAGCCACTAAATGTACTGCACTGGTTGAGCGTTCTAAGAATGCACCTTCGCAATAAGCAAAGTAATATAACCATAGGCGCTTGAAATTATCGTCATAGCCAAATTGTGTTAGTTCTGACCAGGAGTTTAAAAAGTTCATTCGCCAGTCATTAAGTGTTTTAGCGTAATCTAAACCTATGTCATCTAAGCTATCTACTACCAAGTCGCTATGCTCTGTAATATGTTGACTTAATATGTTGACTGAGGGTAAAAATCCACCTGGAAAAATATACTTTTGAATAAAATCGACATTATTTTTGTAATAGTCAAAACGCTGATCGGCTATAGTTATGGCTTGAATAAGCACTTTACCACCAGGCTTTAATCTATCGTTACACTGTTTAAAAAAACTAGGTAAAAACTCATAACCAACAGCTTCAATCATCTCAATAGAAACTACCTTGTCATAACTTCCCGTTAAATCTCGATAGTCTTCTTTTAGCAAGTTAACTTTGTTAGATAACCCTAATTTTTGTATACGTGCTTCAGCGTATTGATACTGCGCATCCGATATTGTTGTCGTTGTCACATTACAATCATAATGTTTTGCCGCATAAATAGCTAAACCGCCCCAACCTGTTCCTATTTCTAATAGATGCTCGGTGCTTTTGAGGCATAAACGTTCACAAATAGTTTTTAACTTATGATTTTGCGCTGCTTCTAATGAACTAGTTTCAGTTGGATAAATAGCTGAAGAATACATCATCTCAGGATCTAGAAAGCGACTATATAATTCATTCCCCAAGTCATAATGAGCCAGAATATTGCGTTTTGACCCTGATTGTGTATTTCTATTTTGCCAATGACTCAATGCATTTCTCATCCTATTTACCCAAGATTTTTTGGCTTCTAATTTATCAGTTTGTTGTTGAGCTTTAGCAAATATACGAATCACATTAGTTAGGTTTGGGCTAGTCCATTTACCCGCAATAAAAGCCTCTGCTACGCCGATACTACCACCTTTAACAAAGTCTTGATAAATGCTTATATCATGAATATGTATCTTTCCATGTATTTCATCACTGTTCACATTGTCAGGAAAATAATAATGCTTTGAGCCTTCAACTACTTCTAATTTGCCATAGTTGAGTTTTTCAAATACAGAGTGAACAATAGAGCGGCAACGTTTATCAAACCAACTTGCTGTTTTTAACATTCTAATACCTTCAACTTGCTCCATTTTATTCTCTCCTAACACTTTCTTAATATTGTGATTAACTTATATTCATTTATTTACTTTTTGATACCCAATAAACGGGATACGTTTTAGAAAAAGTTTCATCGCTTGCCAGTAAATCCCGAGCACAACTTTTACTGTCATCACAGGCAATTGACACCAAACACGCAATAAATTCTTTTGATTAAACGCTTGTTTTTCCATCATTAAGTTAACATCAAATAATTTATCTATTTTTCCACTTTCAGAATTTACGCGTTTATTCTCAATATGTACCATTAATTTTTTTTCATCTTCACTTGGCGGTTTTACCAGCCAAGAATAAGACATATCTAAATCCATAAAGGGTGATACTTGAAAGGCCTTTTTATTAAACTTTTCATTTTTATTTAGTAAATCTATTAAGTAGTAATGTCTTTCATTCCAAGGCGTATTGCTGACCTCTGCAAGCATTTGGGTACATGTGCCATTTTGGTCGTAACAAAAATAAAAATTTGCTGGACTAAAATAAATACCAAAACACCTAACTTGCACTAACATCACTATTTTATGAATATCTGAATGACCTGTCTCTTATACACATCTGACGCTGCCGACGATCTACTCTGTGTAGAT
>OJCW01000311.1_pt1 | contig 18114 bp, 16 predicted proteins | sample 1592461 | NCBI WGS metagenome assembly OJCW01 (sample SAMN05416884, study PRJEB24817) | seawater metagenome | isolation source: Sea water | place: Canada:Atlantic | collected 2013-11 | reverse complement strand
CTCGGAGATGTGTATAAGAGACAGGTTATATATTTCGACCTACTGCAAGTAGTCACTCATATCATCAATAACTTCCATGGCGTTATTACTTAAAACGGCCAATTCGTGCTCAATATCTTCAAAGGTTGAATTGATAGATAAGGCACCGAAAACTACATACTTATCACCAATTTTTGAAAATGATGATAGTGGCATGGGAATGTTCATTTCTAACATGCTTTCGTGCATGGTACTTATACAATCAGTTTTTACTTCATCCGTGCCCCAAAGGTAACTGATGCATAAAATTTGATCGTCAGTTACAGATAAAAAAATGGGTAGCTCTTCTCGCCCTAAAAGCGTAATTTGTAGTACATCGACTTCACCGGATATTGGTTGACAGTCAAAGTTCATTCCTGTGTCAGAATTGTCGGCCAAACTATTTAAATGATCGGCTATAGTATGAATATTCATGTACTTCCTATCCTTAATCAAAAATATGGATGACATAATATGTCATCGTGGTTAAATTTAGCATCTTGACATATTATGTCAAGTGTTATTTTCTGTTCTAGACTTCTTTAAACTAAAAGCTTGTTATCAGTCACTGTTTTGCTAATCGATCCCTTGCTGCGTTTGCCAAGCTTTTTGATGTAATTGATAAAGTGTATGACTGCCTAAGGTATTTATATCAATATCTTTTTCATCTTGATAAAAATTATTAGGAAAAATGAAAGCAGATTTTAAAATATCTAAATTCAGCCAGTTATGTTTAACGGGTAATTGCTTTAATTTTTCTAGCCTTGTTAGTGGGCTTGCGCCCATCTTTGCTCCTATGGTCCAACCCCACTCACCAAAACTTGGTACATTGTCATGATATTGCTCTACATGTTTAAAGTTTGCAGCATGTAAAGTTTTACCAATAGAAATAAAGGAGCTCTTAGCATGGTAAGGGCTTGTTGATTGAATGACAATTAAGCCGTCGCCAGAAAGTAATTGTTTTAGTCTGGCGTAAAAATTTACCGTATACAGTTTATTAAGATCTGGGTGACTAGGATCAGGGAGATCAACAATAATCGCATCAAATACTTGTTCAGTTTTAAGTAATTCATTAATAGTTATAAATGCATCACTGCGTAAGATATTAACGCGCTTATCTTGTAAACTATTTTCATTCAACAGGCTTATTTTTCTGGCTAAGTTAGCTTTTAGGTGATCCGTTGGCTGTTGGAAAATATCGATGAGCTCACTGTCTAAATCAATTAATGTTACTTTTTTCGGGTTGTACTTCAATACGTCTCGAAGTGCTAGGCCATCGCCACCACCAATAATCAGTATATTATCATGGCGAGCAGAGCCAGCTAGCACAGGCGCTACTAAATAATCATGGTAAATATGCTCATCAATAGATGAAAACTGTAAGCGTCCATTGAGATAAAAGCTAATTATGCTAGTTTGGTCTTTGTCTGCGCTGAGGCCTAAGTGACGTTCGGTAAAAGTTAGTTGTTGATAATGTGTTTTTTGAACATGTACTACTTTGTCTAAATAAAGCAGGCTATTCATTTGGTTCAGCCATTGATTACCGTAACTAAACATTAAGACAATAATTAACGATAATACGAGATGTAACGTTATAAAGGTTTTTCGCCAAGTTAGTTTATTCCAATAGCGTAAAACAAAAAAAGCACCTGCAATCAGGTTTAAGCTTGCCGTTAATGCGGCGGCCTTACTGATATCGATACTGAGTAAGAAAATCACCCATATTGCTGCACCAGCGCCTGCGCCAATATAATCTGCGCCATAAATTGTTCCTAAATTATTCGCGAGGTGTTGCCCATGTATTTCTTCTCGAATTCGAGCGATAAGTGGAATTTCCATACCGATAAGAAACCCTAAAAGAACACCGAAAAAATATGGACTGTTTGTGGCAATTATACTTAATTTTTTAAAGATACCACCTTTTGGCAGCACATCAGGAGGCAGAGCAAAAGTATCGGCAATGATGTGAGGCAATATTTGCGTGATCGCAATCAGACCACCGATAATTAATATTGCACTAGCACCAAGTAGAGCAATGATTAATTCCAAATAAACGAAACCGTTAAAGGCACAACGAACTTTTCGCGCGGCAAAAGCGCCTAAGCCCATTGATACTATCATTAAACCAATCATGGTATATATGGTGCTTTCCATGACGCCAAGTACACGGCCAGCATAATGCGAAAGTAGGTATTCGTATATTAAGCCACAGCCAGCGAGAACTGCCATAGTTAAAATAAGCAAAGTATCGTCAATAAGGTGGGAGTTTTTTGAGGGCATAATGTGTGTTTACAAGAGACTAGTTGCTAATGTTGCATGTAGGGTGAAATCACGAGTACATATTCGTTAGTACTCGTGATTTTTAGTTCAAACAGTTGAGCTTGTATTAAACCATTAAGGCAGTTAATAACAAGGCGATTGAAATACTTGTTGCCATCTCAATACTTGCAACACCAATATTATGTTGCTGATCGACTTCCTCAACTAGGTTGATTCCCCAAAGTACAATTCGTTTGGCTATCGAAGTCAACAATGTCACTATAATTGTCATTACAACCCCAAACACTAACCAGCCAATTAAGTTTACAACTAAGGTGTCAGGGCTATAAATAAGGAAGTGACTTGCAGCTGTAACAGCAAGCGCAGTACTAATAACTTGGCCACTATACCTAATGGCAAGTGCTATATTGCCGTCAGTTAATGCTTCTTGTAAGCAGTCTTTTTGATTATTATTTGCGTACTTTTTCTCTCTAATACGAGTCACTAAAACTAACACGGTTTGTGCGACAATAAAGCCACTGGTAATCGCGAGAAAAGTTGAAAAATCTAAACCGTCAACCCAAAGCAATACGGCGCGAATGATAATAGCCGTTGAAATTGCACCAGCAGCATCAATAATACCTATCGTTAGGTTTTTCTCTTTGATTAACTCTGTTTTATTTAAGTGTTGTAGTGCGACTTTATCTTGAATGATACGGCCGACTTTAATTAATACTAATCCGTAAATGCCATAGGCTAACATGCCGATGATTTCTATCAGATAGCTTGGCGCATTTTCGCCCGTGATTGCACCGGTTAATACGATGCCCAAGGCAAAAACACTACCGGCAACACTGACACCAAAAGCAAAATTATCTTTTTGAGCTAACTCTTCAGTACTATTTACTTGGCTTGTTAAGCCTAATAAAAAGCGCATAGCGCCTAACAAAATGATAGCAATAGTGATGTCTATGGCTAAGTAAATGAGTAATTCTTGATTAACACCAATGAGATCTATCAATGTGTTCATAACTATCTATCCTATTTCTTGTTACTTACCACGTCTAAAACTACGTGATGTATTGGTGTTAGAGTTTCTAAAACTAGAGTTTTTTCCGTACTTAGATTGAGTTGTCGACTTACTCGCATAATTACTTTTTTTAACGGTATTACTTCTAAAGCGATTTGCGCTAGATTGTGCGGTTCTACTTTTAGAAGACAAACTAGAAGAGCCAGTACGATTCTTGTTGTATGGACTAGTAAATTTTTGTCCTCTACTTGCAAATGACTTCTTAGTACGTTGATCAAGTTTTGTTTGTTTATTTAGCTGGCTTGGCGAACTATAACGAGTTCTACCGTAATCATTATAATAGCTGTAGTTTCTATTTCTTCCCCAATCATTATAGTAAGCAGGGCGGCCAAACATATTGCCCATCATAGAATAAACACCATACCAGGCCCAAAATGACATTCCATTGCTACCTGTTTGCCAATTTCCATAGTTAGGGTTGCCAATAAGCTGCTCGCCAGTACCAAAATCTTGGGCATTATTCGCTTGTTGAGATTGTGATTTAGATAAGGAGTTTACTCTGGGCAATTGACCATCAGACATATCAGCCAATACATTTAGTGGGTCACTTAAAGCATCAGAATAAAGTACCGGATCAGCGGCTTGGTAGATATTAAGTAACTCGTCATACAGTGCTTGGCTAGAAGCGAACATTTGCGGCTGATTTTTTGCCGTGTTCACTCTATCAAGTAGCGCAAGGTACATAGGGCCTTGCATGCTAGCATCTTTTCTAAACTCATTTGTTAACGTATTTAAACTTGGTTTTAGCGTTGAAACTTTGTCAGCGTATTGTTGAATTAAGTTTGCGTTTCGCACCTGACCACTTGTTAACGCTTCACCTAATAGAGTTACTCTTTTTTCGGTTATAGGAAGTTGCTGCATCGCTTGTTCTTTAATGGGATCGCCACAAGCGGATAGCAATATAATAGAAAGCACTAATATTGATCTAGTGCATATATCATTAAAAAATTGTTTGATAAAAGAGTCTTTTAGCCTATGCATTGCTGCTATTATCTCCATAAAAATGCTATGTTAAGAATGCCTATCTAGTAAACGTTTTTGAGCTCTTCAGCTCTTTTATTATGCTGAAGTTTTACGATAAAACACCATCCTATAAAATTAATTAGGGAGGTAATAAGTGAATAGCTCAGGGTATTAATAGCATCTATGACATATTATGTCTAATGTTCAAATTATATTGTCTTGATTATACTATCTTGAGGCATTTATTTTAAGTAATAAAAGGACTGCTTGTGTCTTCAATCTCGTTATCTACAAATTTATCTCCATTATTAGTGCAGCAAAAAGAAAAAAGTTGGCAACAATTTAGCCAACAGCACCCAGCGAGCTATCAAGCACTAACACCTGAGCAGCTTGAACAGTTTCAGTTAGCAATTACCTTAAGTGATTTTATTTTAGCAAGCGCGCTTCAAGCGCCTGAATTGGTAATAAACCTATTTATAAATAAAGATGTTTATCAAAAGTCAGTACCTACTTACTCTCAGTTGTTAAATGAATTATTACTACCTTGTGAAACAGAAGAGCAATTACATCGACAGCTAAGGCGCTTTCGTTTAACGCAAATGGTTAATATTGCGGTGGCTGACTTAGTATTTGATATTCCTCTTGAACAGTCATTGGAACGTTTATCTTTATTAGCGGATGCGCTTATTCAAAGTAGTTTGGCTTGGTTAACTATTTTTTGTCAAAAAAAATGGGGTATACCGACCAGTGCTGATGGTGAAACGCAGCCTTTATTAGTTTATGGTATGGGAAAGTTAGGTGGATATGAGCTAAATTTTTCATCTGATATTGATCTTATTTTTGTTTATCCTCATAGCGGTGAAACTAAAGGACATAGACGAAGTATTGATAACCAACAATTCTTTACCCGCTTAGCACAAAAACTGATTACCTCATTGCATCAACATACAGCGGATGGTTTTGTTTATCGTGTTGATATGCGCTTAAGGCCTTTTGGTGATAGTGGCCCATTAGTATTAACATTTAGTGCGATGGAAGATTATTATCAAGAACAAGGAAGGGATTGGGAACGTTATGCCATGCTAAAAGCGCGTGTCATTCCTCCTCTTAATGGCGATGATAAATACCACCAACAACTCTCTCTATTATTACGTCCATTTGTATACCGTCGTTATATCGATTTCAGTGTCATTGACAGCTTACGCCGTATGAAAATGATGATTTCACAAGAGGTTCGTCGTAAACAGTTAGTGAACAATATTAAACTTGGCGCGGGCGGTATCCGTGAAATAGAATTCGTTGTGCAGGTATTCCAACTTATTCGCGGTGGAAGAGTAAAAGCATTACAGCAACGCCGTTTACTCACAGTTTTACCTGAGCTAGTGATTTCAGGAGAACTAGAAGAAGACAGTAAACAAGTGCTAGAAAATGCATACTGTTTTTTACGCCGAGTAGAAAATATTATACAAGCGCTAGGAGATAAACAAACTCAAACCTTGCCAGACAATGAATTAGACAAAGGCCGGATACTTCATGTACTTGGGTTTAGCTCATGGGATGAATTTTGCATTGTGCTCGAAACCCATATGAGTGATGTTCATGACAAGTTTGAACAACTTATTGGTATTGAAAGTCCTAATCATCAAGCCCAAGTTCAAGAGCAACACTGGACAACCCTGTGGCATAGTCGTTGGAATGATGAAGAATCTATTGCTTGGTTAGAGCAAGATCAAGGTGAGAATGAAGACACTCATTGGAACAGTGACGATGTTTGGCGTTTATTATCAGATTTTAGAGAGGATGTCAGTAAGCGAAGTATTGGCAGCAGAGGAAGGCAAGTATTAGATAAGTTACTGCCTTTACTTATATGCCATATTCAACAGGCTAAACACGCAGAGTTTGTACTTGAACGCGTTCTACATGTCTTTAAAAAAATAACAACACGTACTGCATACCTCGAACTATTATTTGAGAATGAAGGCGCGTTAAAACAATTAATTCATTTATGCCAAGCAAGCCGCTGGGTAACGGATTATATTGCTAAGTCTCCCATTTTACTTGATGAATTAATCGATCCTCGTTTGTTGCATAACCCCACTAAAATAACAGCTTATGGTTATGAGTTACGTGAAAGTATGCTGCGGATCCCTGAAGAAGATCTTGAAGCGCAAATGGATGGCTTGCGACTATTTAAACAAGCGCAACAATTACGTATTGCTGCTGCAGATATTTCTGAGGTGTTAAGTGTTGCGCAAGTTAGTCAACATTTAACCGCTTTAGCGCAGGCTATTATTGCAGAGGTGATTAACATTGGCTGGCAACAAGTTATCGGTCGTTTTGGTGTACCAAAATCTATTATTAACTCAGTGAGTAATGAAGAAAGTGTTAGCCAAGGTGTATTACAAAATAAGGGGATAGGGGTTATCGCCTACGGAAAAATGGGGGGGAATGAGCTGAGTTATGGCTCTGATCTTGATTTGGTTTTTGTTCATAATAGCCCAGAAGGTGATGTCACAACAGGTTTAGCTAATGGCGATAAAAGTGTGCCGGCAAGTCAATTTTATATGAAATTAGTACAGCGCATTATGCATATTTTTAATACACGTATGAGTAGTGGTATTTTGTATGAATTAGATATGCGCTTGCGTCCTTCTGGAAATTCAGGTGTTTTAGTGGGACATATAAATACGTTTGCTCAATATCAGCAAGAAGATGCTTGGACATGGGAACATCAAGCCCTGGTACGTGCGCGTATTGTTTATGGCAATGCTATTATTGAACAACGCTTTAATGATATACGGCAGAAGATTTTAAGTATACCTAGAGAATTAGCTGAGTTAAAAGTTGATGTGAAGAAGATGCGAGAAAAAATGCGTAATCACCTTAATAAGTCTACCGGTGAACTTTTTGATATTAAGCAAGGAAGTGGTGGCTTAGTTGATATTGAATTTTTGGCACAGTATTTAGTGTTGGCGTATTGTCAGGAGCACGAAAGTTTAAGCCTGTATTGTGATAATTTGAGTATATTTAAGCAATTAGCTAAGCTTGAAGTTTTAACTGAAGAAGATCAGTTGCTATTAGCTAATAGCTATCAGCAACTAAGAGGCTTAGGACATAAGGCGACCTTACAAAATGAAGCCTTGCTAGTTAACCAACGTTATATTGAAAAACGAGAGCAAGTCATGATGTTATGGCAGAAGTTCTTACCATTAGATTAACGCTTTATTTTTTATTCAGCAATTAATAGGCACCACGAGCCTTTAATAAAGAGCATTCTTCATTAAGGTACTCAGGTGCATCATTGATAAAAACCAACGTACGTTGACGGTAACAAAAATAGCTATTAATGCCTTCGGGAAAGTGTCCTGCTACGGCTTCACCCACTTGGTAAGCCGTTTTCAATATATTTTTGTTTATGCGAAAGGCATCTTTAATTATAAAGTCTCTGTTAAGCCACCAAATTATTTGAAGGCCATCTTTCTCGGCATATTCAGCTAACTTTTGATAAAGCGTTTCGCCTTTTCTAAAGGCTCTAGAAGCTGTTGTACCATGCCAGTTCCTTTTGTAAGGACGAACCTTAACTTCTCTTTTTTGCAGTATTTCTGTCAAGCTTCCCTGTGGATCTGGCAAAAAGATAATGTTATTTCTAATTCTAGGACCTTTTTCACTAATGCCATCACCATATATTTTAGCGTAAAAATTAGATAAGCCTTCAGCTGCAGCATTGTTGGCTTTTCTGCCTTGTTGGTAATGTAGTTTGTCTGTTGATGGGGCTGTTGTTTCTGCTTTTTTATTTGAAGCTTTTGTGGGTGTGCTTGATGCTTCTTGTATTGGGCTGTCACCTAACGACAGTAAAAGGTCTTTATTAACAAAGAAACCTACAGCTAAACCAATTAAAATAATCGCAATAATAATATTTCTAATCCAAAATCCCATAACGACTCTTTATTTAGTTTACATTGATTTTATATAGTTCTTTATACCATACAAAAAAGCTATCAATTATTCAAAGTATTAGCATAAGCAATTACTTACGGTTAGTCATTATTTGTATACAGAAGGTGCGCCTGGATCTGGTCGTGTTTTAAAACGTCGATGTAACCACATATATTGTTCAGGCTTTCTCAATATAGCTTTTTCCAATTCTTGATTGATGCGAATAAGATCGGCTTCATCATCTTTCGTTGGAAAGTTCTCTAATGGCGGCATGATTTCCATCGTATAGCCATCGTCATCGTCATTTCGAGTAGGGATCAGCATCATGGTTTCAACATTTTTTTGTCGAGCAAAAATTAATGTTCCAGTAGTTGTTGCCGTTTCTTTTACATCAAAAAATGGCACAAATAAACTGCGATTTCTGCCATAGTCTTGATCGGGTAAGTAAATACAGGCTTCGCCATCTCTTAGCGCTTTCATCAAGCCTTTTACATCACGTTTCCCTAACATGTATTTGTTTGAACGCCCACGCCCTCGAAACTGAAAATACTCCATCAGTTGATTATTGTGTGGACGGTAAAAAACTACCATAGGATGGCCGTAACCTATGCCCCTTGCATTCATTTCCACACTTAAGTAATGCATTGTAAGTAGTAGAATGCCTTTACCTTCACGTTGCGCTTTTTCTATATGCTCTACGCCAACAACATTTACTTTGCGTTTTACCCGCCAATTTGGCCACCACCAGCCCATACCTGTTTCGAGTAAGGCAATACCCGTATTTTCAAAATTCTTTTTCAGAATGTGCAGGCGCTCTTGTTCACTCATTTTGGGAAAACATAGCTTTAAATTAGTGTCAGCAACATGTTTTCTTTTAGAGCCTACTTTAAAAAGAACACGGCCAATTAATCTGCCTAAGGTTAATTGCCACTTATAAGGTAACCATGAAATGCTATAGAGAATTAAAACACCTAACCAAGTTAGCCAGTATTTAGGTAATAAAAAAGCTAATTTAAAATCAGGCTGTAAAACTTTATTTCGACTCACTGTATTTTCTCTTTATAAAGCGATTTAGGAATTTTGCAGGGGAGATTATACCTAAGTTACTTTAAAATGGGCAATTAACTTATGTTGTCTTTGAGTGATTTATCGTAGAATAGCAATCATAACTTTAGACATCGTTAGTGCATAAATATAATGAATACAGCCGCAGATAAAAAAAATAATCAAAAGGAAGTTGAGTTAATTATTGGAAACTCAAACTCTAATTTTTCTGGTGTCACTTCTACTATGTTGCAACTGCTATCTGAGCAACAAAAGTTAATTTCCTTGCGGGTTATGGGAAAGCATCATTTAACCGATGAGTCGCTAAACATTAGCTTTTGGCAAGTAGCTAAAATGTGTTTTAAGCCTTTATCTGATGGACGTTACCGAGTTTTTCATGCTCGTCGTGTTGATGAAATGATCCAAGCATTAATATTAAAGCATATTTTTCGAGCTAAAATTAAAATTGTATTCAGCAGTGCAGCGCAACGTCATCGTAGCGGCTCTACCCGTTGGTTAACTGATCAAATGGATGCTGTGTTAGCAATGTGTAAAGCCTCTGCTAGTTATTTACACCGAAAACCGGATCAAATTATTTATCATGGAGTCAATACCGAGGTTTATACCCCGCCGATTAATAAATCAGCAGCTTGGCAGTCATTAGCTTTATTACCTGAAGGTATTGAAAAGGGCAAGCGAGGTATTGCTATATTGGGGCGAGTACGCGCACAAAAAGGCGTTCACCTTTTTGTTAAAGGTTGTATAGCGTTACTTGATAAATATCCAGACTATACCGCTGTGGTAGTGGGTTCAATTAGTTCCAGTAATGAAAGCTTTGTTAAAGAATTAGAAGCAGAGGTTGAACAAGCTGGTTTGAGTCAACGTATCGTCTTTGCAGGCGAGCAAAATTTTGCTGATATTCCTACCATATTTAGTGGCTTATCTTTAGCCGTTGCTTTGAGTGATAATGAGGGTTTTGGCCTAACTATTTTAGAGGCTATGAGTAGCGGTGCAGCAGTACTGGCAAGTGAAGCAGGTGCGTGGCCTGAGGTAATACGAGAAGGTGTTGATGGCTATGTAGTCCCAGTGAACGATTTGCCTGCTGTGATTGAAAAAATGGATTTGCTGCTTAATGATCAAGAGAAATTAGCTAAAATGGGTGTTGATGGTCGAGAACGAGTTTTAGAACATTACTCGGTTGAGCGAGAATCTAAGCAGTTAGTAACTTTTTTTAGAGGGTTGATGTAAAAGTGAAGCAACAAAAGAGCGGCTAAAATAATGCGGCTCTTTTGTTATTCATATTAGCTTTAAAGGCTTTTGGTTAAACCCGTGTTAATAGCGGTAATATCTTCATCAGTAATCGTTCCACCTGCTCGCTTTAACAATAAAACATTTTGAATATAAGCATAGCGTGAGGTTGATAAATTACGTTTAGCGTTATACAAATTACGTGTACTGTCTAATACATCAACAATGGTACGAGTACCTACTTCAAAACCTGCTTCGGTAGCTTCTAATGCTTTGCTCGCACTTAGTACGGATTGTTCAAATGCCCGGATACCTGAAATAGTAGCAATGACCGTGTTATACGCATTACGTGTAGTACGAACCACACCGCGATGTGTTTGCATTAAATCCTGACTTGCTAAAACAAAGCGATTTTGAGCTTGGCGAACAGAGCTTTGTACAGCACCACCAGAATAAATTGGTACATTTAAGGTGACACCAACAGAGTAATCGTCTAACACTGGCGCATCAACACCATTGGTCTCACCGTCTTTGCTATTGTAATTAGCACCAAAATCTAAGGTAGGGTAATGACTAGCTCTTGCTATATCAATACTTTGCTTAGCTATATTTATTCCAACTTGCGCTGTTATTAGGTCTAAATTTTTCGCTTCAGCAGTTTGTTGCCATTCATCAGCACTATTGGGGTTTGGTATGGTGGTGCTAAATCTATCCGTATTTAGTATATTGATATCTCTCGGATAGGTGTTGGTGATAACCCTCAACTCTTCTTCTGCATTATAAATAGCATTTTCAGCACGAATTTCTTCGGTTACAGCAGTATCAAATTGTGCTTGTGCTTCATGCACATCAGTTATTGCGGTTAAGCCAACAGAAAAGCGTTGCTTAGTTTGTTCCAATTGACGAGCGATTGCTGCTTTTTCTGCCTGAGCAAACTCTAAGTCATCTTTAGCGCCCAACAAAGCGAAATATGCTTGGGTTACCCTGAGAATTAAGTCTTGCTTGGCTATTTGGTAAACTAAGTCACTTTGGTGTGCTGACTTCTTAGCAACATCTAAATTTAACCAACTATTATGATGATAAAGCTGCATATTTAAGCTAGCACCATAGCCTAAAGAGTTAAATTTAGTAGTTGAAACAGTGCCCGAAAATGATTCAGTTTCCCCATCAGTATAACTACCTGATAGATTGATTTGAGGTAATAAAACTGAACGTGCTTGCTCAATATCCTCTTTAACTATCTCGTATTGCGCTTGTGCTTTTAATACCACGGTATCATTTAATAGGGCTTGCTGATAAACGGTTAATAAGTCATCGGCTTGAGCATTAGCGCTAGTTATTGCACTGGCAATAGCTATAATTAACGTGCTTAATGTTTTTTTCATGGGATAAGTTCTTCCTTGAGTATTTAGGTCTACTCATATTAAGTGTTATTTTTTACTTGGTCATGTTACCTAACTTTTTCGACTAACCAAACTAAATAAGTACTTACTAATGTAACAAATTTTTATTAAAAAGAGATTATTTATGCAAGATAATAAAAACGGGCAAGCTTTAATGCTTCAATACGATAAGTCGGATGTCACTATATCTGCTATTGAAACAAAATATCAGGGCTTTTTTAAGCTTAATGAATATCAGTTGCAGCATAAGTTATTCTCACAAAAACAAAGTAATATTTTTACTCGGGAAATATTTGAACGTGGTGATGCTGTGGTGGTGATGCTTTATGACCCTGAGCAAGATGCATTACTACTATTAGAGCAATTTAGACCCGGCGTTTTACGGGTGAATGAAACCCCATGGATGCTCGAGTTTATTGCCGGTATGTTTAATGAAAATGAAAGCCCAATTGACGTCGCTATTCGTGAAGCTAAAGAAGAGGGCAATATAGAGTTAACGGCAGAATCCATAAAGCCTATTATGAAATATTTCTCCAGCCCAGGTGGAACGAGTGAATGTATTTACCTTTATTGGGCAACGTTTAATAGTCGTGCGGTTGTTTCGGGTAGTGTTTATGGTTTACCTGATGAGAATGAAGACATTATGCTACATGTTGTTTCTCGTCTTGATGCTTTGGCGTTACTTGATAAAGGTAAAATTAGTAACGCTGCTACTGTAATTGGCTTACAATGGTTAGCAATGAATTATCAACATTTGTAAGCCGTGTTTGATAACAGTAACGATTATTCAATAATCTTTATATAAAGAGAGTTTTACAGCCGTGAGTTTTTTCCCAAGTAGTATTGTTAATCGCAAAAAAAGATATCAGCCTAACTTGGTTAGCTTGATGTCTTTGTGTGCGAATAATTATTTTTTATTTTTAAAGATACAAGCGGATAAAACACAGCTTTCTCAACAACGTCATTTTTTCATTAATGATCATCTTGCTTATGCGATAACAGTCAACGAGGTAACTCGTTATACATCACTGATTACCTTTGAACAGACAATAGTAGAAGATAAACTATCGACGCATAAAGCGTTAATCAAATCGTTTCATCCTCGTATGTCTATTCGTTTGTACCATGATGCGCGCATGGCTGAAGTAATTAGTAGCCAAGATATTCATCAAGTAAAACCCCGTTATGACTACCCTAATAAACACATGCATCACCAAGATGAGAAGCAGCAAATTAACCAATTTTTGAATGAATGGCTACATCTTTGCTTAACACATGGACAAGTTAATGTTGAACTGCAAGCTAATTTATGACGATTAAAGAGTGTACTTTTACCGTAGCCCAGTTTAGTGATTGTCATTTGTTTTATGATAAAAGCTCTCATCATTTTGGCGCGAATGTTTGGCAAAACTTAACACAAGTATTAATGGATATTTCATTACGAGAAATAATAGATTGTGCGGTTTTTACGGGTGATCTTACCCAAGATCATTCAGAATTATCTTATCAGTTATTTGTTGAGGCGGTACAGCAGGCTAAATTGACTATTCCGGTATATTTTGTTGCAGGCAATCATGATGATAAAAACATGATGAGTAAATACTTAACTGCGCCAACATTTCAAAATAATCACACCATCAGTCATGATAACTGGCAGGTACAACTCATTGAAAGTAAGAGTGAAACGCCATCAGGTTGGGTTAGTGATAGTGCTTTGGAAAAATTAGCGCAACAAATAGACCCCAATAAATTTCAACTATTGATGATGCATCACCACCCGGTAAATATTGGTTATTATATTGATAAGCATGGTTTAATTAATCAAGACACTTTTTGGCGAGAAATCAATAAATTAAATGATGAAAAAATGAATATAAAAGCAATCGCTTGTGGCCATGTTCACCGAGCGAGTCAATTATCTAAAGACCAAGTCGGTATTTATACGTGTCCGGCAACATCTGTTCAATTTGGTGATACGAAAGAAATAATGGCTTCGATTATGCCAAGCTACCGATTATTTCACCTTCATAGTAACGGTGAAATTGCTAGTGAAATAATGACACCTTAACTGATTACCCTTTAACTTATTACCTTTAAAAATAGCTAACTTGTTAGAAGTAGAAAATGCAAAAAAACATCCTTTATATTCATGGTTTTAATTCTTCTCCATTATCGTTAAAAGCAGAGCAAACTCGGCTATATTTGAGCAAACACTTTCCTCAAGTTAACTTTCATTGTCCGCAAGTTGCCAGTAACCCTAAAGAGGCTATTAATCAATTAGAGCGTATCATTGAATCAATACCTAATAACTCATGGTTCTTAATGGGATCTTCATTAGGCGGTTATTTTGCCAGTTACTTATCGCAAAAGTATAATTTCCCTAGTGTGCTTATTAACCCGGCAATTAAACCTTTTGAATTATTAAACGACTACCTCGGGGAACAAGTGAACCCTTATACCGAAGAGGTGTATCACGTGACGAGTGAACATATGGTTGAACTCAAGGCCATTGAACCCATATCGCCTAGTTTTGATATGCAGCAAAAAAATAATTACCTAGTTATGGTACAAACCGATGATGAAGTGTTAAATTACCAAGAAGCAGTTGAAAAATACCAGCATTGCCAATTAGTCGTCGAACAAGGTGGTGATCATAGCTTTGTAGACTTTGAACAACATTTACCGGCAATTGCAAAATTTTTGCAACTTGACAGTTTTTAATGCAGAAAAACCCCATATAAAAATAATATTAATAAAGATACCCTATAAACATGACCGACCAATATAACTCTGATTCCATTGAAGTACTAAGCGGCTTAGAACCAGTTCGCCGTCGCCCAGGTATGTACACTGACACCACTCGCCCCAATCATTTAGGTCAAGAAGTTATTGATAACTCAGTGGATGAAGCGCTTGCTGGTTATGCGCAAAATATTGTCGTGGTGTTAGATACCGATCAATCATTAGAGGTGATTGATGATGGTCGCGGTATGCCAACGGATATTCATCCGGAAGAAGGGCTTTCAGGCGTTGAACTTATCTTTTGTAAATTACATGCCGGTGGTAAGTTTTCTAATAAAAACTATCAGTTCTCAGGTGGCCTCCATGGTGTAGGTATTTCTGTCGTTAATGCGTTATCTACACGGGTAGATGTTACCGTAAGACGAAATGGTACTGTTCAGGAGATGGCCTTTGAAAATGGCGAAAAAGTTGAAGAGTTAAGGGAAACAGGTACTGTTGGTAAGCGTAATACGGGAACTCGCGTAAAATTTTGGCCTGATCCTAGTTATTTTGATTCAGCTAAATTTTCAGTATTAAAACTGACTCATTTATTAAAAGCAAAAGCAGTTTTGTGTCCGGGCCTAACTATTAAGTTTCATGACAAGCTTGAAAACAAAAAGTATCAATGGTGTTATGAAGATGGCTTAACTGATTACTTAAAAGAATCAGTAAAAGGCTATGTTAACTTACCCGAACACCCTTTTGTTGGTGTGTTTTCATCACAAAGTGAAGCGGCAGACTGGGCAGTTACTTGGTTACCTGAAGGCGGAGAAGCAATAGGCGAAAGTTATGTGAACTTAATTCCTACTATTGCTGGTGGCACACATGTTAATGGCTTACGCCAAGGCTTATTAGAGTCGATGCGTGAGTTTTGCGAGTTTCGAAACTTAGTTCCTCGTGGAGTTAAATTAACGCCGGATGATATTTGGGATAAATGTAGTTATATCTTATCGATCAAAATGCAAGATCCGCAATTTGCCGGACAAACCAAAGAGCGCTTATCTTCAAGACAATGTGCAGCGTTTGTAACAGGTGTTGTTAAAGATGCCTTTAGTTTATGGTTAAATGAGCATACAGACATCGCTGAACTCCTCGCTGAATTTTGTATTAGTAACGCCCAAAAACGTATGCGTGCAAGTAAAAAGGTTGTTCGTAAAAAAATCACACAAGGCCCAGCTTTACCTGGAAAACTCACCGATTGTGGTAGCCAAGATTTAGCCCGTACAGAGCTTTTTTTAGTAGAAGGGGACTCAGCTGGAGGTAGTGCTAAACAGGCTCGTGACCGAGAAATACAAGCCATTATGCCACTTAGAGGGAAAATCCTTAATACGTGGGAGGTTGACTCAGGCCAAATCCTGGCCTCTCAAGAAGTTCATGATATTTCAGTTGCGTTAGGGATAGACCCAGACAGTGATGATTTATCCGAATTACGCTACGGTAAAATTTGCATTCTTGCCGATGCTGATTCTGATGGACTCCATATTGCTACTTTATTATGTGCTTTATTTACTCAACATTTTTTACCCTTAGTACAAGCAGGGCATGTTTATGTTGCCATGCCGCCATTGTATCGCATTGATGTGGGTAAAGAAGTCTTTTACGCACTAGATGAAGCCGAGAAAGATGGTATTTTGGATCGAATTGAAGCAGAAAAAAAACGTGGAAAAGTGAATGTACAGCGTTTTAAAGGACTGGGCGAAATGAACCCACCTCAACTGCGTGAAACTACCATGGATCCCAATACTCGCCGCTTAGTTCAACTTACAGCAAATGACGATGAACACAGTGAAACCATTGAGATGATGGATATGTTGCTATCCAAAAAGCGCAGTGGCGACCGAAAAGTGTGGCTGCAAAATAAAGGTAATTTAGCGGTAGTTTAATTAGTCTCTTAATCTGAATGAGGCGTAAGATTATAAGAGGTAGTTTATGAAAATTATACTTAGCATCATTATATTGTCATTACTTTCAATTCAATCTTTTGCGGAATCTATCGCCAGTTTTCCTGAGGAGTTAGAGAACTGGGTTTTGGTCAAGGAGAGTATAATACCCGGTAAAGATGTTGAGCTTCCAAAAGAAACCCCGCTATTTCTTCAAGATACTGTTCAAACATATAACTGGATAAATGGTGGTAAGGGAACAAAATTAAATATTTATGTGCCTAAAGAGAAGCTTGAAGCATATCTCAATCATGGCCCTTACGCTGATGGCCCTACAGCCGTTGGGATTTATGAAGACAGTGACATTATCTTTGTAACTGAGCATTTAATGGGAGAGCCAATTTATGGCACTTATAACAGGAAAGGCGAAGATATAAGTGACAGACATCCTACTTTTAATATGAGTATCTGCGAACAGTGTCATACCGAAAATAAAGATATTTGTATTAATGGAACTTGTGCTACTCCGATCATTGATATTTTCAAAAAATGACAAGTATTCCTGTTCGTATTAAATACAGGTTGGTCGTAGTATTTTTGTTTTTTGAAATTTTTATCATTGCGGGTATGAGTTACCATCAATATCACGAACAATGGAAACTGATCGTAACTCAAGCCGTAGAGAATAAGAAAGATATTTCGCAGCAACTTGAAAATGTTATTGCCTTATCAGTAGAAGGAAATAATTATGGGAATATTTATTTACCCTCCTTTGTAAATCGACTAAAAGCAACATCGCCATTAATATACCTGGAAGCGGATGGCTTGTCGGATGGTATGAGTAAATACCAATTTGCATATCATAGGGATATAGGAAAAACATGGCGGCAGCACTATCCAGATGGCTATATTCAAATATTAAATGAAAAAATCGATAAATTGACAGCCTACTTATCTGAATCTCAATCAAATAAAGTTAAAATTGAGTATTTGTTACAGCGCGCTATCGATGAAAAAAAGAAGTATGTTATAAACATCGAAAACCAAAATAATATGGCTAATTTTAATTATAGAATTGATTATATTGATGAATATTTTATTAATGAGGATGAATTCTATTTATCAATGACAATTCGGACGACCAATAAAAATGGTGGTGAGGTAACTTTTGTCTATGATCTTTTTGAGCTAAAAAGCCTGCGAGATAATATTGTTCAAACCATATTTGTTGACTCAATTTTACTATTATTTATCACCTTCTTAATGGTGATAGTTATTGCCCATTGGATTATCACCCCTATTGAAAAACTAACAAAGTACTTGTCAAAAGACGTCGTTAAAATAGATATTGATAGTATTCCAGGGTTAGCATCTCAAGACGAAGTGGGTGATTTAGCAAGAGGGTTTAGATCACTTATCTCTAATACATACACCTACCTTGATCCTGTCTCTTATACACATCTCCGAGCCCACGAGACGTAGAGGAATCTCG
>OJCW01000310.1_pt1 | contig 18136 bp, 17 predicted proteins | sample 1592461 | NCBI WGS metagenome assembly OJCW01 (sample SAMN05416884, study PRJEB24817) | seawater metagenome | isolation source: Sea water | place: Canada:Atlantic | collected 2013-11 | reverse complement strand
ACGAGATTCCTCTACGTCTCGTGGGCTCGGAGATGTGTATAAGAGACAGCTAAAGCGACGTTAATTCCTCGTCCAGATACAGAAACACTCATCGAATTGGTTCTTGATCTTTATGGTAATAATAACAATGTAACTTGTTTAGACTTAGGTACTGGAACAGGAGCCATTGCACTTGCACTTGCCAGTGAAAATTCAGAGTGGGAGATTGATGCTATCGACTTTAACTCTGATGCGGTACACCTAGCTCAACGCAATGCAAAACAGCTGAATTTATCGCAGGTTAATATTTATCAAAGTGACTGGTTTAAAGGTATATCAAATGATAAAGCATTTGATCTTATCGTTTCAAACCCTCCTTATATTGATGGTGATGACAGTAATTTAAGGCAAGGTGATGTTCGATTTGAACCGAAATCCGCCTTAGTCGCCACTGAGCAAGGCTTATCAGATATAAAGCATATTGCCAGTGAAGCGCGACACTTTTTGAATGCCCAAGGCCAATTGTTTTTTGAACATGGTTTTGAACAAGGCGATGTAGTGAGAGCAATATTGACTGATTTGGGCTATCAAAATGTGAAAACAACACATGATTTAAATGGACATGAACGTATTTCTTGGGCTAAGTTCCCAGGCTTTAATGTTCATACGCAATAATAATTACAGAAAATAGGATCCCTTATATGTTTACACACCTTCACATGACGTTAGCTGTACTTAGTATTAGCTTATTTACACTGCGTTTTATATGGACATTAGCTAATTCTTCCAATTTACAAGCAAAGTGGGTAAAAATAACACCACATATTGTTGATACTTTATTACTAGCTATTGGTGTCGCCATGGCTGTTCAATATTCAATTAATCCTGTTGAGCAATTATGGTTAGGTGAAAAAATATTAGCCGTAATAGCCTATATCTTTACCGGATATTTCACCTTAAAACTTGCTCGTAATAAACCTATGCAAATTATCGGTTATTTAGGGGCTATGGGCTGGGTGATGCTCATTGTGCGTTTAGCAATGACACGTGAGCCACTATTCTTCGTCTAATTATTTAATAAGAATGATAAAAACTGCTATGAATACACTATTATTATCTGAATTAAAATCAGATAAAAAAGACTTATTAGAAACGTTAGTATTACTTGAAGAACATATTTTTCAAGATAGTAGCAGTTCATTAATAAAACAGAATATTGCTGAGGTTGATGCCTCGCTTAATACGTTAGAAAATATTATTGAACAATGTCAGGCTGTAATAGCAGAAATTGAATCGCCATTAGAGCAGGCCGAAATACTACTGAACGAGCTGTATTACCAACATTTGTTTATCGATAAACATAAAAGTGTTTGGCCGCTAGACTCATTTAAAGTTGCGGCAAGCTTAAATCAGCGATTGATGTCGCCAATGGTTAAGGCTGTGCTTATTTGTGAAATTATCAATGCATGTGGTTTTACCACTGATTTAGTTTTTGTACCGACAAAAGTGATGGTACGACTTTGTTGTGATGAGCAACATGCGATCATCTTTGATGCGGTTACAGGTGAGTCATTGGATTGGCATGAACTTGATTCCCGTTTAGATGATCTTGAAGGAGACCCTAGTCAGCATGAAATTGCGACGATGAACCGTCAAGCAATTTTAGTTGAGCACTTAAGCGTATTAAAAAATGCGTTAATTCGTGATTTAGCCTTTGATAAAGCGTTATTGTGTGTGGATTTATTATTGTCATTAAACCCTGATGACCCCCTACAACGACGTGATCGTGGCTTTTTGCTGCACCAATTAGATTGTTTTAAAGTCGCGGTTGATGATTATCGTTACTTTGTTGAAAAATGTCCGAAAGATCCAGCTGCGCAGTTATTGAAAGTTCAGCTTGAAAATATCACCTTGACGGAACCTACTTTTCACTAAACGCTTTATGGCTAAGCATGCCTAGGATTTTAGATGTCAGCACTATCATCGACAACTCCATTAATCACCAATGACGCTAGCGTATTAGGGTTATTGTCCTTAATTCTAGGTTTTATTTTTTACACCTCAAATAGCCAACATCCTCTTTGGCAAAAATTTTATAAATACGTTCCTGCCTTATTGTTGTGTTATTTATTGCCCTCATTATTAAATACCTTTGGTATTGTGAGTGCAGAAATCAGCAGTATCGATGAGGTAGCAAAATACTACCTATTACCTGCTTGTCTTATTTTATTGACCTTAAGTATTGATATTAAGGCTATTGGCGCTTTAGGTCATAAAGCCATCATTATGTTTTTAACCGGTACCGTTGGTGTAGTGATTGGCGGTCCCATTGCCTTATTTTTTATCTCAATAGTTTGGCCTGATTTATTAGGTGTAACAGGGCCTGATGATATTTGGCGAGGAATGGCTGCATTAGCGGGAAGCTGGATTGGCGGTGGTGCTAATATGCTGGCAATGAAAGAAATTTATGGCGCAGACGGGAAGATATTTACTATTATGGTAACGGTAGATATTGTGGTGGCAAATTTATGGATGGCTTGCTTACTTTATTTCGCTGCGAACCATCAACGTATTGATGCTAAGAGTGGGGCGGATACCTCAGGAATAGATAAACTCATAGATAGAGTGGAGTCATTTGAACGTGTGTATGCTCGACGCCCAGAACTAAAAGACTTTATTTTTATTTTAGCTATTGCCTTTGGTGCAGCAGGTTTGGCGCATCTCATAGCTGATTGGCTAGTACCATTTTTTCAAGTTAATTTTCCAGAACTTAAAAAATTTAGTTTACACAGTAAATTGTTTTGGATTATTGTTTTAGTCACTACTATGGGGTTACTACTCTCTTTTACTAAAGTCAGACAACTAGAGTTGGTTGGCGCTTCTAAAGTGGGCAGTAGCTTTTTGTATATCCTTGTCGCTACAATTGGTTTACATATGGATGTCACGCAAATCATTGATGCACCGAAATACGTTGTTATTGGTTTGATTTGGATGGGAGTACATGTTGCATTGCTCTTACTGGTAGGTCGAATGATTAAAGCACCTATTTTTTATTTAGCGGTAGGTAGCCAAGCCAATATTGGTGGAGCGGTATCTGCACCAGTTATAGCCTCAGCATTTCATGTCTCTTTAGCCCCTGTAGGGGTATTATTAGCGGTTTTAGGCTATGCGTTAGGTACATACATGGCATGGCTTTGTGGCCAGTTATTACGGATTGTTGGTAGTTAACATTATTGATAATCATGCAAAATTTATCTTAGTGTTATTGAGCAATTATTAAGTGGTTAAAACATGTATTTAATTGCGGTAACTCTTTATTAAAGGAAAAAATATGACAATAAAATCAGTGTCGGTTAATGGTATTGAAGTGGCGAACGATAAGCCATTCGTGTTATTTGGTGGGATGAATGTACTTGAATCACGTGATCTAGCGATGAAAATTGCAGAACATTACGTTGAAGTGACGCAAAAATTAAATATTCCTTACGTATTTAAAGCCTCTTTTGATAAAGCTAATCGCTCTTCCGTGCACTCTTATCGTGGGCCTGGCTTAGACGAAGGGTTAAAGATATTTGAAGAGGTTAAAAAAACGTTTAATGTCCCAATTATTACTGATGTTCATGAGCCACACCAAGCACTACCAGTGAGTGAAGTTGTTGATGTCATTCAGTTACCGGCTTTTTTAGCGAGACAAACGGACTTAGTGGTTGCTATGGCTAAAACGGGCGCAGTGATAAATGTAAAAAAACCACAGTTTTTGGCTGCACATGAAATGAAACATATCATCAAGAAATTTGGTGAAGCGGGTAATGAAAATATAATCCTTTGTGAGCGTGGCAGCTGTTATGGTTACAACAACCTTGTAGTTGATATGTTAGCGATGGATGAGATGCGAAATTATGCTCCTGTAATGTTTGATGCTACTCATGCTCTACAAAAGCCGGGTGGAAGATCTGACAGTGCTGATGGACGACGTGCACAGGCTGCACAGTTAACCCGTAGTGGTATGGCAATTGGTATTGCTGGCTTATTTATAGAAGCCCACCCAGACCCTTCTGTCGCTAAATGTGATGGCCCCTGTGCTTTACCACTTGATAAGCTAGCGCCTTACTTAACACAAATGAAAGCGATTGATGACTTGGTAAAGGGGTTTGCTCCTTTGGTTACAGATTAGGGCGGTGATAGTTTTAAGTGGTTTTGTAGCATAGTACAACTGTTATAAGGGGGAGTTGTTTGTCTTTCCCTTCTGTTCTTTCATATTGAATCAATAGCTTAAGTGATAAAAAACCTCATTAATTGAATCAATTAATGAGGTTTTTTTGTCTAGTAAAGTAACTTACCAGTTATCGATTCCTTTCATATCGGGTAATTCATGAGCTATACCTTTATGACAATCAATACAGGTCTTTTCACCTGACGCTAAAGCATTTGAATGCATTTTAACGCTTCGATTACCTTGCTCAGAAAAGTCCATAGCTTCAAAATCATGACAGTTACGACACTCTAATGAGTCATTGTCTTTCATTCGTTGCCACTCTCGCTTTGCCATTGATAAGCGATGATCAACAAACTTTTCACGCGTATCAATTAACCCAGTAAGCTTACCCCAAACTTCTTTACTGGCAGCAATTTTACGAACTATTTTATGTGTCCACTTCTTAGGAACGTGACAATCAGGGCATGTTGCACGAACACCAGAACGGTTAGCGTAATGAATTGTTTCCTTATACTCTTCATACACATTAGCTTCCATTTCGTGACAACCAATACAGAATTCTTCCGTATTTGTGACTTCTAAGGCTGTGTTAAAACCACCCCAGAAGATAATACCACCAGCAAAGCCTATTACTAAAATAAACCACAACGCTGCACTACTTGGTGACTTAAGATACTTCCATAAGCCATTAATTTTTGATTCTTTTGTCATTTTTATCCCCTTAATAATGCTTCGATAAAATCATTATTTACTGTCTACCTAACGATTCGACCGGTTTAAAGGTGTTCTCGACTAGTGGTCTTGCATCAGCTTGTGTTACATGACACTGAGAACAAAAATATCGACGAGGTGAAACATCACTAAGTACTTTTCCATCTCTTGTTTCAAAGTGAGTTAAGCTTACTTTAGTAGCACCTGTTTCTGCAGCATACTTCCAACCATGACAGGTTAAACATTTATTGCTATTTTTATCTACTCGGTAACCACGAGTTTGATGTGGCACCATGGGAGGTTGATGAACATAGTTACGTGCTATCGGATTTCTATCTTTATGAACACGCTTCAATTGTTCGGATTTACGGGTTTCGTCTATGTTTGTTGCACCTCTAATTGTTTCTAAACCACCAGGGTTAAATGCTTCTTGGTCTTGAGCAAGTGATGAACCTGATACAGCCATCCCCAACACCATCATCATTGACAGTAATATTTTCATTGTTCTACCTCCGCCTTAATAGGCAATCTTGTTGTTATTTTAAAAACATCTTGTGAACACACATCTATGCAACGTGCACAATTCGTACAATCAGCTGACTCAATCATTGGGCCATAACCTTTACCTTCACCAAACAAAGGCATTTTTAACACTTGTGGCTCGGGGCACACCGTAAAACAGTCCATGCATTTATCACATTTTTCACGTTGATAAGCTGACACTTTAACCGGACTATTTCGTCCTAAAAGGTTGTAAAAAGCACCTAGTGGACAAATATGACCACACCAGCCATGCTCTACAAGCATGAAATCAAACAAAAAAATACCAACTAACACTACCCAGCCTAAGCCCATACCAAAAATCACACCTCGGTGAAATATTGATACTGGGTTAATAAGCTCCCATGCCATCGTACCTAGAATAAAAGGTAGAATGAGTGACATAGCCAAAACCCAAAAACGTGTTTTTCTAGACAGTTTAGTTGATGCTCTAATTTTGAGTTTTCTACGTAACCAATGTGCACTATCAGTAATTAAGTTAACCGGACAAACCCATGAACAGAAAACACGACCACCAAAAATAAAATAAAAAGAAGTGACAATTAACGCACCAATAATAGCTGTTAACTCTGGAATATGCCCTGCGCTTATTGATTGCAGTAGCATAAAAGGGTCTGTCATGGGCACAGTGTCTAACAGCACACTCGAACTCAAGTTACCTTTTAAAATCCAAATACCAAACAAAGGACCTGTTAGAAATAAAGCTAATATTCCTAATTGACTCACTCTGCGTAACAGCAAATATTTGTGGGCACCTATCCATCCCTTTTGATCTATTGCTTCTTGACCGACAGTGGCTTTCATTACTTAGCCCCCGGAAGACGGTCAGGCAAATCTAACACTTCATCAATAAGAGAACCGCCGGCTTTATTTTTTTCAATCCAGCCTAAACGATAATGATGACCTAATTCACCTTTAGCTATTTCTAATGGTAGAACCTTTATGGCTGCATCATCTAAAGGACAAGCATGTTCACATTTACCACAACCTGTGCATAATTCTGAATGCACAGTAGGAATAAACATCGCATGAAATCCAGTACGTGTGTTTCGCTCTATTTCAAGTGTTATAGCCTCATCAATTAAAGGACAAACACGATGACAAATATCGCAACGTAAACCTTGTGTATTTAGACAAGTTTCCCGGTCAATTAAAACAGCTAATCCCATTCTTGCATCGTCAATTGATTTTAAATCAGGTGAAATGGCGCCTGTTGGACAGGCAGTCTGGCAAGGAATATCCTCACACATTTCACATGGAATGACGTTCGCATCAAAATAAGGTGTACCCGTTGTAACTGGTTCAAATATTTTGCCTAACTTCAAAGTATCGTATGGACATGCTTCAACACATAACCCACAACGTACACATGCAGCTAAAAATTCTTCTTCTGTTAATGCTCCTGGTGGTCGTAAACACTGAGCAGCTAAACTTTGTGATTGCTTGGAATAAGTCGCTAAACCAAGCCCTAACAAACTTGAGCCACAAACACCACGGCCAACATCAGTAATAAACTGACGCCTTGTCGTTTTTCTTGGTGGTTGTGGTTTATCTGCTGTCATGTTTATTCTCTATGTTTATGCCAATTACACTTTAACTATTCTGACTGCGCACTTTTTGTAATCCGTTTCTTTTGAAAGTGGATCAGTCGCATCAAGCGTCAATTTGTTCGTTAATTGTTTTGCATCAAACCAAGGCATAAAGACCAAACCTTTCGGCGGACGATTACGACCTCTTGTTTCAACGCGTGTTTTCACTTCACCACGACGAGATTGAATAAGACACTCTTGCCCACGGCGTAAATCACGTGATTTAGCATCATCCGGGTGCATAAATATAACGGCATCAGGAAACGCTTTGTGTAACTCAGGTACACGAGCAGTCATTGAACCAGAGTGCCAATGTTCAAGTACACGACCGGTGCTTAACCATAGGTCGTATTCTTCGTCTGGAGACTCAGCAGGTGGCTCATACGGCAAAGCAAATATAACTGCTTTTTTGTCTGGCTTACCATAAAACTGAACCTCGCTACCTTTTTCAACATATGGGTCGTAACCTTCACGGAAGCGCCATAGTGTTTCTTTACCATCCACTACAGGCCAACGTAAACCGCGTGCTTCATGGTAACGATCAAAATCAGCTAAATCATGGCCATGTCCGCGTCCAAACTGAGCGTATTCTTCAAATAAACCTTTTTGAGCATAAAAACCAAATGCATCTGCTTCTTGGTTTAGATCGCCTTTACATTCAGATGTTGGGAATTTATCAACTTGCCCATTTCTATAAAGCACGTCGTACATTGTTTTTCCACGATATTCAGGCATTTTAGCTAAAAGTTCTTCAGGCCAAACTTCTTCAATGTTGAATCGTTTAGCGAACTCCATTAACTGCCATAAATCAGACCTAGCTTCACCTGGAGCGGACACTTGTTGGTGCCAAAATTGTGTACGTCGCTCTGCGTTGCCGTATGCACCTTCTTTTTCTACCCACATTGCTGTTGGTAAAATCAAATCGGCAGCTTGAGCAGTAACTGTTGGATAAGGGTCAGATACAACAATGAAGTTTTCAGGATTACGATAGCCTGGTAGTGTTTCTTCATTAAGGTTAGCAGCTGCTTGAACGTTGTTATTACACATAACCCAATAAGCATTTAACTTGCCGTCTTTCAACATACGGTTTTGTAAAACTGCGTGATAACCAGGTTTAGGCGGAATGGTACCCTCAGGTAGTTTCCAAATTTTTTCAGAAAACGCTCTATGCTTAGGATTTTTAACCACTAAATCAGCTGGTAATCTATGTGAGAATGTACCTACTTCACGTGCAGTACCACATGCTGATGGTTGCCCTGTTAATGAGAATGGGCTATTGCCTGGCTCTGAGATTTTGCCTGTTAATAAATGTACGTTGTACATTAAGTTATTCGCCCAAACACCTCGAGTATGCTGGTTAAAGCCCATTGTCCAGAATGAAGTTACCTTCACTTTAGGATCGGCATATAACTTAGCCATTTCAATTAAGTTAGCCTCTGGAACGCCAGATAATTTTGATGCATATTCAACGGTATATTCGCTTACAAACTTAGCGTAAGCATCAAAGGTCATCGGTTTAGAACCACCTTTACCTGGGTTTTTAGCAGCCTTTTCTAATGGATGGGTAGGACGTAATCCATAACCTATATCGGTAACACCTTCACGAATATTAGTGTGCTTTTTAAGGAAGTCTTTGTTAACTGCATTGTTTTGAATAATGTAGTTAGCGATAAAGTTTAAGATAGCTAAATCGGTTTGTGGTGTGAACACCATACCGTTGTCTGCCAGTTCAAAGCTACGATGTTTGAATGTGGATAAAACATGTACTTTAACGTGAGGAGCACTTAAACGACGATCGGTTAAACGCGACCATAGAATAGGATGCATTTCAGCCATATTAGAGCCCCAAAGCACAAATGCATCGGCGTGTTCTAAATCATCATAACAACCCATTGGCTCATCAATACCAAAGGTACGCATGAAGCCGCCAACTGCAGAAGCCATACAATGACGAGCATTTGGATCAATATTGTTTGTTCTAAAGCCTGCTTTCATTAATTTTGAAGCGGCATAACCTTCCCATACAGTCCATTGACCAGAGCCGAACATACCAACAGAAGTAGGGCCTTTTTTCTTAAGTGCTGTTTTAAATTTATCAGCCATTACATCAAAGGCTTGATCCCAGCTTACTGGTGTAAAGTCGCCTTCTTTATCGTACTCACCATCAGTCATTCTAAGTAATGGCTGTGTAAGGCGATCTTTCCCGTACATAATTTTAGATAAAAAGTACCCTTTGATACAATTCAAGCCTTTGTTTACTGGTGCGTCAGGATCGCCTTGTGTTGCAACAACTTTACCTTGCTGCGTTCCTACTAATACACTACAACCTGTTCCACAAAAGCGACAAGGAGCTTTGTCCCATTTAATAGCAGAATCTGATGACTTTGATATTAAATTTGATGCGGAAGCAGGAACAGCTATGCCCGCCGCTACAGCAGTAGCAGCCACCGCATTTGCTTTAATAAAGTCTCTTCTTGTTAAACTCATTTTCTTTCCCCTTGATGCTGGGGTAGCCCATAATCATTATGATGAAAAATCAATGATGATGAGATAACACCCGGTAATTGGCTCATATCTGTTATGGTGTTAATAAGGCCTTTGCCTTTTTCACCTCTATTTAAATCGTTTTCTTCAATGGTAACTACCATTGAACCATTTTCTCCAATTTCATGTACCTCAGCGCCAGGGAAAGCAGCAAGTTCGACAGATACCTGTTCTGCTTTATCTGGCTGAGCAACAAACATCACACCGGCAATATTGATTGGTTCTTCTTCTAATAGATTAATCAAATTATTAACCCCTTTTCGTTTAAAGTAATGTGGTTCTACGATTTTTAATTTAGATTTACTTCTGGCTTACAGCTTTAGCGCCACACATTTTTAAAACTGCAACGGCAACTAATGCTACACCTGCGAAACCAGTAATAAATATTACTGGCATCGACGAGTATCCTAAAACGTTCCAAATTATTTGCTCAAGTGCACTCATTTTTTTCTCCTGAAACTTTGGTGAAATTTATGAAAGTTCTGTTATTCATTTAGGTGTTAATTCAATGGCAGATTGTGGGCAAACGGAAACACAGGCACCGCAACCATTACATTTATCAAGCTCTATTTGAGGTTGAGGTATACTCGATTGTAAGTACTTAAAAGTAATAGCCTCAGGTTCACAACAATCCTGGCAGCTTTGACAAACAACTTGATTCATTGCTAAACAGTTATTTTTTATTGCTATATTTAACTGCCATGGGAAGGAGTTTTCATCTCTTTTATCCACAAAGAATGGTTGTTCACAAACATCAACACACTTTTGGCAAAAGCTACATTCACCTTTTGAAAAGTCTATTTCTGGGAAGCCACCACTACCTTTAACAATAATATTTTCTTCGCAATTTGTTACACAGTCGCCACATTGAGTACAACTATTAGTAAAAACTTGTTCATTAATAACCCAAGGGAGTCTGATTGCGGAAGGGGTTGATGCTTTTTTGCCACGAAATAAATTTCTACGTGCTAAATCAACCATATTATTTTTTACCTTAATGTCGTAATTAAGAAATGAACTGTGATGATAATAATCATCTGATGGTTACCTTAGCTTATCTGAAATTAGGCACATTGATTTCAATCAATGTTTGTTAATAACCTTTATAGGTGAAAAAATGATAGTTACCGAGCTTTATTGAGTGTAGCAGATGCTGATTATTTTCCTAATTTCAGCGGCATTAGCTTTATATGTGCTGCTATTTAAATCAGTTTTGCAAAGCTATAGTGAATAATAGCTGTATGCTTAATGGTGTTAGATAGTGGTCAAGTAAAGAGTGTTGAATTGATTAATGTTTATAGGTGTGCAGAGTAGGAGAGGATTTAGTTACTTTTTCCGTCTATAAGCAAAGTGTTTTACCATGGGTTTGATGAGGATATTCATTATAAAAATTTAAGTAATCTTGGGCAAAGCGGCCTTGGTTAACTACTCCATAATTCTGTAGAATCTCACTAATTGGCGTATTACTTTGATGCTTTAAAGTTGAGTGAATTAATTGAAAGCGCCTTTTAATTAAGTACTGCTTGGGCGTAATACTGAGTATTGATTTAAAGGCGTATTCTAAGCTACGAACACAGCAGCAGCTTACTTTAGCTAACTCAGAAATAGTGATATTTAAAAAACTATTATTATGTATGTGAGTTAATGCACGATTAACAATGGCTAATCTGGTTGGCATATTAATATCGTTAATTTTCGGTAACGCTGAGCTAAACGTTAATAACTGACAAAGAGACTCTATTATTTTTTCTTGGCTATCTAATACGGCTTGAAAACTTAAATATTTACTTTTGTTAAGTAGATCCTCTATCAACATACATAGGTGCTGTAGCTGACTTCCGGGTTGAGTAAATATGTTTTTTACAAAGTTTTGTTGCGCAATTGTTTTTTTTAAGAGCTCTATACTTTCCTCATCAAAATACTTTGTTAGTTCATCATTAGTGATAATAATATAGAAGGCATAATAATTGTCAGGAACCTGAACGAGCGCTTCTTGATTCTCAGTTAAAATGAGTGGTTGATTAAAATTTATTGAGTGGCCATTTACTGACACTTCATCATTATGTCTTGGAATGAGAAAGTAAAACCAGTCTTGTTGCAAGATACTATGGTATTGCACAGCTGTATTAATAAAGCGATCACCTAAAATCAGCTTTGGTAACTGTAAATCTCTCTGTTGGCATAGAAATTTGCCTGAAGATAATTGCATTGCGTGCATATCAAACCCCTTCAATCCATTGAGGTGTTCTTCAACGCTTGGAAAAGTTATCTTATTCATAGCTTAATTTTGTTTTGCCTTTTACTTGTTATATTGCTCGGATATAAGTTCCTCTAAATTCACAATATACGTTTTCCGCAAAAATTACCATTTATTGATTTAAATCAACTTTATTTATTGTCAAATTAAAAAGGCATTACTTACATTCAAACATGATTGTGTCGCTGATTTGTCGTTAAAGTATTGCTTTAACCCAAGCGTTATAAAATTAAAAATACAATAATACAATGTACAAAAAACGCAATATGGATTAATTGTACCGCTTCAGCATGGAATTAACAGATTGTTTTTAGTAAGGTTTTAATACACCGTTTCGAATAAGTCGAAATACGGAACTTGTAGCAAGATTAAAAAACAAGGAAGTGTTGTCTTTGATCTATTCTATGAATGGAAAAACGAAAAAGACAGCTTGTAGACAAGATTTTTAAAGTTAAGGGAAGTATTAAATATAAACCTTTCAATTTAAGATAAGGCGCTATGAGTATGAATCAGCTGAAATTTAATCCTATTACACCCCCAGAGGTAGTGCTTTCTAACTATGAAGTTTGTCGTTCTAATGATTTAGAAGAAGTTCGTTCAAGTGCCGCAAAAATATTATGTGAAAACGAATTAAAGCTCAGTAGTAGTAATAAAGCGGTTGATGCAAGTATTTTTTATCGAAAGCTTGGTGGAATAGGTGTAGGAAGAATTAGTTACGGCGCTGAAGTAACGATCAGTCCAGTTGTTTTTGAAGACTTTTTGCTTATTCAAATGCCTATTCGTGGCGTAGAAAAAATAACGTTAGGAAAGGATAAGGTTTTATCTTCACCAAAAGTTTTTGGCTTTATTAACCCTAATGTTAAGTCAGTAATGAATCATGAATCGGATACTGAAAAGTTAATCATTCGTGTTGATAAAAAGCTAATTGAAAAGAACTGCCAACAAATTTTAAACCTTACGTTAAATAAAGATATTAACTTTGATTCATCGATGTTGTCTGAGACAAAAGTAGGCTCTCAATGGATGAGTATGGTTGGTTGGATTTTTGATTACATTTCTCGTGAGGAAGATTTGTCTCCTTTGATGGTATCTCAGTTTGAAAATATGCTGGTCAATATGTTATTAACCAACCAACATAATAATTATTCTTCTGAAATCCATAATGATTCTGTGTCAATTGCCCCTTATTTTGTAAAACGGGTAGAGCACTATATTCAGGATAACGCTCACAAGTCTATCGCAATAAATGATATGGCTGAATATGCTGGTGTAAGCAGTAGAGCTCTTTTTACCGGGTTTCGTAAATACAGAAACACTACGCCAATGCGTCACTTGAAAGAAGTGAGACTTCAGTATGTACATGAAGACTTAAAGCGTGCTTGTGTAGGTCAGGATAAGGTTATTACCATTGCTTATAATTGGGGTTTTAGTCATTTAGGGCATTTTTCTACTGATTATAAACGACGCTTTGGCGAAACGCCTTACGAAACTTTACTAAGTTAATCGCTTCTTAGCTTCATCTATAAGTAACGCTATCGCTTATATTGATTAGTTTACCTTACATGTTGGCATAAGCCATATGCGAGGTTAACTAAAAAGCGACTATTAATGCACTACATTTAAGTTATATTTTTTTCACCAGATATCGATAAAATTGCTTTTTCAAAAGCCTTATCCGTATTAGGGTATTAAACCACCAAACGAATTATTGTCCTTAATTAATCCCCTTTCAGTTAGCGTCTTAATTTTCATGTCATTATTAACAATAAAATCTTTATTACGTTAATGTTGTTCTCGCTTCATTTTACTCTCAATTCATCTGTCAGTTTTTCTTCATTATGAGCTGTGAAATTACCTTAGGAAACAGCGCGTAACTAGCCTAATCTTGCACTTAAAACCCTCTTTTTTGTACCTGACCTTTATTTGTTTAATAGTAATAATTTAGCTGTAGAGCTTGAATTTGCTCGCTTCGAGTAAAAAGGTGTCTATCCATACTCTTGTACATAAACTGCAAATCAAAGATGCACTTTCAGGATAGGAATGTGATTTATTGGAGCGTTCCGAAGTTGAAATATTTTATAGTAAGAGCAGATTAAAAACTAAGGTGATAACTAGAATTACCCCGTTTTAATAATTAACCGTCAGAATGAATGGAGTAATCAAACTAATGAAAAACCAAGATGCAATGACTGAACAAAACTCGCCGGTCGTAGAAGAAAGTTCCCATAAGGTAACACTAAATTTCTCTGATGGTGTTACAAAACAATTTAATGTCCAACCTAATAAAAGTATCCTTGATGAAGGGCTTGCAGCTGGTATGCCATTGTTATATCAGTGCCGCTCTGGTAGTTGCTCAAGTTGTATCTGTACGTTGAATGAAGGCGAGATTACTACAATAAATGGTGAAAGCTCGACGCTACTTCGTAGTGAGCATGAGCTTGGTCAGCGACTATTATGTGTTTCTCAAGCTGAAGCTGATTGTAGTATTGATTTGGCATACGGAAGTGAAGTTGGTACTTCAACTGCACAGGAAGTAAATGCCTTTATTGACTCTATTGAGCATATAGGGGTGAACACGGTTCGCTTAACCGTGGAGTTAGCCGAAGGTAGTTATATGGAATTTAGACCTGGGCAGTTTATGCAAATTAATGTACCAGGCGTTGGCACTTTACGTAGTTATTCTCCTTCTAGCACTAACAAAGAGTTTCCTAAAATGGAATTTCTTATCCGCCTTATTCCGGGTGGAGTAATGTCTACTTACCTCAAAGAGCAAGCAGAAGTTGATCAAATCCTAACGCTTACCGGTCCATATGGTGCATTTTTCCTTCGTGAAGAACAGAAGCGTGCTCCCCACATATTCGTAGCTGGTGGAACAGGATTAGCGCCAATTTTATCCATTATAGATACTCTTCGTCAAAGTAGTGGTGTTAAGCCGAAGATGTTACTTAGCTTTGGTTGTGCAACCCCTGAAGCGTTATTTTGTTTGGATGATATTCAGTTGAGAGAACAATGGCTACCAAGTCTCGAAGCAAGGATCTGTGTCGATCATGGTGCACAAGAGGAGCATTACTCTGGAAATCCGGTCAGTCCTCTACAAGAAGCCGATGTTACGGATCCCAATACTGTTGCTTATTTATGTGGTCCGCAACCTATGATTGACGGTGCTACTGCACGTCTTATAGAGCTTGGTGTTAAAGCAGAAAATATCTTCGCCGAGCAATTCGTTGCAAGTAACTAGAGAGGTTAATATGGAACTTACTAAAAAAATACCTTTTACGCCGGAACAAACTCAATGGTATCAAGAAGCACGCGCTAAGTTAGATCCTGAACGTTTACAAAAGTTGTTATTTAATTTAACTAATATTCACAGCCCAACAGGCGCAGTGCGTGAAGCAAGTGAATTCATGACTGACCACTTTGAAAAAATGGGCATGAAATCACGTTATTATCCGATGAGTGATATCTCTGGCAATGTAATGGCTGAGCGAACTGGCTCTGGCGGCGGCGCAACAGTTCTGTTGTATGCACCGATAGATACACACCTTGATAGAACTCCTGGTGAAGAAATATTAACTGGCGATGGCCAAGAAGTAGATTTAAACCCTTGTGCAAAGCAAGTAGATGATTGGGTTTTTGGATTAGGTTCTTCAAATCCTAAAGCAATGGTTGCTACGCTAACCGAAGTGGCTCATGCATTAATTGATGCTGATATACCGTTAACAGGTGATCTAATTTTAGGCATGGCAGATGGTGGTATGCCTGTTGATATTACGTCACGAAATGCTGGTATGTCTAATGGTGTTTTACACATGTTAAACCGCGGAATGTATCCGGATTTTGCCATCATTATGAAGCCATGGAATTGGGTATTTCATGAAGAGCCGGGTATGGCCTGGTTTAAGCTAAAAGTTAAAGGAACTCTAGGCTATGCAGGTGTTCCACATAACCTGCCAAACTTTAGAAGTTCAGTTGTGCCTTCTGCTACTGTAATTACAGAATTACAAAAGTGGATAGTGGAATATACCGAACGAAACACGAGTGGTGTTATTCAGCCACACGGTTGGATTTCAGGTGTTCGTGGTGGTGATGTTGAACGTCCTGGTTTCCCAAGTGCAGTGACTGAAATTTTCTTTGATGTGCGAGTGAACCCTCGCGTCAGCCCTGCCGATGTTAAAGCTCAGTTCGCAAGTTTTATTGAAGATTTGAAAAATCGCTTTCCTGATCTTGATCTAGATTGGGAGCAATATGGCTCTGTTCCTGGTGGTACCACGGATCCTGAAAACTGGATTATTCAGTCATGTAAGCGTGGTTGGGAATTTATTGAGGATCGTCCGCATGGCATACCTGACTTACTTGCAGGGCAGACCGATGGCGCTGCTTTACGCCGTTATGGTGTTCCAACAGCACGTATTGGTTGGCCATGGCCAGCAACGGGAGCACCTTTACCTGTAGCCGAAGGGCTTGGCGGTATGGGCGCAACCTATATCCCAGATTTAATGCCATGTGCAGAGAAAATTCTTTATGCCCTCATTGATACGTTAACCCGTCCTCGTAGTGAGCTTGAATTGTAATTATCACCTTTGAAAAAACTCATCTGTAAGGTTTATACCTTGATGAGTTTTTCTTTGGCCTTAAGTTTTGTTGGAGATCATAAATGAGTGATTCAAGTGATATACATTATTTAGAAATGCATGAGCTTTCGAAATTAATTCGTAGCCGAGAGTTATCTCCGGTAGATGTTACGAAAGCACAAATAGCGCGTATCGAGGCGCTAGATAGTACTTTACAAAGTTATGTTTGCGCTACAACAGATATTGCTTTGCAACAAGCGCAAGAAGCAGAAGATGAGTTAGCAAAAGGGATCAGCCGAAGTCCTTTACATGGTATTCCACTTGCGTTTAAAGATAATGTCAATACAGCCAATACCGTGACAACCAACGGTATGCCTCTTAACGCATTACATATCCCAACACATGACGCAACCGTTGTTTCTCGGTTGCGTGAAGCGGGTACCGTGATGCTTGGTAAGTTACAAATGACAGAGGGAGACTCTGTTATACATCATCCAGATATCGTTGTGCCTAATAACCCGTGGGGATCGACTCATTGGGCAGGCGCTTCATCAAGTGGCGCAGGCGTGGCTACTGCTGCGGGACTATGCTATGGGGCAATAGGCACTGAAAACGGTGGCTCTATTCGATTTTCTTGCGCCGCAAATGGGTTAACAGGATTAAAGCCAACATGGGGTCGAGTCAGTGGTTATGGTGTTAATAGAATGGCAGCTAGTATGGATCACGTTGGCCCTATTACCCGTAGTGCACAAGATACTTTATTTTTTTTATCAACCATAGCTGGCTATGACGCTTTAGACCCAACATCTTCACCCACTGTTTGCCTGGAAGTTCCGAGCATTGAGTCTAACTTTAAGGGTTTGTGTGTAGGGGTCGATCTTGAGTGGGTAAATAATGGCGTTGATCCGGTTATTCAAAAAGCAATTAAAGAAATAATCAGTATGATTTTTGCTAGTGGTGGGAAAGTAAAAAGAATCACTATGCCTGATACCGATAAAGTCAGCAGGAACTGGGAAGCACACTGTGGTGTGCAGATGGCAGTTTCACATGAGAAAACTTACTCGCTGCAGGCTACGCAATATGGACCAGACTTAAGTCGGTTAATTGATAATGGACGCCAGTTAAGTGCAACTGATTACCAACGTATGCTGCAAGAAGCGCAATGCTTTAATGGAGCCATGGATGTTCTGTTACATGACGTTGATATGATACTTGCGCCAGTACAACCGTGTGCAGCACCTACTCATGAGCAACTGACTAAGATAGTTAACGACCCTGACATGAATCAGCGCTTAATTGAATTCACCGCTCCTTTCAATATTACCGGGCACCCATGTCTTAGCTTCCCAATAGGGCAAACGGAATCAGGAATGCCTATTGGTGGTCAGTTTATAGGCCGTAAAGGAGGGGATGCCACATTATGTCGAGCGGGTATGGCAGTACAACAAGTGAGTGATTGGCATAAGTTACGACCCCCTGTTACAGCGTAAGTAAAAGGATCAACGGATCATATTTTAGTTTGCTTGCTAACTCAGGTATCAACCCTATTTAATTTATGTATTTGATTATTCAATTATATAAACATGATTTTAAGTTTATTGAGAATCTTTCTCATAGAAGGAGAGTTTAGATGAAAGTGTTTGAATCAACGTATCAATCCTGTCTCTTATACACATCTCCGAGCCCACGAGACGTAGAGGAATCTCGT
>OJCW01000308.1_pt1 | contig 18215 bp, 12 predicted proteins | sample 1592461 | NCBI WGS metagenome assembly OJCW01 (sample SAMN05416884, study PRJEB24817) | seawater metagenome | isolation source: Sea water | place: Canada:Atlantic | collected 2013-11 | reverse complement strand
ACGAGATTCCTCTACGTCTCGTGGGCTCGGAGATGTGTATAAGAGACAGACTTTTAACTGTTCATAACATCTAATAGTTGTACCTAGTGTGCAACTTCTGCTACCTTATAATAAATTTTATTCTTTAATTTACCTTCGTAACAAGGTACTTTTTAGCTTTTTAATTTTTCTTGTAGCGAATACCAACCCTATTTAATCCCCCCAAATAATAACTGGTATAGCAAGGACTGTATTATCAAAATTATTTACTCTTTATATTTAATGATAGGTTTTGGCTGCCTCAACATACCAGCACATGCTGTTGATGTTGTAGTGCACCCGTCTGTAAATGAATCTATTTTAACAACGTCACAATTACGTCGAATTTATACAATGCGTCAAACACAGTGGGGGGATGGTCAACGTATCACCGTATATGTGTTACCAAGACACCACGCTTTACATATACAGTTTAGTAAGGAACATTTAGAAATTTACCCTTATCAACTTGATCGAATATGGAATAAGTTAACATACTCGGGGCTTGGGGTAGCACCCATTACGGTTCTATCGCCAGCATCACTTATTGATGCTGTTAGAAAAACACCAGGGGCTATAGGGTATGTTGAAAAACTTAAGGATAAGAAAGGTTATTATGTTATCGACATTAAAGGCTAAGGTGAAAGGTATGCTTATAAAAAAAGGGCTTTTGTTGACAGCAATACTTTATATGTTTTCTACTGATATCATCGCGTCAGAACAGAACTTCCAATTGCACGGTTTTATTTCTCAAGGGCTTATTGATGTAAGTGGAAGTAATTTTGTCAATGATGACGGTTCTTTATCTGCAGAGCTAACGGAGCTGGGCTTAAATGGTTCGTATCAACTTGATTCATCATTAAGGTTAACAGGACAAGTGGTTTACCTTGATGGTGGCAATCGATACGCAAAAGGAGTACGTGTTGATTACGCACTACTTGACTGGTCTGCTTATGACAACTACAACTGGCAAGTAAATATCTATTTAGGTCGCTTTAAAAATAACCACTGGTTATATTCAAGTACTCGAGATGTGCCGTTTGCTAGACCAAGTATTATATTACCACAATCTGTATATTTCGATGGTTTTAGGGATGTAGCCGTAGGAAGTGATGGCATTGCCATTAAAATTAGCCATAGTGATGATGACATTGGTGATTTTGACTTTAATTTGAGCTATGGCGCGTCATCTATTTCAGATGAACAAGCTGAGATGATTTTGAGCCAAAGAGCCTTAGGAAGAATTAAGCAAGATTATGATGCACAAGCTAGCTTTTATTGGCAGCCAGCTTTTTCATCATGGCGATTTGGTCTTTCATTATTAGATTCTACTTTCAGCTATAATATGAATGATAGCTTTGACTTCTTTGCTGATGGTGATTTTTCTTTTCAGTTCTATACGCTAAATGCATTATACGAGGGAGAAAATTGGGAATTCAGCGGTGAAATATATCAAGAAAAATTTAGAACTAAAGGATTCTATGCACCACAATATGATGAATCACCAATTGGACAAGGTTTTTACTTGCAATCACGTTATCAGGTAAATACAAAGTTAACTTTGCTCGCTCGTTACGAAAATTTTTATAATGATAAAAATGATAAAAAGGGTAAGAAGTTAGAAGAGTCAACCGCTAACTTGTTAATTCCTATTCCTGCTTACTTTGCTTATCACCGTGATACAACCGTAGGCATGACATATGACTTTTCAAGTGATTTTAGCTTGAGATTAGAATATCATTGGTTTCAAGGGGCAGGGCGCTTAACACCAGTCGTTTTACCTAACCCTCTCGTAAATGATAGTAAACACTGGCAATTGTGGACTGCGCAGTTAATGTATTGGTTCTAAATAAGGACGTTTGTAATGGCAAAAGCATTTATAAGTGCGCCAACCAAGTTGTTGTTGTTAATTGTACCCGCCTTATTATTTTTAGCGATAGGGCTTTCTGCATTATCATTAACAAGGCTGCAAGGCGAGTATCAAAAGTTTCAGCAGAGCACTCTAGATCAAGGTCACGCTCAATTTGCTCTACACAGTGATATTTTACGCTCTAAGTTAAGTGTCTGGTTAGAGTCTTTTTCTGAGATGACACAACTTTCTCATCAAAATGACTTTATGCTTTTCGCTAAGCAATTAGCAAATCAGGTTGATGGTCTTCAGCTTAATTTAAATGTTGAGCATGTGTGGCTAGTAGATCCAACAAATGAAGTCCTTTTTGCAACCTCTGAAATCCCCGTAATAGTGCAAGAAAACATCACACACGTTTTTAAGCAGCAACAACCGCAGCATCGACTTTTTTGTAATGATAATTGCCAATTATTATTGAGCCTACCGTTATTAAATAACCAAGGCGATGAAGCTATTATCTCTATGAGTGTTTCGCTTATTGATATGTTATATGCAATTAAAACCTCATTGAATAGCGATGTTGCAATTATTAGTTTTACAAACAATGATAAGGATCTCGCTGGCGGTGTTAATATCATTTCAGCATCTAATATGGCATTAACTAAAAAACTGCTTGATGTGAATAAAATCGCTGATGTAAGGACTATTCTTGAGGAGGGCTTGCAAAGTGACTTGGCCGGTAATAGCTATTTAATCAACTTACTACCGTTATCTAATAATGAGCAACGAGCATTTTATTTAACCTTGATAGACGATGTCACAACCTTTAAAAATAAGAATACTAAGTATCAAGAGCAGTTTGTAATTTACCTTACCGGCATCTTTTTAATTTTAGGTTTTTTTGTCTATTTTGTTGTTCGGCCATTTACTAAGCGTTTATTGCGTTTATCTAGTGCACTTCCGCTGTTATCGAAGAAAAAATTTGATCAGTTTAGACAAGTTAAATTGAAAAGACCTATTTGGTTTTCTGATGAGTTAGAGATATTAACTAACTCTGCATTAGAGCTCAGTTATGAATTAGAGCAGTTAAATATTGAAGTAGAGCAAAAAACGAAAGAATTAGAAAATATAGCCATGTACGATTTACTCACGGGCTTACCAAACCGTAATATGTTGAATTATCAACTGCGTAAATCTCTTGCTAATATTAGTCGATATGGCAAAGGCGTAGCGGTGCTATTTTTAGATTTAGATGACTTTAAAAAAGTAAATGATAGCAATGGTCATAGTGAGGGCGACAAACTCTTAATTCAAGCAGCTGAACGCGTTCGTTTAAGTGTAGGGCGAATCGATTTAGCCTGTCGTTTTGGTGGTGATGAGTTTGTTGTTGTGCTGAGTAACCTAAGCTCAGTGGACGAAGCGGTAGATGTTGCTGAGAGTTTACTTGCTCAATTTAAAGAGCCAATTCGTTTGGGCTCAAGTATCTTTTATGTATCTACCAGCATAGGCATTGCTTACACGGAACAAACGGATGAAAAAGTAGAGGATCTTATTTCCCATGCGGATATTGCTATGTATGAAGCTAAAGATAATGGTGGCGGTCAATATTATGTATATCATCAAGAGATGTATCAGCGGGTCGCACGACGAGTAATGCTTGAAACCGAAGTTCGCCAAGCACTTGCCAAAAAACAGTTCAGTTTAAGTCTACAGCCACAATTGCGCGCAAAAGATAAAAAAGTATACGGCTTTGAAGCGTTACTCCGTTGGAAACATCCTGAAAGAGGAATGATTTCACCGGAAGACTTTATCCCAATATTAGAAAACTCTCAGCATATGATTGAGTTAGGGTATTGGATTATTAACCGTTGTTTTGAATTAGCCATAGAAATAAAAAATCAAGGGTTAACAGAGGCTAAAGTTTCAATTAATTTATCAGCAGGGCAGTTTATAGATGCTAATTTACCAAAGTACTTACAAAGTTTATTGGTACAGCATTCACTTTTGGCACAAACGTTCGAGTTAGAATTAACAGAACAAACCTTGGTTAAAGATATCGATCATACCATCGCCATGATGGATGAATTAAAAAGTATGGGCTTTACTTTCGCTATTGATGATTTTGGTACAGGCTACTCTTCATTAGCTTATATAAAGAAAATGCCAATAGATGTGATTAAAATAGATCAAAGTTTTGTTTTTGGTATGTTAGAGAATCATGCGGATTACCAGATTATTATGTCGACTATTGCTATGGTGAAAAACTTAGAGTTAACTGTAATTGCAGAAGGGGTTGAGACAGCAGCGCAATTACGCAGCTTATCTGAAAATGACTGCGATATTATTCAAGGTTATTATTTTTCAAAACCAATCCCAGAAGTAGAGCTAGTAGATTTTATTAATTCTCATATTCAAGATGGCTATTGGAAAACCAAAGTAGAAAAACAGCCGATTACGACTGTTTAGCATAAGAATTAAATAAATAATTACGTCACAAGCACTGAAAAGTTACAAAATTGCTTTTACATGAGCACTAAACTCTTCGGCCCCCATAAAGCCAGTAACACGTTGCTGGCTTAACTCTTTACCTTCTAAGTTAAAAAATAAAATAGAAGGTAAACCAAATACATTAAAATATTCCATTAAGGCAACGTTTTGTTTAGTGCCAGTATCCGTTAAATCTATTTGCAATAACACTGAGTTTGCCAATGCTTTTTGTACCTTGTTATCAGAAAAGGTGTACTTCTCAAATTCTTTACAAGCTATGCACCAGTCAGCATATAAATCGAGCATCACTGTTTTTCCTTGGCTGTTGGCTTGTGTGATTGCAGTTTGTAAATCGGCTAATGTTTCAATTTGCGTAAACTGGTGTGTATTCTGGCTTGTTTTTAGTTCTTCATTTGGCGTGTTATGCTCAGGCATCACAAGCTGATAAGCCATATTTGCGCCCAGAAACAACATTAAAAATATAATCAGTGAGCGTGCACCAAACCAAAAGCCTCTACTGTTACTATTAATGTTTGCGACATAAAAATAGCTTGCAGCACTTAATACGAGTAGTGCCCATAACGCTTGACTAGCAATTTCAGGAATAAAACGTTCCAGTAAAAATATTGGTACCGCCAATAGCAGAAGACCAAAAATATTTTTGATAACATTCATCCATGCACCCGCTTTAGGTAATAACTTTCCGCCAGAGCTACCTAACACTAATAGTGGTAACCCCATACCTAAACTTAATGCATATAATGCTGACGCCCCTAAGACTACATCACCAGTTTGAGAGATATATAATAAAGCACCAGTCAGCGGTGCTGTAGTGCAAGGAGAGGCGACTAAACCTGAAATTACACCCATCATTATAACGCCGGTAATAGACCCACCTTTTTGGTTATTACTGATGCTATTTAATTTGTTTTGCCAGTTAGCGGGCAATGCTAAATTGAAAACACCAAACATAGAAAGTGCTAAAAAGATAAATAATATACTCAGTGCAATTAATATGAAGGGGTGCTGAAAAATAGCCTGAAATTGTGCCCCTGCTAACGCGACTACAATGCCAAGTAATGTATAAGTTACAGCCATACCTTGAACATAAAAGAAAGATAAAGTGAATGCTTTCTTAGTTGTCAGCGATTTACCTTGGCCCACGATAATACCTGTTAAAATTGGATACATCGGAAAAACGCATGGCGTAAATGATAATAGCAACCCACCTGCAAAAAATGCGATCAGCGTTAACAGTAAACTGTCTTGTTTTAACATGTCAGCGAGTTGATGTTGCTCACTACTATTTGTACTTTCTTTCGTTAGAGGCGTTTTATCTTTTTCTGGTGTAAGTGCTGATAATACAGCAGGCGCATTAGTTGATATAAGGCTCTCTAATGCGATGACTTGCTTGGTTGGTGGGTAGCATAACCCTTTTTCGGCACAACCTTGGTAGCGTATAGTGATACTGGCATTTTCGCTTGCTTGTTCAATGTTTATCGTGAACTTTAGTTGTTTTGTATAAATTTGCTGAACACCAAAAAACTCGTCTTCATGATCTATGCCTTTGGGTAAGTCAATTGTTGAAAGCGTAGCGTTGTTCGCCGTAAATTTAAATTGGTGACGATAGAGGTAATATCCTTCACTAATAGCAAAGTTGATATGTAATTTATTGTTTTGTTGGTCAAAATTAAAAGAAAAAGCTTGGTCTACTTTTAAAAATTCATCATCATTACTGAATAAAGAGGTACTTGAGATATCAAAAATAGATTGTTGGGCATGGCTAATTGTAGGTAAGAAAGTAACCAAAGTTAACAATAAACCAACAAGCACATTAAGAAATAAAGGTGTTTTTTTCATTTGTTTTACTTCAACGATTTATTTATCCAGTTTAGATAATGCGTATCACCTTGCTGGATGTTCAAGGCAATCACTTCTACTACATCGTAAGGATGTAATTCATTTATTCGTGTAGTTAGTTGATCAAAGTTAGCGCTATTTGTTTTACTTAATAATTGTACTTCTCCATCACACTGAAGCGCATCTTGCCAAATATACACTGAAGTGACATTGGATATTATATTGATACAAGCCGCTAACCCTTCAGTAACTATATGCTGAGTAATGTTATGAGCTACTTCTTTATTTAGAGAAGTAGCTAAAACTAGCTGGAACATATACTCCCCCCCAATAAGAATGTAATTTACTGGTATTCTCTTAAAAATAACTTAACAATACTACCTATTTAATTGTGCATTTTCGTTCAGGGCGCTACACACCTTGAAAAAGACCTGTTAAGCCCAATATAAGTTTCATAGAAAATAAGGAATTATTATGTTTCGTCTGTTATTTATACTTTTTATCATCATCCCTATTATTGAAATTAGTGTGCTAATGCAAGTAGGTGAATTTCTTGGTATATGGCCAACTATTGGTATCGTTATCTTGAGTGCTTGGGTCGGCGCTAAATATGTTCGCCAGCAAGGTTTAGCAACACTGCAGTCAGTACAGACAAAAATGGCACAAGGTGAAATGCCATCAAGTGACATTGTAACTGGGTTAATGTTATTAGTGGCAGGTGTATTGTTAGTCACCCCAGGCTTTGTGACTGACATTTTTGGCTTATCATTATTAGTACCTAATTTTCGCCAAATTATTGTGGCCAGTGTACAAAAGCATATTAACCTTAATGCTCATGTTACCGGAGGTGGCGCGGGTGCAAGTTTTCATCATGGAAATACCTATGAAAATGAAGGCTTTTCTCATACACAAAGCCCAGAGGATAAAGTTATCCCTGAGCACCGCAGTGAAACTATTGAAGGTGAATACACTCGCAAAGAATAAAAAAATAATTGAAGGGCTTGTGAATACTAATTTCATCCCCACTTCTAGTAACAACAATTTAACTAAGTTAATAAATCTACTAATTGAATCCCCTCAGGAGAAAATAAATGAGCATTCGTCCATTACATGACCGTGTTATTATAAAACGTAAAGAAGTTGAATCAAAATCTGCCGGTGGTATTGTTTTAACGGGTAGTGCCGCTGAGAAATCTACACGCGGTGAAGTTATTGCTGTAGGCAATGGCCGAGTATTAGAAAATGGTGAAATACGTGCTTTAGACGTAAAAATTGGTGACCAAGTTATCTTTTCAGAAGGCTACGGCTTAAAGACTGAAAAAATTAATGGTGAAGAAGTACTTATTTTAAGTGAAGCAGACATCTTAGCTATAGTTGAGTAGTCGAAAAAATATTTATGTCGCGCTTCGTTTCTTGATAACAATATAAGCAGCGACTTTTCATTGAGTACATTTACCTCTTAAATGATACTTAATGCAAAAATTTAGAGATACCTTGTTTAATTAACAAAAAACAAAATTATAGGAATAAATAACATGGCTTCAAAAGACGTATTATTTGGTAATGACGCACGTGCAAAAATGCTACGTGGTGTAAATGTATTAGCCGACGCGGTAAAAGTAACTTTAGGCCCTAAAGGTCGTAATGTGGTAATTGATAAATCTTTTGGTGGTCCAACAATCACTAAAGATGGTGTTACTGTTGCTAAAGAAATTGAATTAGAAGATAAATTTGAAAACATGGGTGCTCAAATGGTGAAGGAAGTTTCTTCTAAAGCCAATGATGAAGCCGGTGACGGAACAACGACTGCTACTGTGTTAGCACAAGCTATTGTTAATGAAGGTTTGAAATCTATTGCTGCGGGTATGAACCCAATGGATCTTAAACGCGGTATCGATAAAGCGGTTATTGCTGCGGTTGCCGAATTAAAAAACCTTTCTCAAGCATGTACAGATAATAAAGCTATTGAGCAAGTAGGTACTATTTCAGCTAACTCAGATGAAACTGTTGGCCAAATCATTGCTACAGCAATGGACAAAGTAGGCGCTGAAGGTGTTATCACTGTTGAAGAAGGTCAAGCGTTAACTGATGAATTAGACGTAGTTGAAGGTATGCAGTTTGACCGTGGTTATTTATCACCTTACTTCATCAACAACCAAGAAAACGGCAGTGTTGAATTAGAAAACCCATTTATTCTTTTAGTTGATAAAAAAGTTTCTAATATTCGTGAACTACTTACAACATTAGAAAGTGTTGCTAAAGCAGGCAAGCCATTATTAATCATTGCTGAAGATGTTGAAGGTGAAGCCCTTGCAACATTAGTTGTGAATAACATGCGCGGTATTGTAAAAGTTGCTGCTGTTAAAGCGCCTGGTTTTGGTGACCGTCGTAAAGCAATGCTACAAGATGTCGCTACACTAACTGCAGGCACCGTTATTTCTGAAGAAATTGGCATGGAGCTTGAAAAAGCAACATTAGAAGATTTAGGTCAAGCTAAGCGCGTAGTGATTTCTAAAGATACAACTATCATCATTGATGGTGTAGGTGACGATGCAGACATCAAAGCACGTGTTGCACAAATTCGTGGTCAAATAGAAGAGTCATCTTCAGATTATGATAAAGAAAAACTACAAGAACGTTTAGCTAAACTAGCTGGCGGTGTTGCGGTAATTAAAATTGGTGCTGCGACTGAAATTGAAATGAAAGAGAAAAAAGCACGCGTTGAAGATGCATTACATGCAACTCGTGCAGCAGTTGAAGAAGGCGTTGTTGCTGGTGGCGGTGTTGCACTTGTTCGCGTAGCTGAATCAATTAAGGACTTAGAAGGCATTAACGAAGATCAAACTCATGGTATAAACGTAGCTATACGTGCTATGGAATCTCCATTACGTCAAATTGTTTCTAACTGCGGTGATGAATCATCAGTAGTACTTAACGAAGTACGTAATGGCAAAGGTAACTACGGTTATAACGCCGGTAACAGCACTTACGGCGACATGTTAGAGATGGGTATTCTTGACCCAACAAAAGTAACTCGTAGTGCATTACAATTTGCTGCATCAATTGCTGGCTTAATGCTAACAACTGAAGCAATGATTACCGATGCACCACAAGATGCAGCTCCTGCAATGCCTGATATGGGCGGCATGGGCGGTGGTATGGGTGGAATGGGCGGCATGATGTAGTAAATTCAGCCTAAATCGCTTTCTTTAAAAGCCATAACGTATTGATGTTATGGCTTTTTTATTCTTAAATTTCATGAGCTTTATCATTTTAGGGGTATAAAGTGGGGTACCAATAAACCCTCCCATATGGTTTGTTTAACGTTATTCATACATAACACAATTACGCCCCCCTTGTTTAGCCTTATATAATGCAGAGTCGGCACGCTTAATGGAATAATCTAGCGTCTCTTCTTGATGCCAAGTAGCAAGCCCTATGCTAACGGTAAACTTAATTTCTATGTTATTAAAAGGAACTGACATCTGTTCAGTGAACATGCAAATACGCTCCATAGCAACTTTTGCTTGAACTATATCTAACCCCTTTAATACTAATGCAAACTCTTCTCCGCCTACGCGCCCCAGCACATCTTCATCTCTAAGATGAAGCTTCAACTTAGAGACAAACTCTTTTAATACTTCATCACCAGCAGCATGACCAAAAGTATCATTGAGCTTTTTGAAATTATCTAAATCTAGCATTGCTACACACATATCTTGTGATTGTTCTGATAATTTTAAGTTTGTGGCAAGTTCATTTAAGCCTCGTCTATTATAGGCACCGGTTAGAGGATCAGTGCTAGCTTGTTGAACAAGTATTCTTTCCCTCTTCTTTCGGCTTGAAATGTCACTGATGGCAGAGAAAATTCCCTGTCCGCTTTCAAGAGCTACCCGTGTGACTGACATTTGTGCCCAAAACGGCTTGTCTGTATACGTTTTCAACTCACACTCAAAATCGTTTAGCACACCGCAACTTTCTAATTGGCTTACTAGCCTATCTCTATCCCTGGGGTAGCGATAGAACTTCAATGAGTTTGAACCTTCAAACTCAGCCTTGCTAACTTCAAAATATTCATAGAAAAGTTCATTTGCTTCAAGCAATGTGCCATCAGGCTCAGAAATAACATAAGGAATGGGTAGGGCTTTAAGAACCGACTCCAGGTGTTGATTCTGTCTATCTAAAGCTACAGTTCTGCGTGAAACCGCCTTCTCAAGCTCTTTGTTGTTGTCTTTCAGGGTTTGATAAAAAACAATGTTTTTATAGGTGATTGCAAATTGTCCGGCTAATAACTCCATTGCTAAACAGCGTTGAGGAGTAAATAGGCTGATCGCAACTTTATGTTCAAGATATAATACTCCAACAATTTCACTTCGCACTTTAAGAAGTAAGCATAGTACGGAGCGCACTTGATGACGACTTATGTATGGATCGAGAAGATGTTCCCCTTCAAAACTAGCATCTTTTAACACAACCGTTTGCCCACTATTTAAGCAGTAGTTTAGTACAGATTTTGGATAGAGTTCGGGTTTGGAAGTTTGTTCACTTACTTTTCCTTGTTCACATTGAGCTGTTAATTGCCAATCGGTATTCTGCTTTTGGTATAGAGCAACATATTGAGCACCGGTAGCTGTAACTGCCCTCAACAACATTCGATTGATTAACTCAATACGCGATAAGGGCTTAGAAATATCTTGAGATGCAGAGACCACAGATTGCCAGTCTAAGTTCTGACTAGCAATCTGAGAAGAAGAAATAAAGGCATTATCCAGCAAAGGGGCTATATCGGCAGCTTTAGCGTGTGCCCCCCAAACTTGATAAATAGACTGGGCTTGTTGTAAATACCCTTTGGCAATAGTCGCTTGTTGCTGTAATAACCGATACCGTCCACAACGTTCATTGGCAATGGCTTGATATAATGCGAAACCTGATCTTTTAGCGGCATAAATTGCTTGTTCAAAGTGACATATTGCGTTCAGTTCATCTTGTTCAATAACGGCAAGTTCGGCCTTGATAAGGTGATAACCAGAAGAAAAATTTTCTGGTGTCATGGCATACCAAACCTGATACTTTCTCCATGCAGATGCAAACCAATCTTCATGGTGCTGAGCAATAGACTCTGGAGCTAACTGCTTTAAAGACAATATACATAAAAGGTTGAACTGAGTATAAACAGCTTCATGAAATATGCCTTCGTCAAGCTGCTCAGGATTTAAATCTTTAGCAAGGGCGATATCCAATGCTTCTTGATAATTACCAAATAAATAACCTTGAATTAACCGCGCTAGCAATCTGTCATAGGTACCACACATGTAGTGATTATCAATAAAATGATCTAATGCAGCTGCTTCATAGCCTGGTTCATGGTCTAAGTTTTGTTGATTATCCAAGCTTCCTTGTAAAATTTCTAATAGGTTACACTGCAAAGTACTTAAGTAAGTCTGAGCAGGTTGCTTAATTAATTCACAAGTCGACACAACATTGCGGCTACGATTTAAGAGATGTTCAATCGAAGGGGTGCAAAGTAAGTCGGCATAAAACCCAAAAATGTACGCATGTACACCCCAGTAGTAATCGCCATGTTCTAGACATAGATGATAAGCATTATTACGCATTTCAAGGCTTTGTTGTAAAGGCACTTTCCATGGTAAGACAAAGTTACTGTTCATCATCAATAGTCGCCCCTCTAATACAGGGTTTGCTGGGTAATGACTCATCATATCTGTAGATTGTTTTGCAGCCTCAAAAGCCAATGGATAATCTTTAATTACCTTGGTGTTTAATAGCGCATACATCATAAAAATATAAGATGAATAAGGACTATTACCATGCTGACAAGTTAACTTAAACAGACTTAAAATGGTGAGTGGAAATAGTAAAGAGCCTGAGTTATAGCAACATGGCTGCATAGCGATTAAGATATCAAGTGTCATCAGCAGTTGTGGATCTTTAATATCTTTTTGTTTTCCAAGATTGGCAAAGTTAGTGCTTTTTAATGTAGTTTGAGATTCTTTAATAGCGTTAGTTATATCGCCCATTGAAGGGGAGCTTAGCATCGGCCATTGAAGTAATGCTAATGCTTGCACACTTATTTCTATGCCACGTTTAAGTTGACCATAGCGGGTGTACTGGGTAATCAATATTCCAAATAGCTTTATTTTTAGCTCTAGTGGGTTGCAATTATCTTCTACTTCGTTTCGAAATACTTCAGCGCGCTCATAGTCACCGGATAGAAAGAGACACTCAAGTTTATCTATTGCTGCCAACAATGTTAGTTTTTCATCAAGTTCAGGTGCTTTGGTTTGGGCTTTGCTTTGTAGTAGCGTGTCAATCAAGATATCTAGCTCGAATATCTTTTCCAGATAGGCTGCGGCGGTAGTATAGGCGGTGGCCGATTTTGCCTTTAATGCGGCTTGGTAATTTAATTGCTTAACTTTGTTTAGCAGTATGATATCCAAGAGTATAAAAGCTTGATTGAAATGGGCTACAAGCTCAAAACAGTGTTCTTTGGTTTCTGCTTTATTGTATTGCTCGAGTAAATAACACCCAGCTTTATAGTGAATAGCCTGTCGTTCCTCAAGACTGTTACGGGCATATGCAGCTTGTTGTACCATATCATGTAGAAACTTAAACTTTTCATCAGAGTGATTTTGCTGCTTAGGTATATTTAGTACAGGTTGAATAAGCCCTGCTTTCAATACACAGCGAAGTAAAGAGTTAAGTTGTTCTGTATTGCCAAGTTCTAAACAGGCCAAACTATCAAGTGAGAACTCTGAGCCAATACAGGCCGCTTGTTGAAGTAATTTTACACTTTGTTCAGGTAATCGCGAAAGCTGTCTAGTCATTAACTGAACTACATTATCTGTAATGCTCTGCTGTTCTATTCTTTCTACAGACCAACGCCAAATTGCTTTATCGTAATCAAAAGTGAGTAATTCACTTTGATAAAGCTCATTTAAAAATTGTTTGAAAAAAAATGGGTTTCCCGCTGTTTTTTCAAAAATAAGCTGAGCAAGTTGACTCACATGATCTTTTGGTTGCTTAATTGTATCGGCAATTATGTCGGCGAGAGTATCTTGACTAAGGCTAGGTAACGTCACCTTGGTGATATTGTGTTGCCCAAGCTCAAGTTGTGTGAGCATTCTAATGAAAGGGTGACGCTCATCAACTTCATTATCACGATACGCACCAATAATAAGGCAATATTGACTAGATACATCCGCGAGTATCAGTTTTAAAAGTTTGATACTCGCTGAGTCTGCCCATTGCAAATCATCGATGAACAGCACCAAGGGTTTATGTACCGTACACACTTGATGAATAAAACTCAGAAATAATTGATTAAATCGGTTTTGTTGTTCTTCGGCTCCTAGCGCGGCAGGCTCAGGCTGTAGACCAAGTAACTGGGATAATTGGGGGATAATATCAATTATTATTTGGCTATTGTTACCAAGGGCATTTAACAACCGTTCGCGCCATAATGCCACCTCATAGCTAGGTAGAGAGAGAATATAATCAATAAATCCACCGAATGCCAATGCAATAGCACCGTAGGGAGTTTCTCGTTGAAATTGTTCAAACTTGCCTGAAATAAACAAACCGTTGGATTGCATAATAGGCATGCGAACTTCATCAACTAAGGCCGATTTACCAACTCCGGAATACCCGCCAATTAATAATACCTCACTTTGGCCACTTTTTACCCTTTCGAAGGCTTGCATCAGTATGTTGAGTTCTGCTACACGTCCATAAAGTCGCTGGGGAACCATTATTCTATCACTGATATCATCCGCTCCTCCGATAAGGGAGATATCACTCTGGTTAGTTTGTAAAGTTTGAAGGTCACATAACAACCCAATACTACTCTGATACCGATATTCAGGCGCTTTCGCTACAAGTTTGTTTATAATTTCTTTTAGTGCTGTAGCTTGCTTATTTTTGGCCATAGTTATTGAGGAAAAATCAAAGCTACATGACATGTGGGCATAGTTAATACCCGCTTTATTGTCTAGCTCTTCAAAAGGCTGCATTTTCGAAAATAACCAATAAAGTACACAACCAAGTGAATATAGATCACTACGATTATCAATTACTTTCTCGAATAAATAACTCTGTTCTGGTGATTGATAACTAGAATGATTATTGGCGGTCTCAAATGCACTGATCCCTTGAGTAGACTTAGAGCACAATTTTGCAGCACTAAAATCTATAATTTCAGCATGGCAAAAACCTTTACTAATAAGAAAGCTACCCGGACGCAGAGAAAAGTGAAGAATATTAGCTTTATGTATTTTTACTAAGGCACGTGCTAACGCAATTGCAATATTGAGCTTATCGTGATCAGTGAGCTCTTTAATGTGAAGTTCTGGTAACCAATACTCACACTCAGATTCAAGATCCAAAGTTAATATATCGTTAGTAATAGGAGATACATGTGAACGACTATCTATTTCATTGATATCCCTTAAACGTGGAGCACCTGCGCCGTCTAATTTTATTAAAATATCGCGCTCATTACTTCTAACCATGTCACTTTGAAATGACACTAATTTTTTAGACCATGCTTGGCGCCAGCAAGAGGGAATGCCAGTGACTTTTTCCATCAGTATAAAATTTTCACTATAATTAGCTGCATGTACTATTTGTTTCATCTGTATCCTCGTACCTATTTTAATATAAATTTTAGGCAGTTATAGGCAACTTCTGTATATGAATACAAATTTACCACGTATCTAACTGTAGATATATTAACATTTACTCTGCTATTTTTTGATGCTTTAAATCAATAGTAGTTACGTTAACTTGTTACATAAATTTTAATATCATCACCGAAATTATGAGGGTTGTAAGAAGTTATTGGTAATAAGATGAAAGGAAAAATCTTTATCAGAAGCTTAATAGCCGTAATATTATGAATGGCTTATTGAATAATCTAAATTTATTAATATGAAGGCTTATTTTAGGTGAATAGGGCGTAAAGCTATCAAACTAAAAGCCCGAAGCGAAATGCTCGGGTTTTTGCTATTTATTTGTTATGTAGTTATGTCACTAAAACTAATTAGTCTTTATTTACTACACTTGTAACGGTTGCAGATATTTTTGCTACAACACGACGGTTTACTTCGTGATCAGCTGTGATTCACCATAGCCGTTTGAGGAAAGGCAATTTTCTGCAATGTTATAGCCATATTTTAAATACATGAAAAAGATGATTTCATTTAAATTCAACTGGTTAGCTTAAGTCTTCAGTGTTAAGGGGTATAATGTGGGGTATCACACCACAATCCCATTTAACTAATTCAATAAAAACAGATGGATAAGTGCTGTATGGGCGGCATGATGTAGTAAATTTTAGCCTAAATCGCTTTCTTAAAAAGCCATAACATATTGATGTTATGGCTTTTTTGTTTCTGAAATTTCATGAAGCCTCATCATTTTAGGGGTATAAAGTGGAGTGTTAAAAAACCTCCCATATACTTACTCAATAAAGCTTATTTGGGAAAGTTGTTTCTAAGGCAGTATTAAAAGCTCTTATAATGGGGTCTCTGTCATTAAATATCCAACTAATGAGGCTAGCCCCTTCTAAAGTAGACAAATAAAACATCGCAGTGTTACGAGCGGGTTGAATATTGATGCCTTCACCTGATTGTATTGCTTCTTCTAATACTTTTGTTAACCAATCGAGTTGGATAACAAATAATTTTTTTGATAATTCTTGAAGTGCTAATGGTAAGGTTGCTCGCTCAGCAGCCATAGCACAACAAAGAGGAAGAACATTATTATCGTGACCTTGTGTAAAAATGGCACTGTATGCTAATAACCTATCCTTGGTACAACTCTGTTCTTTTTCTATAGAATAAAGAGTTTTTGAAAACTTTGTTGAATACTCCGATATAAGGACGTTAGCAAGGCTTTCCTTAGTAGGAAAGTAATAGTGTATACCTGCTTTTGTTATTCCAATTATATTGGCAAGATCATTGTAACTAAGTGCTGAAAATCCTTTAGTACGAATTAATAGTTCGGCATGCTCAAGTATGGCAGATTTAGTACTTTTCATTGCTAGAACCTTTATGGGATATATTAAGGATAATTAATTTTTGGCAAACTATTTTACTTTACTTTGAATAAACTTCACCGTAAATCTAATGAATTGCAGATTAGTTAGCATATTGTAAAGCTAGAGATTCTATTAAAAAACAATGAATCAGCTTCAGTTATAAAATTTATTATATTAGAAAGGGCTTGATTATTAAATTCAATATTTAATTAACTTCTGACTCACTATTTTTATAAATAATATGTTATTTCATGAAAATAAAGAACTTAAAACATCCAAAAAAGATAAAGTAAAACCAATACAGATCACCCCCTGTTAATACTTCGATAAAAATATGTTAGCTGTGATAATAAGGAGGCCATGAGAAAGTTAAGTTGCTTTGCGGCGTAGCTCTTTTACTCTGTAGTTGTTGGAGGGATTTGATTTTAAGTAAACATGCCCATTTATAGTTGTAAAATAACTGAAGTCTTAATACTCATTAGAAATAAACACATCACATTATTTAATAATAATTTATTAAGTAAATATGCATACCTATAATTTGACTTGAAACAGCCGATAATAGATATCAAAATAATTGCAGGTGTGGTTTTGACTATTTGTATTACAACCTATATTTTTTGATTGCTTCATAAATATTTGAAATACCTTCAACTACGGTATTTTTCGGGTGTGCTAAATTTAACCTAATAAACCCATTATTTTTAGATACAAACATTTCCCCACCTTCAACTATAACTCCAGCTTTTTCAATAAAAAATTTAGTAAGATTTTCATTTTCATCGAAATATTCAGATATGTCGATCCATGCTAAATAAGTTGATTCAGGAATGGTAAACTTAGCTAACGGTAAATTTTCTATTAAATATGAATACAAATAGTCAAAATTAGCGTCTAAGTGTTCTGTTAATTGCTCCAGCCATTTATGGCCATGAGTGTAAGCAGCCTCAACAGCACAAGTACTCAAGGGATTCACAAATGGTAGGTGATCTTTATCCCATAAATCTCGGATTGAATCGTTAGGGATTACTAAATTTGACATCATTAGACCAGCTAAGTTAAAGGTTTTGCTTGGAGCCATGCATGTGATGATTTTGTCTGAATTTGGAAATAATTTAGCTATAGGTGTGTATTTTGTGGTTTTACGTGTAAGGTCACAGTGTATATCGTCTGAAATTATCAATACATTATTTTTAATACATATGGTCCCAAACTCTTTTAACTCTAATTCAGTCCATGCACGCCCTGTTGGATTATGAGGGTTACATAAAATACATATAGATACTTCATCCCTAGAGCATTTTTCTTGGATATCATCAAAATCGATGCTGTATTTGCCGTTAGTGTTAATCAAATCAGAAGTAATGTATTCTCGGTTACTATATTCAGCGGCTTTTTTAAAGAAGCCATATGATGGTGTCAAAAATAGTATTTTATCACCCGAATTGCTCAATAATCGAACTAGGTCATAGAGAGCAGGAATAACTCCATTTGATGTGACAATATGATCAAGGTTTATATTCCAATTATATTGTGATGAAAGCCAATTAATAAATGAGTCGTAATAAGAACTATCAAATATTTGTGTGTACCCCAAGATCTCATGTTCAAGTCGTTTTTTGATAGAATTAATTATTTCAGGTGCCACAGAGAAGTTCATATCTGCAACCCACATTGGAATTAATTTGTCTATATTGCAATCTTCAGGAAGAGTTCCACTTTCACCAAATAGATATTTTCCATATCCATCGTTATTTAATGCATTGGTTCCTTTCCTATCAATAACTTTTTCAAAATCATATTCCATTGTATTCTCTTTATTCTGATAATATAGTTGTGAGACTAATTTTCCGAAAACTACTTATCTCTACTTTTGTGTTCGGAAGGTATGTAGTGGTCAACTAATTTTGGCCACGGGTTTGTATTCAAGCCAGTATCTTTTCT
>OJCW01000307.1_pt1 | contig 18227 bp, 8 predicted proteins | sample 1592461 | NCBI WGS metagenome assembly OJCW01 (sample SAMN05416884, study PRJEB24817) | seawater metagenome | isolation source: Sea water | place: Canada:Atlantic | collected 2013-11 | reverse complement strand
TACACAGAGTAGATCGTCGGCAGCGTCAGATGTGTATAAGAGACAGCTATTATAGATGATGGTTTTAATTTGGCACATGAAGACTTAAAAAATGTCGATGTCACATTCTCTTATGATGTCAACATAAAGGAATTAAATTCAAAGCCTAAAGTCAAAATTGATAAACATGGCACGCAAGTAGCTGGCATTATATTTTCTCAACACAACGGTATAGGAAATGATGGAATAGCACCAGAAGCATCACTTATAGCCATTAGGCAAACAACAAACATTACTTCTGATGTGATTCTAGCCTTTACCGTAGCAGATAAGTCCAGAGCAGATATTATAAACTGTAGTTGGAATTCCCCTCTGCTTTTAGAGCCAGTCTATGACATCATCACATATTTAATTGAAAAAGGTCGAAATAACAAAGGGATGGCTATTGTTTTTTCAGCGGGAAATGATGGTAAAAAGCTAAAGCCATACTCAACAGAAGCCTCAATACCAGAAGTAATAACAGTCGGTTCATTTCAAAAGCACAGTAACAATGGCGAAATGGTTGATTTCATAATGCAAAGCAATGTAAATACAACAAAATATAATGGCAGCTACGGAAAATTTGGTGGCACATCAGCAACAGCCCCTATTATCAGTGGGTATATTGCTTTAGAAATGTCACGTTCCCCAGATTTATCTCTAAATGAAATCATCAAAAATGTAGGTAGTATAATAAAATGAATCTTTTAAGTAATAGTCAAAATAATTTATTGCAAGGCGATGATTTATCTATATTTAGTGATTTAGATGTGAAATATACCATTTCAAGTCGTTCTTGGTTAAATGATATGACTATTGACGATTATGTTAAAAAGTTTTTTCCTTATATTAAGTTAGATCAAGTTGAAAGTTTGTTTGGTTTTTCTGATGAGGTCTCTACGTTATACGGGGGCAGAAGTATAACGCAGCAAAGTCTACTGGGTAGAGAAAATGTAGCAGATATCTACGACTCTGAGGTCGGCTTGTCATTAACCTTAACGAATCATTTTTTTGACGAAGAAAGTTATCAAAACTCCTACGACTTGTTATCTGAACATCACAAAGAAGGTAACTCAGTCGTCTGTGAAAACGATGTTTTGGCAAAAAGAATTAAGCAAGACTTTCCCTTATATAAAACCAAAGCAAGTTTAATAAAGAATTTAAATACTTATGAAAAAGTTGTAGAAGCGTTAGATATTTATGATTATGTCGTAATTCCTATGGATATGAACGATCATGACGACTTTTTACAATCATTACCCTCTAAAGAGCGGATTATAGTTTTTGGCAATGCCAATTGTGCATACAACTGTCAGGCTAGAATTTGTTACAAACATATATCTAAAAAGATCACCGGCCATAAAGGCTCAAAGCATTCATGCTCTAAGGAAATTTCACCGAGAGAAAAACTTGGGCACATCTTTTTTGATCTTAAAAAATTAAGAGACTTTGGCTTTACTTACTTTAAATTAGTACCTAGCCCGGCCACGTTAAAGGCCGAAAAAACAACACAGAAAAAAGAACAGATATTTTTAAATATAATCAAAACTTATAAAAAACCGGTCTATATTCACTCTTTTCCAAAATCAGGCCGAACATGGTTTAGATATATACTGGCAAATTATCTTAACCTTTATTTTGATTTAGGTGTCAATATAGACTTGCATTCTATGTTTACCCTAATACCTAATGACGGGCCTGGTGCCCTAAAGGGGATCGGTGCTTATAAATATGTGAAGGATAACCGCTTTCCAGCCATCATCGCCTCGCATAAGACACTTAATCAATCAGAGCCCAGTGCTAATAAAGTCGTATTACTACGACGAGTGTATGATGTGATGGTGTCAGATTATTTTCAGCATGTTCATTTACTTAACAAGTTTAACGGGACTATAGCAGAATTCATAAGGTTAGAGAGCTCATCTTTGCATGGTTATTGTAAATTCATCAATAGCATTAATGATCAAGGTCAAAGTCAAAGTCAAAACCTACTGATAAGTTATGAAAGTATGCATGAAAATATTACGGATGTGATTGAGCAATCGTTGACCTATCTAGATATTCCCATTGACCGAAATATAATAAATGAATCTGTCGCCTTATCAACATTTGACACGATGAAAAAATCAGAGCAAGAAAATGGTTTGGCTGGTTTTTCAGCTAAGCAATATAACAGCAATGGGGCAAGAGTCAGAGAAGGGAAAGTAAATAATTACCGATACTATTTGAGCGAATCCGATATTCAGTACATTGAAGAATTCTGTACAAATAAGCTTACCGATAGCAGCAAAGTGCTACTCAGAAAAATGAATCTCGATTATATGGTTGAAGGTGAAGTATAGCAATATGACAACAGATAACACCGCTGACAGCCAACTGGAAAAGAAGGTTGATTTTTCATTAGAAGATGATTTTGAAAGTAACTTTAGTAGTATATATAGCCGCAATATGGCAAAGCTATTAAAGTCTTTTAACATATCTCTGATGGTTTCTTCTTATCAGGCGCAAAGAGTTTTTTTTGTTAGAACAGATGGGAAAGAAGTTAATACCAACTTTATCCCGTTTAAAAGACCTATGGGTATAGCCATTCATGGAGATACTATTACATTAGGTACTTTTGATCGGGTCATTAAGTTCGTCCGTAATGATGGCGTAATAAGCCATTTGGATGATAAAGATAAACTAGACGCTTGTTTTACACCCTCTGCAATACATATCACCGGCATGATCAATATTCATGATATTGCTTATGGTGAAGATGGTTTATATGTTGTTAACAGTGCCTTTTCCTGTATTGCTAAAATTGTGCCGGACCATAGCTTTGAGGTCGTTTGGACTCCCCCTTGGATTAGTAAGTTAATGCCAGAAGATAGATGTCATTTAAATGGCATGGCATTAAGAGATGGACGGCCACGATACGTTACCGCCTTTAATCAATCTGATAATAAAGGCTCATGGAAAAAGAACCAAAAAGCTGACGGCGTATTAATGGATATTGAGAGTAATGAAGTACTTGTCAGTAGCCTTTTTATGCCTCATTCCCCCCGCTACAAAAATGGCAAAGTGTATTTCTGTGAATCGGGAGATGGCTCGGTCTTTAGTTATGATGTGCAAACGCGTAAAAAGAGTTTGGTTGTGAAACTGCCGGGTTATACCAGAGGAATAGACTTTTACGGCCCATTGATGTTCGTTGGTTTATCAAAAGTGAGAACGAAGGAAGAGGATGAACAACTGCCCTTATCCGAGTCTGGTCAAGACACATTAAGTGGCATATGGGTTGTCAATTTAGAATCTAATAAAGTTATCGGCAATATTGAATTCAAAAGTGGAATAGAACAAGTGTATGACGTGGCTGTTGTCAGAGAAACCAGCTATCCCAGTCTGCTTGATGCTGAACACGAAAAAATAAAACATATCTATAAATATAAGGATTGTAGTGATGAATAAATTTTTAAAAGGCTGTGCGCCGCTAGTATTGGCAACTGCCCCTATTGTTGGTTCAGCAAATTCTTCGGTGAGAACCTTTAGCTCTTCTAGAATGAACAAAAAAAATACCATTGTTAGTGAGTCCTCAGTAGAAGCGAGTGATAGCCCATTTCATGCTTTTACTGCCGAAATGTTTACTAGTGAGGATTCCATAGATAAAGATGTCCTAGAATTTTTAGCTAATAATAATTTATTGGATGGCAATGATTACCAGCAAAGCAGCTCTAGTGGTGCTACAGATATTAGCTCTGATGATATTAGCCGTAAAGAATTTGCTGGTTATGACCTGTGCTCTGGGTCTTCTGGTTGTCAACCCGGCCCAGCAAATAGCGCAATTTTAATTAATAACAACCTAAGGATCGGCGATGGCTCAGTAGGTTCTATTAATACCTTAGGTAACTTATCCCAGCCCTTTTTTAAAGATGCTAGTGTATGGAATGTACTGACTTATGCAGATTATCCTTTAGAGTTTGCTATTGGCATAGGCGGTGATGGCACAAATGAATGGAACCTAAACGGCACGATTTTAGATTCGGATGGGGCATATGCTGACTATACCCTGACGGGGCATACGGTAGACACATCTGGTTTTACCGCGACCAGTGGCAATGAAGGCTATGGCACCCTTATATCGACAGGTAATATCAGTATTGGCGGAAAGACGCTAGAAGTTAAAAGAACTTATGAACTGCCACAGAATGCTAATTATATTAAAATCACAACAAAATTGACCAATAATAGTGGAGCCGCTATAGCCAATGTCAGGGGTTGGGTAGGCACTGGTGACGACCATGTTGCAGGAGAGGATAGCCCAACAGAAACAAGAGGAAATTTAGTCGATGGTGCATTTGTCGCTATTTCATCGGCAAGTCAGCGAGCAACGGCAATTAAAATAGAGTCTGCCGGTGCTGGTATTTTCTTTTATTCCCCGTTTACTTCAGCAAATGCCAGCATCGCGGATTGCTGTCGTTTTAGTGAATCGGTTAACACAAATCCAACAGCATCTGCTATCACTGAAAGTAGTGATAATAGCTATGCTATGTTCTTCAGGCTGGCTGATTTGGCCAATGGTGAAAGCGATGAATTTTCGCTTTATTATGCAGCCGGCGCGATCGGTGAATTAGGTGATATTGCCGATGAAGTTGCCAATGTGGGAGCCGATTCTGATGGTACTGTTACGGCTGGCACAGGCGTAGATGAAAGCACCCCTATAACTATTTCTCCCGCAATAGTCGATAGTGGCAGTGCTATAGATATATTTGATTTTAAAATAACAGATCCTGGTAGCGCCGATGCAACCGATTTAACTGTTACGTCAGTTGACATACATGTCAGTGGTGACAACAATGCAAAGCTAACCTACTTGCTATCGGGGCCGGATATCAACGGAAATATCACCGGAACATACTCCGCTGGCACGGTAACCTTTGATCTAACGGGGTCAAATATTGTCATTACGGACACTAGCAATGAAACCTATACAGTAAAGGCCTTTTTTAATGATGCAACATCTCTTAGCGATAATTCATCAATAACAGTCACTATTGACGGCGATACGGATTTAACTTTAGCATCGGGTAGTACAACGATGGCGTCATCTCAGGCCGCCATTACCAATAGTGGTAATACGCAAATAAACATTACCGCCACTAAATTACTCTTTACCACACAGCCAGCGGCTAGTATCAGTGGTATATCTCTGACCCAACCAGTTGTTGCTGCGGTGGATGCCAATGATAATGTTGATACAGATTACACCAGTATAATTACCTTAAGTGAGGCAAGTAGTGGTGAATTAACGGGTGATTTAGACATTACTGCCATTGCAGGTGTGGCAACTTTTACTGATGTGCTCTATAGCGCCACAGCTGATAGTGAAGGTTTTACCCTAACGGCAACTGACAGCAGCTTAACCGATGCAACAGCAAATGCAGTTACTAGTGACGTACTAGCCACTAAATTAACTTTTACTACCCAACCAGCGCCAACCGCATTGCAAAATGGTAGTCAAACAACCTTTACCGCCCAGCCTGTCGTAACAGCTCAAAATGCACAAGACCTGATAGATACCGACTTCGTTGAAACTATTACCATCACCGAAAATGGTGCAGGAGTAGGTACTTTTACCAATAATACTAAAGCGGCGATAGCCGGTGTAGCTACTTTTTCTGGCATGACATTATCACATAATGCCGATGAAACCTTTCAATTAGTAGCCGATGATGTTGCTGGTGGTGCAGAAGGTGATTTACCTGCAGTCAATAGTAGCAATATTGTTACATCTAGTAATCAGGCGCCAACGATCACAGGTGCAAGTGCAGCCCAAGCGATAAATGACACCGCAACCTTAACGCCGTTTAGTAGTGTTACCTTGGCAGATAATGAGGGTGATAATCTATCAATTACGATTTCTCTAGATACTAATACAAAAGGAGTGTTAAGTGGTACGGGGTTAACTGGCACAGGCCCTTATACATTGGCTAGCGATACTATTGCCAATGTTCAAACTAAACTTAGAGCGTTAATTTTTAACCCTGCCAATAATAGGGTCGCTGTAGGTGCTACTGAGACAACAACTTTTACACTATCGGCCAATGACGGCTCATCAAATTCAACGCCTAATGTAACAACAACAGTTATTAGTACCAGTGTTAATGATACCCCTACGGGGATTGCTTTATCAAACACCACTGTAGCTCAAAGTTTAGGTGCGAACGCGAGTGTTGGTACTTTAAGTTCTACAGATGCTGATACTAGTGAAAGCTTTAGCTACACATTAGTTGCAGGCACAGGAGATGGAGATAATGCAAACTTTAATATTAGCGGTGCGTCGTTAAGGGCTACTGATTCTAGTAACTTAAGTGCAGGAAACTATACTGTACGTATACAAACAAACGATGGACATAGTGCAACTTACGCTAAAGCATTTACTATTACCGTTACAGATGATGTGAATCCAACTTTATTAAGTCTGTCTCCAGCAGATAATGCAACCGATATATCAACAATCGCAAATTTAGTGATAACACTCAATGAAGATGTAGTTAAAGGGGTTGGGGATCTTTTAATTAAAAAAACCATAGGTGATGTTTTAGTAGAAACCATTCCTGTTGGCGATGCAAGAGTTAGCATTGCTGCTGGCACGGTAACAATAAATCCTAATACAACACTTGACTTAAATACCCAATACTATGTGCAAATACCCGCTACAGCACTAAATGATAATGCTGGAAATTCTTATGCTGGTATTACCGACACCACCAGTTGGAGCTTCACTACGATAGCGAACACAGCGCCAACTGTCTCTAGCTTACCTACACCATTAACCATAACCGAAGATATTGCTACGGCGATTAACTTGTCAGCGACGACATTTGCTGATACTGAAGGTGATAGCCTAACAGTCACTTTAGCGGTAAATAGCGGCACTATTGCTTCAATAGATGGAAATGGTGTTATAGGTGGCGTTACCATAGCTAACTCAGGCACATCATCGATGACCATTGCCGGTACAATAGCTGATATTCATACTTACCTTGATACTGTTAGCAAAATAGAAGTAACAACGGTAAACCATTCAGTAGCAGATATCACGTTAACGGTGACACCAAATGATGGCGTGTCATCAGGTATATCCGCGATAAGCACTATCAGTGTCACGGCAGTAAACGATGAGCCAACCCTAACAGCGACAGCCAGTAACCCTACGTTTACTGAAAATGGCTCAGCAGCTAGTCTCTTTACCAGTACAGCGATTTCAGCTGTAGAAATGGGTCAAAATATCACGGCATTAACGGTTACCGTCACCAATGTTGATGATACCAGTGATGAAGTACTTAACTTTGATGGTAGTGCTATTTCATTGGTTGACGGTAGCGGCACAACAGCCACTAATAGCTTTAGCTATTCAGTTGCCGTTGTCGGCACCACGGCCACTGTGACACTTTCGGGTGGTAGCGTGGGAAATGGATTAATGCAAACACTGGTAAATGCTATTTCTTACCAAAACAATTCAGAAAAACCAACAACAACTAATACCCGTATAGTGACCTTAGTCTCTATCTCTGATGATGGTGGTACGGCCAATGGTGGTGATGATGTCGCTGCAATTTCCGTTGCTTCAACAGTTACTGTAGTGGCAGTAAATGACATCCCAGTTATTGCGAACTTAGATGGTGATAGCTTTACTTATAACGAAGATAGTGGCGCTTTGATTATCGACCAAGCAAGTGCACTTACGTTAACTGATGTTGATAGTGCTGATTTTGATGGTGGTAATATCACCGTGACTATCACTTCAGGTGAAGATGCGGCGGAAGATTTGTTATCGTTTAGTGTGGCTGGCACAGTATCCTTTGCTTCGAATGCGGCAGGGGCTGATGTTAGTGTTGGCGGTACAACGATAGGTACCTTGGCGAATAATATCACTGCGGGTAATGACTTGGTGGTTAACCTTAACGCCAATGCCAATCCCGTAAATATACAAGCCTTGTTAAGAGCAATAACGTATAGCAATACTGATTCAGGCGCACCTACCACTGGCGCAAGAAATGTGCGCGTCACCGTTACAGACGGTGATGGTGGTGTTTCTGCAAATAATGATGTCACTATTACCGTTGCAGGTGTGAATGATGCTGCAGATATTGGTGGTGATTTAACTGGTGGCACCATAGAAGATAACGGCACGGGTGCAACAGGTACCTTGACCGTTACTGATGTTGATACCAATGAGTCTACTTTTACAGCGCAAACGGCGAACACAACAACATACGGTACATTTAGTGTCAATACATCAGGTAACTGGACATACGATTTAGACAGTACTAAAGCGGCCGTTCAAGCGCTAGCAAATGGCGCGACCATGACAGACATCATTACGATTGCTTCAGTAGATGGTACTCAAAAGCAAATTACTATTACTATTACTGGTGTTAACGGTGTGGCGACAATCACAGGTATCTCTGCGGGTGCAGCCACCGAAGATGATGCCACACAAATTACCGGCAGTTTGTCTATTGCAGATGAAGATACCGGTGAAGCGGTATTTGTTGCGCAAACCAATGCAGCCGGCAGTTACGGTGCATTCAACCTCGCGACCTCAGGTAACTGGACCTACGATTTAGACAGTACTAAAGCGGCGGTTCAAGCACTGCCGGATGGCTCGACCTTAACCGATAGCTTTACCGCAACATCAGCCGATAGTACTGATTCACAATTAGTGACGATTACTATCACCGGTGTTAACGGTGTGGCGACGATCACCGGTACGTCAACGGGTGCAGCCACCGAAGATGATGCCACACAAATTACCGGTAGCTTAGCCATTACGGATGAAGATACCGGTGAAGCGGTATTTGTTGAGCAAGCCAATACTGCAGGTACTTACGGCGGCTTTACCTTAGCCACTAATGGGGATTGGACATACGATTTAGACAATACCAATGGTACTGTTCAAGCCTTGATTGATGGTGGCACGTTAACCGATAGTTTCACTGCTGTTTCGGCAGATGGTACGGACTCTCAACTCGTGACGGTTACTATTACGGGCGTGAATGGTGTTGCAACAATCACAGGTACGTCAACCGGTGCGGCAACTGAAGATAATGAAACTCAAATCACGGGTAGCTTATCCATTGCAGATGAAGACACGGGTGAAGCGGTGTTTACTGTACAAGCTAATACAGCAGGAACCTACGGTGACTTTACATTGGCTACCAATGGTAACTGGACATATGACTTAGATAATACCAACGGTACGGTTCAAGCATTAATTGATGGTGGCACGTTAACCGATAGTTTCACTGCTGTTTCGGCAGATGGTACGGACTCTCAACTCGTGACGGTTACTATTACGGGCGTGAACGGCGTTGCAACGATCACAGGGACTTCAACGGGTGCAGCCACCGAAGATGATGCGACTCAAATTACCGGTAGCTTAGCCATCACGGATGAAGATACCGATGAAGCAGTATTTGTTGCGCAAACCAATGCAGCCGGCAGTTACGGTTTCTTCTCGCTAACCTTGACCGGGACATGGAGTTATCAACTTGATAGCAGTAACCTTGATGTGCAAATTTTACCAGAAGGTGAAACCTTAACGGATAGCTTTACTGTGAGTTCAGTGGATGGCAGCGACAGTCAAGTTGTCACTATTACCATTACTGGTATTAACGATGTTGCGACGATTACAGGTACCTCCATAGCTGATACAAATGAAGATAACACGGCACAGGTTACCGGTAGTTTATCTATTACAGATAAAGATACAGGTGAAGCCATCTTTATGATGCAATCGGGGGTTGCTGGAACATACGGTACATTTAATATTGATAATCAAGGTAACTGGACGTTTACTTTAGATAATGACAATACTGAAGTGCAGCAAATGTCTTCAGGCGAGCAATTAACCGATAGCTTTACTGTCATGTCAATTGATGGCACAGACTCACAAGTCATTACCGTTAAAGTGTTTGGTGTTAATGATGCTCCTAATGCGGAGCATGATGAGCTAACAGTAGCTGTTAATGTTGATAATGTTTATGTCCTTGACGTGCTTGCTAATGATAGTGATGTTGATGGTGATACACTGTCTATTGTTGGCGCTAATACGAGTCTTGGTACTGTAAGTACTAATGGTGAAAGTCTTACGCTCACTACACAAGCGGGTTTTGTTGGGCAAGTAGTACTCACCTACACTATTACCGATGGCAACAATGTGTTCTCTGAAACCACTGTCGATGTCGATATTACTGGTGCACTAAGTGAAACGGCTCCTGTTGTCACTGTTCCTGGAACGGTAGAAGTAAATGCCGAAGGCTTGTTTACGAAAGTAGACTTAGGTGTCGCGACCGCACTTAATAGCCAAGGTCAACCTGTACCTATTTCATTAGTGGATGGTGCGCCATTATTTAGACCTGGCAATAGTATTGCTTACTGGCAAGCAATAGATCCAAAAACAGGATTAACTACTGTAGCGAGTCAAAAAGTTATTGTTCATCCTATTATTTCCCTTGGTAAAGACCAAGTGGTGGTAGAAGGGGAAAAAGTCAGTGTTGATATCATACTTAATGGTGAAGCACCTGCGTATCCTGTCGCTATTACGCTGAGTATCAGTGGCAGTGTGGACGATAATGATTATGATATCGAGACTCAAGAAGTTACGATTGAGTCAGGCACTCAAACGAGTGTGTTGATTGATATTGTTCAAGACAATGTTATTGAAGGCAATGAAACACTCATCGTGAATCTTGGTGAGGGTAATATCAGTGATAGAGCCTCTCAAGTTATTACTATTGTTGAGAGCAATATAGCGCCTAAAGTCACCTTGAGCAGCTCGCAAAATGCTGAAGAGCGTCAATTGGTTACACCAACTGACGGATTAGTGAGTATCAACGCTATCGTAATTGATGCTAATGATGACAATGTCAGTACACAGTGGTTATATGATCCAGCACTTAACATCAGTGAAATTGATGACTTTACCCTGACACTTGATCCAAGTGGATTAGATTCGGGCATATATAGCATTGGCATAACAGTGATTGATGATGGAGAAGGTAACTTAAGTACAACCCAAACCCTCTACTTTGAAGTATTAGCTAGCTTGGCCGTGTTGACCGATATAGATTCGGATGGCGATCTAATACCAGATAATGAAGAAGGGCACGGCGATAGCGACCAAGATGGTATTCCAGATTTTCTGGACGCAATAGCCGAATGTAACGTAATGCCTGAGCAAGCAGCAGTGCAAGACGGTTTTCTTGTTGAAGGCGAGCCAGGTGTCTGTTTACGCAAAGGTAATACGCTGGCTGCGGGTGAAACAGGTGGCCTACAGTTAACCGATAATGACTTGGATAACAGTGTGGGTGCTGATGAAGGTGCGTTAATTGTAGGTGGTGCCTTTGACTTTATTGCGACAGGTTTACCACAAGCTGGACAAAGCTATCAAATAGTCTTGCCACAGATCCAACCTATTCCTACTGGTGCAGTGTATCGTAAATACAGTGGAACAAATGGTTGGGGAACATTTGTTGAAGATGCGGATAACCAGTTACATTCAGCGGCGGGTGAGCAGGGCATTTGTCCGCCACCAGCAAGTGTACAATGGTCTCCTGGGCTGACGGAAGGCCATTGGTGTGTACAATTAACTATTGAAGACGGTGGCCCTAATGATGATGACGGTTTGGCTAATGGAACAATTGTTGATCCCGGTGGCGTCTCAGTGTTGCTAACAGGCAACACAATGCCCGTTGCACAAGCAGATGTAGTTACATTGAAATGGAATGATTCAATACTGATTGATGCATTAGCAAATGACTCAGATGTAGACGGTGATGCATTAAGTATTGGTGTAGCAACAGCAACATTTGGTAGTGTCACTATTACCGCTGATAATCAATTGGATTACCAGAGTAAGGCTGACTTTATAGGCCAAGATACGATTGTTTACAGTTTGTCTGATGGCAAAGGTGGCACCAGTAGTGGCACAGTAAGCATTACTGTTTATGCTTACGAAAACGTGACGGTCAATAATAAATCAAAAGGTGGTAGTATGGGGCTAATAATTATCTCCTTAATTGGCGTTACGCTATATCGTATACGTCGTAAGAAAAGCATAGGTAAAAAGCAGCTTGTGCAAGGGGCTGCGGCCCTTACTGTTGCAACAAGCATGAGCCTTTCTGCAGCTGAGCCCCAATGGTTTATAACGGGTAGTGTTGGGAAAAGTCACGCCAATAGTCATGTGAACATACCAAGTGACATTGGTATAACGGACAGTGAGTTAGATAAATCAAGCACCAGCTACACGATAGGTGGCGGTGTAAACTATGGTGTTTATTCATTTACAGTAAGTTATGAGCAATTAGGCGATTCCTCAGCGAGTTATGACGGGGATGTTATAAATACTGCATTGTTTCATCAAACATTAGCCAATGTTGCACCTAAACTTGTAGACGGTATTAGTCTGCAAGGCCAATATACGTTATGGCAAGGGGATGCCTTGAGTGCCTCGATAGGAGCGGGTCTGTTCGCTTGGGAATTAGATTACACGAGTACACTCAATGATAGTGTTATTAAGGTAAGTGAGGATGATGTTGATTTTATTTATAACTTACAAGTCGCTTATGCTATTACTGAGCAAGTTCAAGTAAGCTTAAAAGCGAGTCGTTATAGCTTGTCCGTTAATGATATAAATAATTTAGCCTTAGGTTTAACATATCATTTTTAATGTGGTGAAACCAATATAGAGGTAAAAACACAAGTGTGTTATTACCTGAAAGAAGCCATAGAAAACACTGAACGTTTACACATTCAGTGTTTTCTTTTTTTGGGATAAAATGGCCAACATCATTTTGCATTAGCTGTACTATATGGGATGACGCCATTACCTAGGCCGTTAAGTTGATATAGTGACTGGTTAGCTTCTATCTCACAATGGGGGCGATAGCGCCTTAGATTTAATACTCTAATTTCATGCGTATCAAGGACAATGCTAATGTCCGTTTTTTAGATTAGGTACATAATTTAACGCAAAATTTCGAGTGAATATTTTATTCTAAATATGTCAAAACATTTAAAATGGAATGTCAGCAATAGGCTCTGAGTTGCCGTTAGTAACTCAAAAGCTAAGGTCAGCTATTGGCTAGAAATAACTCAAAAAGTTGTTGATGTTAATGACCGCTTTATCGGAAAGTTACCATTTAGACCTAAGCCTCCTTATGACCGCTTTGACATAGCAGACTATTTATTAAGATAGATTTACGTCTAAATCAGGTTGTATTTGATGTTCTTATTTATTTTTTTACTCTTGTACTTTTTCTATTTGGTTTTTTAACTTTTTTCTTGACCTGTTTAGGCACTTTTGAAAACTCTTTATGGAAAGGCTGTTCTGTAACAACAGGAATGATTTGCCCTATGCTATCTTCAATATTATTTAACTGCCTTATATCATTTTCTACAACAAAAGATACGGCCATTCCACTTTTCCCTGCACGAGCAGTTCGCCCTATACGGTGTATGTAGTTTCTTGGATCTTCAGGAAGATTATAGTTAATGATTAAAGTAATATTATTAACATCAATTCCACGAGCAGCAACATCTGTTGCAACTAACACTCTTACATTAGAGTCTTTAAAGTTTTGTAATGCTTCCTCTCTAACTGCTTGTGTTTTACCACTGTGAAGGCTAGCAGCAGTTATTGATGCTTTTTCTAGTGCTTTAACAATGATATCAGCGCCATACTTTGTTTTACAAAAGATGAGCACTTTGTCATAGTCTGGGGTATTTAGGATATTAAATAACAAAGGGACTTTATTGGATTTTTCAAGATGGTATACACTTTGATTAACCAAGTCGATAGTAACCGTTTCAGCAATAATTTGAATTTTTGTTGGGTTTGTTAATATTGCTTCTGCAAGTACCTCTATCTCAGTGGGCATAGTAGCTGAAAACAATAGTGTTTGTCGGCTCTTTGGTAGTTTAGATATGATGCTTTGAACATCCTTAAAGAACCCCATATCAAGCATTGTATCGGCTTCGTCCAACACAAATACTTCTAACGCCTTAAAATTTACATCGCCAGTTTCAATTAAATCTAATAATCTTCCTGGAGTGGCCACTAAAATATCAAGTCCAAGTGCAATAGAATCAACTTGATTTTGCCTTCCTACACCACCATAAACAACCTTAGTTTTAAGTCCTAAACCATCAGAATAGTCATCGATGTTTTGCATTATTTGCGAAGCAAGCTCTCTCGTGGGTGTTAGTATGAGCGAACGCGTGCTTTTAGCGTTAATATCTACTTTATTTCGTCCAAAATTATTGATGATAGGCAATGAAAAGGCCGCAGTTTTTCCTGTTCCTGTTTGCGCTATACCAAGAAGATCATTCCCATTAATAAGAGGTGGGATACATTTTTTTTGGATCGGTGTGAGTTGTTGATAACCTTTACGACTAACACGGTCAATAATTGACTCTAAAAGTGAAAGTGTTTTAAATTCTGACATGCTGCCTCGGCATTCTTTAATCAATAGCCTATTATTCTAACAGAATGCTTTAACATACTTAAGATGTATTAAAGCTGAAGTCCTCACAAAAAAAACAGTTCAGTAATTAAGTATTAAAACCCCTAATTTGACCTTGATAAAATCAAACTGGCTTTCATGGCAATGAGAGGCGTTTATTTTGAATTCTAAATGACGTATAACCGTTGAGTAATAGATAAAAAATAGCTGGCTTTCATTATCTCAAATATATAGTAGACTGGTAAAAGAAAAAGTTAAGTAAGGTGTTACGTTTTATTTTGCCTATACTCACTCTAATAACCCGAATAGCAAGGAGATGTAATGGAAAACCCATTTGAAAACATGTTAAAAATAATGAATCTTCCGCTGGATAGCAGCGCTAAATACTACGAGGTACTTGAGAAAGGAAAAAAGGCAATGGAGTCTATGGCTCTTGCACAGTCGGATATGGTGGAGTTTCAGAAAGCATGGAATGAATTTGAAAAATTAAATCCATTTAAAAAATAAACATTCATCCGTATTTTTTACACTTGAAGTTCTAACAATACCATTACGTGAATGACTGCAATAGTGGCAATGTGTAAGTTAACAGTAGTGAAATTAAATGTTTGGTTGCTAGTAAAGAGCAGACTACTTTTTTGAGGCTCAAGGTAAATATCTATTTGAGAAGGACATTATTTGAATTTTAGTTTTTTGGGTGAAATTACAGTAACGGTTTGTAATATCAAATTCAATTAACCAATTTTTGTTACCATAGATATTGCCTTTAACTCTCCTTTTTTATTCAGGTGAAAATTGAGCTAATCCTTCTAAAATAGGGCAGTCAGAGTTATCGTTACCGTCACATTTATCCGCTAGTTCTTTTAGCACTCCTTTCATTTGCTCTAGCTCATGTATTTTATTTTTAATCTCGTGTAAATGACTCAGTGCTAGTTGCTTCACGTGTCGACTTTCTCTATCTGTATCGAGCCAGAAATTGAGTAGAGACTGGACTTCATTCATGGAGAACCCTAGTTTTCTCGCACGGCGGATAAAACCCAGTTGTTGTATGTGAGCTTGATTATAGAGTCGATAACCTCCACCTGTGCGACTCGTTTTTTTCAACACGCCAATTTCTTCATAGTATCGGATCATTTTGGCTGATACTCCCGTTAAACTAGAGGCCTTACCTATAGTAATAAGCATATTCATGTTAGCTATCCTTAAGAGTCCAATGTTGTAATAACAATGCGTTACTGACAACAAATAAGCTACTAAATGCCATTGCAGCACCCGCAATAATGGGGTCAAGATAACCAAAGGCTGCCAACGGAATTCCTACTGCATTAAAGAAAAATGCCCAAAAAAGGTTTTGCTGTATTTTACGATAAGTCAGCCTTGCAATGATCAATGCCGTGGGTACTAGGCTTGGTTTACTACGCATTAATGTGAAAGAAGCAGCGCTAACCGCAACATCAGTACCCGATGCCATAGCCATACCCAAATTTGCTTGGGCTAGCGCTGGCGCATCATTAATACCATCACCAACCATGGCAACCTGATAACCTTGATCTTGGTATTGCAGAATACATTTTGCTTTATCTGCTGGGAGCACCTCCGCTTTAAAATCGTCTAACTGTAATTCTGTAGCCACCGATGTTGCACTCGCTTGATTGTCACCGGTAAGCATAGCAACCTTTATACCTTGCTGTTGCAATAGTTTCACGGCTTGCAGCGCATCAGACTTCAATGTATCACTAAAACAAAATAGACCAAGTAATGTTATTTGATCTTGTTGCAGGCTAGCCAACCAAGAAACAGAAGCACTCGCTATTTTTATTTTTTCGGTTGGAAGTTTTACGCCAAACTCTCGCATCCAATGACTACTGCCCATCAATACTAAATTATCAGCAATGTTGCCTTTGACACCATAACCCGCGACAACCTGAAATTCACCTACAGGTATTGCTTGTGTATTGTTGGCTAATGCCTTTTCCACCACAGCCTTGCCTAATGGGTGCTCACTATTTATTTGTAGGGAATAGGCTAGCTGCAATACTGCTTTTTCATTGCCATTAATGACTGTCATTTCATTTACAACAGGTTTGCCTTGGGTCAATGTACCTGTTTTATCAAATACAACTAAATCAATTTTTTTTGCTTGCTCCAATGCCGCTGCATCTTTAACCAATACACCTAATCTAGCAGCGGTTCCTGTACCTGCCATTATGGCTGCTGGAGTTGCCAAACCAAGTGCACATGGGCAAGCAATAACTAAAACGGCTACCGCATTGAGAATACCATTGGTCCAGTCATCAAAAACTAAACCTGTCACCAATAAGGTGGTAAGTGCGACCAATAACACAACAGGAATGAAGATACTGCTGACTTTATCTACTATTGCCTGTACCGGGGCTTTTGCTCCTTGGGCTTGTTCTACTAATTCAATGATTTTAGATAAGGTCGATTCAGTGCCAACATTGGTGGCACTGATCTCCAAAATACCGTCCAAGTTCAGTGAACCACCCGTGACAATATCACCTTCTTTTTTACTTAACGGAATCGATTCACCACTAATTAAAGCTTCATCCAGATGACTTTGCCCCTGCAAAATCTCACCATCAACAGGGATGCTTTCGCCCGGTATTACTTTAACTTTTTCACCTGATTGTACTAATGAAGCGGCCACTTTTTGCCATTTACCTAAGCGCTGCACTGTCGCCTCAACAGGTGTCAAATTTTCCAATGCTCTAAGTGCATCAGTTGTTCGGCGTTTAGCTTTGTGCTCTAGATATTTACCTAAGAGAACTAAGGTTATTACTGCGCTACTGCTTTCAAAATACAAGTGCGGCATGCCATGTGCGCTATCAAAGCTCCACCATAAATACAAAGATAGTCCGTAGGCTGCACTGGTACCGATGGAAACAAGAAGATCCATGTTGCCCATGCCTGCTTTTAATGCGCCCCAGCCTGCACGGTAAAAACGAGCGCCAAAATAGAACTGTACTGGCGTTGCTAGAAACCATTGCCAAATAGGCGGTAACATCCACTGTTGCGCAAATAGCATGCCTAACATCGGTAACACCAATGGCAAGGTAAGTAGGCTGGCTCCTAACACCGGCCACCAAGCTTTAGTATAAAAAGGCTGATGTTTATTGGATTGGTTCATCACGCTGTTATTGTTCAACGGGATAAAAAGGTAACCGGCTTGTGTTACTGCTTGCTCTAGTTGTTCATCGGTCACAAAGGCTAAAGTCTTTACTTGTGCATGCTCGGTGGCTAAATTTACCGAGGCACTGACCATACCGGTTACTTTTAACAATGCCTGTTCGAGCCGCTTTACACAAGATGAGCAGCTCATCTTTCCAATACCAAATTGCTTTACCTTTGTCGGCACTTGATAACCCGTTTTAACAACAGCCTCAATTAAATCACTATAGCTAGCAGTACCTTGAATAGTTGCAGTATCTGTTGCTAGGTTGACTGTTACACCTGTCACGCCAATAACTTTATGCAAAGCCTTTTCAACACGTTCTACGCATGAAGTACAAGTCATACCGTCAATTTTGAATTGTGCAGTTGTATTCATAAGCTTCTCACCTTAATTGAATTATAGAACTAAGCTGATGTTAAAGCTTACAACGGTGGTAAGGTCAAATTTTTTAGTAACAATTTCTGTCTCTTATACACATCTCCGAGCCCACGAGACGTAGAGGAATCTCG
>OJCW01000304.1_pt1 | contig 18401 bp, 14 predicted proteins | sample 1592461 | NCBI WGS metagenome assembly OJCW01 (sample SAMN05416884, study PRJEB24817) | seawater metagenome | isolation source: Sea water | place: Canada:Atlantic | collected 2013-11 | reverse complement strand
ATCTACACAGAGTAGATCGTCGGCAGCGTCAGATGTGTATAAGAGACAGAGCCATAATAACCCCTTAATTACTACTTCAACGACAGGTATAATTATACCAAGCTTTAATCCAGTACTAGTACCATATTTACCTTTTACTTTTCTAAGTGTTGACATAAAATGTCATTAGAGTTTTTTAATAACGAAAAGTAGTGATACGTATGAGCACAATACAGCATTTATTTGATAATAATAAAGAATGGGCTGACAAGAAAAAAGAAAAAAATCCTGACTTTTTCCAAAACCTTTCTGAGCAACAATCACCAAAATATTTATGGATAGGCTGTTCCGATTCACGAGTACCCGCTAATACATTATTAGGCATGCAACCAGGGGAAGTTTTTGTTCATCGTAATATCGCTAACCAAGTTATTCATACTGATTTGAATTGTTTATCCGTAATTCAATATGCTGTTGATGTATTAAAAGTCCAACACATTATTGTCTGTGGGCATTATGGCTGTGGTGGTGTTAGCGCTGCTCTTGATAATAAAAGTCATGGACTCATTGATAATTGGTTACGCCATATTGAAGACGTTTATCGCTTCCATAAAGAAGAGATGGATAAGATAACTGATGAAAAAGAACGCGTTAATTTATTATGTGAACTCAATGTTATTGAGCAAGTTGGCAACATTTGTAAAACAACTACCTTATTAAATGCTTGGGAGAATGGTCAAGACTTAACGGTACATGGCTTAGTATACAACCTTCATGATGGTATTTTAAAAGACCTAAAGGTTGCTACAAACGGAAAATAACACTCAAAAATAGAAAAAATAAGTAAAATAAAGGTCAGCAAACTAACGTAGTGCGCTGATTTTTTAGTTTCTGTCTTTTGACATTTTCAATTTATTGAAGCTCACTTGCGTTAACACTATTGTTTCCGCCCTCTTAAACATACACATATAGGTGCATTTCAATAAAAGTAACTCACCTTAGAATTCAGGCATAAAAAAGGTGCTATAAAGCACCTTTTTAATATAAAAATATTTATAAACTAGTTATGACGCTGTGGGCGTTCACTACGTCTACGTGGAGCTTCTTGTCTACTTACTTGCTCATTTGATGTGCTAATAGCAAGTGGTTGACGACGAACACGTACACCTTTTAATTGTTTAAATAATTCATCAGGAATACCTTTTGGTAACTGTACAAAGCTATGCTTGTCGTGCAAATTAATTGCACCAATGTAGCTGCTATCAAGTGATATTTCATTAGCAATTGCACCAACTATGTCACCTGGACGTGCGCCATGCTCTTTACCAACTTCTAAACGGTAAGTTTGCCAATCGACATCATTACGATTTACTTTAGCTTTACGTGGTCTTTCATCACGTGAGCCACGTTGGTTATTTCTATCCCCTCTGTCGCCTCGGCTATCAGTACGAGAATCACGACGAGAATCTCTACCACGTTCATTGCGATCACGACCATTACTGTTGCGATCATTACGTTCACGTGTATCACGACGTGGCTTAGGATCTTCTTTCGGTTGCAATGGTTGCTTTAATTGCTTTTGATATAACAACGCTGCTGCAAGATCTACCATTGAAAGCTCTGACTCTTCAGCCATTGTTTCAATAATGCTACGCATGCTAGCTAAATCTTTTACTTCTACAATCGAGGCTATTTCATCACGAGCACGTTCAATACGTTTTTTACCAAGCTCTTGAATATTTGGTAATTCATACATATTCACTGTGCCAGACGTTAAACGTTCATAATGACGTAGTGAGTACATTTCACGTGGGCGAGCAAAAGCAATTGACATACCTTCACGACCTGCACGACCTGTACGACCAATACGGTGAACATATGCTTCGTTATCACCTGGTAAGTCATAGTTGATAACTAATGAAATGCGAGGAATATCTAAACCACGTGCTACTACATCGGTAGCAACTAGAATAGATGATTTACCTGATTTCATTTGTTCTATACAACGTTCACGTTGCGCTTGGTTCATGTCACCATTAAGCGCTAATGCAGGATAGCCCGCACGTTCTAATTTTTCTGCAACATCAACAGTATCATTACGAGTGCGCACAAAGATAATCATTGCATCATAATCAACAATTTCAGCAATACGCTCTAACGCTGTCATTTTAGTAATGCCAGTTACTTTCCAAGCATATTGAGTAATGTTAGCTTTTGCTTTTTTAACTGCTGCAATTTTTATGTGCTCTGGATCTTTTAAGAAGCGATTCGCAATTTTACGAATAGCTGGCGGCATAGTTGCCGAGAACAAACACATTTGTGTTTCTTTTGGTAAATGATCCAAAATCCACTGAATATCTTCTAAAAAGCCCATGTTTAACATTTCATCAGCTTCATCAAGTACACATACTTTTAAATCGCCTAATTTAAGGCTCTTACGACGTAAGTGATCCATTAAGCGACCCGGCGTACCCACAACAACCTGCGCACCGCGCTCTAGTTGTTGAAATTGAGGACCGTAAGATTGACCACCATATAAAGTAGCAACACGCAGGCCTTTCATATTTTTACCGAAAGACTCGATAGCTTCAGCAACTTGCATTGCTAATTCACGTGTAGGTGCTAACACCATTAATTGTGGCTTTTTAACTGATGTGTCAATTTTTGCTAAAGCGGGTAAACCAAAGGCGGCTGTTTTACCTGTGCCCGTTTGCGCTTCACCTAATACGTCTTTACCTAATAATAGCGGCGGAATAGTTTGGGCTTGAATATCAGTAGCGGAGGTAAAACCAATTGAGGTAATAGCCGTTAATAAATTTTCAGGTAATCCTAATGTATTAAAATCAATAGGAGCATTTGTTTGTTCAGTGTTACTTGAATCGGTAATTTTTTGTTCAGTCATGTTTAAATTTCATCTTCGCAAGGCAGGTATCAACGAAGAACACAAAAAAATCACAAAAGAATAGCGCACCTTCACCGGCAAAAAGATCTTCGCGGAAAGTGTACTGATAAATAATTTTTAATTGCTAAGTCTTAAACCTGCGTACATCATACGAGGAAACCACCAGGAAGACTTAAAGCGCATAGTGTATGTCACACTATATTTCTGCTGGAAACGAAATGTTCAGCTGGGCAAGTCTATTGGGCGGTATAACCCCCACTTATTTTTCGATTTATTTATTGCTCATACAAAATAATGAAATCAATAAATAATGCACTTTCATATTAATCTTTAGTGCGATTGCTGTTTTGTCGAAAAAAACAACATCCCTTCATCGAGGCGCGCATTATACGCAATTATATGAAATACACAAGAGGTTTTACTCACATTACTCGATATAATGAATGTGAGTAAGAGGTTAGTCATGGTGCTGTTGGGTCTTAGGTGGGCTTTACGTCACTTTTTAAAAAGAACGCAATTTTACAACGCTTATTCTTCGAAGTAAGTTCCCCATCCGTCATAATCTACTTTGCATTTTTTTGCTAACTCATACATTGTTTTTGTTTCTTCACGTAACAAAGACGCATCCAGCATTTGCTCTGTAGTTATATCAAAAGCAAACACTTTATCGCCATTTTCTAATTCAGCTTCTTCTGGTTCTTCTATCTCTAAGCCAAGCTTAAAGGCAGTAATGGCAGCTTTCTCTAGTAAATCAAAGTTCTCACTAGCAAAATGATGCTCAATGGTATGATAAACCTCTTCATTAGTACCGTCTTCAAGCAATTCATTTACCAAAGCTTCGGTATGCTCAAACCAATGTGTTAATTCTTCATCAATCATTATTCATTACCTTTATTAGTTCCGCGTTATTTGCAACTTCTTCATCTAATTGCTCAATTTTTGCCTTCATCAATGTGTAGGCCTGATCAGCAGCCCCACGAGCGCTAGCAGGATTATTTTCTGCTATGTAAATAGGATCTAAAAACTCAATGATTATCTTGCCATTGTTCCAACGCCCTAATTTAATAGTACCTTCTTGGTTACTTGCACAGATAGGAACAATAGGCACATTGGCTAGTGCTGCTGTTCGAAAAGCCCCTGTTTTAAAAGGTAGTAAACCGCGCCCTCTGCTTCGGGTACCTTCAGGAAACATCCAGATAGAAAGCTTTTTTTCTTTAATTTTAGCCGCTGTTAAATTAATAAAACCCATCGCTTTGCTGGTGTTATTACGATCGATTAATATGTTTCCCGTTAACCAATACATTTGTCCAAAAATAGGGATCCATTTTAAACTCTTTTTACCAACACTCACCGTACTTGGCTGTACCGCATTGGCCATAGTAAAAACATCATAACTATTTTGGTGATTTGCGACATAAATTACCGGACCTAAATTTTTGACTGATTCAGGTATTCTCACCTCGACATCAAAACCTAGTATTTTGGTTATTTTACCTAAATATCTAGAAGTATGATGAACATTATCACGGTGAAATGGCCTTAGTAGACAGTAGAAACAGGAAGCTATACAAATAAAGAGAAAGGCTATAGACATCAAGATAAAGCGAATGATTGTTAACAACAGAAAAATCCTAGTAAAATTTCAGACGGCGAGTATATAGGCAATATTATATAAGCGCAAAATTATTCATTATTTCGTACATGAGCATAGCGTAATTTAACACATTTAAAAACAGGGTAAATCGTTAAACTTTGATCGCTTTTAATCAGAGTTAACTAGTCTCAATATTCGCGAGTAACTTCACACTTTTATTGGAGAAGCTTCAGTGCTTTTTATTAGTTAGCTTGTTGTAAGCTAATCAGCAAGCTAACCCAATGAAACCGTTATATCGTCTTCGGTAGCATTCGGTAAAAACAGATTAACGTTAAAAGGTTAATAGCAATTTAGGCGCTATAAAGCTGATGATTTATTTACAATATATTCTTGAGCTGAGCTGAGTAAATAAGTTTTTGATAAATAACTCTTACTGGTTCTTTTACCAACATTAAATGACAGCACAAAGCCTAAACTCGTTTCTTTAATGTTAAATACATCAGACCACAAAATGCGACCGTTATGATAATACGACTCACTTAAAACACCTTCTTCATCGATGGTCAAAGTAACCTCACTTCCTGAAGCTTTACTCAGCATTTGTCTTAATACCCACCACGGTTGACTATAATGAATAGCTAACGCTTCTATAATGCCTAATGCAATAACAAACCAAGCAGCATAGCCATTAACAGGGGTAAAAAGTAATATAATCAAACCAAATAGCATTAGAATGCCCGCTTTAAAATAAGCATTCAATGAACGATCTACGGTATTCGATTGAGTATAACATTCATTAAAGTGCGCTTTATCTAAAGTAAATTTACAAGTAAAAGAAGTAGGAGTGTTCATTGGTAAAAACTAAGACCATTAGTAAGAGGTTGTAAAAAGTATCACGTTGAGGGAGGTGAGTTTATCAGAAAAACAAGACTAAAGTCATCAATGCAATAAAATCATAGTTAAACAAAAATTAAGATGCTCAATCAAAGAGCAAAGCTGTTGAAAGTCATCTGTATCTATAACTTTTTTTCTTTTACTAGTTTTATCCATTGCAGGGGGATCAGAAAAATATTGAGCACATATAACCCCTATAGCTTTATCACCTACTTTAACGGGAATAATAGCGAGTGAGCCATCTTGAATAAATTCGGCTAACTCTTTAGTGATAACATCTCGCCACTGCCTATGACGACAGTCATTAATTAACGCTGGCATTTTAGAGGCAAGTATTCGACCAATAGCATTTTCACTTTGCCCTATATTAATCTTTATTTTTGTAGGATCGCTTATTGCTCTATTATTCAAAACAAAACGGGATTTCACGTGATTTTTATCATCAGACATCATCAAGAAACTACAACGGTCGAATTCAAAAGCATTAACAACATCGATTAACGTGGTCTGTAGGTATTTGTTAATATCACGACTAGATTTCATCAATTTTGTTAGCCTCATAAAAGCATCAAGTAATACTTTCTCCTTGCTACATTCTTTTATCGATTCAGTGCTAGTACTTTGAATAAAGTCAGTCGCTTTAGGCAATGGCTTAATCAAATCAATTAATACATCTGCACCATAGGATCCCAATAATTTAGTGGCTTGTTTTTTCGTCTTGGTAATCCTGCCTTTTAACTGCGACACAGATATTTTCATTATGTCGGCAATATTATCTAATACTGTATTATAGTCCTCTTCATTGTCGCCAGGCTGGGCGATAAAAGTACTTAATTTATCAGCAAAGAATACAATTTTAACTTCGTCTGTACGGTTTTCAGGTTGATCTAAAGCTTTTATCAATAAGTCACTTAGATTCCACGTATGAGCTAACCCTCGACTTAAGGAATTAAAACTAACACCGATTTCTTTTTCACAATACTCTTTAAACCCTGGACTATCTATGTCAGCAGAGTACATCAATTTGTCAGCAGCTTTTCCACCTCCACTCCAAAATGCTGTTTCTCCAATTCCATATAATAATGCGGCTAAATAAATTTCTTCTTGTATTTCATCGCTGTAATTTGGCACCATCATTTTAGCTAACATCGCAGCAAAAAATGAGTTTGCCATCAACTGCATTAATTTTTCATAAACACGGAAATCTAAGCTCTTACTTGCTAATAAACTATCAACCAGTTTTGAGGTTAGACAAACATTTTTTACCATTTGAATGCCAAGGACAACGGTTGCCCGTGAAACAGTAGTTACCTTATTGATACCTATATGTTGAGCATTATTGACAACTTTTAATAAGCATGAAGAAAGTGCTTGGTCGTGTAATATAGCCTGACTCAGTTTCGGCAAAGAAGATTTGTCATCATTGGAAAATTTATCAAGCATTTTAGCTGTTGAGGTTATCGCGGGTAATTCCGTATTGGCAATAAGTTCAATCCATTGTTCTTCTGTATTTGCTATTGGTTTTAACATTCAGGTATTGCTATTTGAGCCTATAGTTATTCTAACTATGCGCTCAAACGGATACTTTGTCTAAAGTTACTTTCACTCAAAGTTTTAAAATTGACTTACTACCTGGGTCAATCAAAAAATCAGTTTCCAGCTGTCACACTATCAACTTTGTGGAAAATCTCTAGCATCATTGCCACCTAATTACATTTACCTGTACCAACAAATTACATTTAACTATGCCACATTATTTCGACCTTATTATATCTTTCATCTTTAGATCAATTGAATACTGCTAACGATCACTTTTGCCACTTTCCTGACCTAAATCAGTCCTCAAAATTAGGCAAATTTATGTTCACTTAGATACGATAGCGGACGTTCCCCACTGATGAGTATATGGGGCTTTTGATGATGGCTTTTTGCCAGTAAGTCGCTCAGCCTGAGTGTGAACAATGCCACCAAAACAGTCATCGATGACTTTAAATTAAAGAAATAAATATTCTGACAGAGCTGAAAATCAAGACTAGTAAACAGAGAGTTTTTAAGCCTATTAGCTATTATTTGTATTAATTGATGCCTGCCAACTAGCATCAGGTTTCCAGTCACTAATCCACACAGAAATATCACTCGCAGGCATAGGTCTGGCAATGCCATAACCCTGTGCTAATTCACAGCCCAATTGCAATAGTGCAGTGCCATGTTCAATTGTTTCTACGCCTTCAGCAATCACGTCACGTTTGAATGATTTTGCTAAGGCTATCACGCCTTCAACAATGGCTAAATCATCGGGGTCGTTCAACATGTCTCGCACGAAGGTCTGGTCTATCTTAATCAAGCTGGCAGGTAATCGTCTAAGGTAAGTCAAGGACGAATAGCCAGTGCCAAAATCATCTAAGGAAAATTTTACGCCTAGCGCCATACAGTCATTCATGATGGTTGATGTATTATGTACATCCTCTAAAGCACTTGTTTCCAATACCTCTAGTTCTAAATAACGTGGCTCAACATCGGGATGCGCTGCTAGCAATGCCGTTAGCCTTTGAGTAAAGTCAGGCTGCTGTAATTGTGCTGCGGCAATGTTTACGCTTGTGCTTACTGGAAGGTTAAGTCCCATAGATTGCCATTGGTTGATTTGTGCTAGCGCACTGTCAATAACCCATTCACCCACTTCAATCATCATGGTGTGGTTTTCAATAATAGGTAGGAACTCAATTGGATTTAATAACCCTCGCTCTGGATGTTGCCAGCGAATTAGTGCCTCATAACCTGTAACTGTCCCTGTTCTCATATTCACCTTAGGTTGATAATGGAGTACAAACTGATTGTTATCTAATGCGCTGCGAACAGCCTCTATGCTTTCCCTTTGTACTTTAACCGCGTCATCTTGAGCCATATCAAATAAATGATAACGATTCTTACCCAATTGTTTGGCTTTATACATGGCTTGGTCTGCATGGCGCATGAGCTGGTCGGCAACTACATTATCTTGCGGGTAGTGGGTGACACCAATACTGGCTGATACATTTAATACCACACCATCAATAGTTACAGGCTCAGATGCTGAAAGTAATAATCGCTCTAATATGGGCTGACAATCTTCAACGTTAACTAAATCCACTAACACCACAATAAATTCATCACCGCCAATACGGGCTAAACTATCACCTTCACGTAATGCCTCTTTCATACGGACTGAGAGTGTAATCAGTAATTCATCACCCATATCATGACCATGGGCATCATTGACGGTTTTAAAACCATCCAAATCTAGAAATACAACAGCAAGTGACTGTTTGTGCCGGTTACACTGCAACATGGCTTGAGATAATCGGTCAGCCAGTAATACACGATTGGGTAAATTAGTCAGTATGTCGTAATGAGCAATATGCTCTAATTGTTCTTGATGTTCTTTTATCTGAGTGATGTCGTTACCTAAGGAAACATAATGAGTAGTAATACCCTGTTCATCATTTACGGCACTGATAGTACTCATTAAAGCATACACTTCACCATTTTTACGCCTGTTCCACACTTCACCAGACCAATAGCCTTCTTCTAGCAGGGCTTGCCACATATCTGCGTAGAATTCAGGTGATTGCCGTCCCGATTTTAGAATACGCGGGTTTTGTCCAATAGCTTCTTCACGACTAAAGCCTGTTATCGTCGTGAAGGTCCCATTTACATCAACGATTATGCCTGTCATATCGGTGATGATAATACTTTCACCGGCATGACTGAAGACACTGGCGGCAAGTAGTAGCTCTTTTCGGGTCTCAGCCAATTCTTCATAAGGCTTTACAATACTGGTGATGAATATACTCTTATAGATAAAGCCATAGGCAATCACTTTATAAATATGCCCAAGTAAATTAAAACTATCTGTCATGTCAGAATAAAGTGTAAAGAAGATCTCGCTCATTGACATTATACCGACGGCAACGAACAAACTAACCACATCATAAGGCTGGCTAGTGCGCATTGAATAGAAAAGTCTAATACAGACAATTAAATAGATTGCAGCAACACAATATTCACTAATGATTTTAAATGCCGTTAACCCTTGTTCTTCGACATAGGTACTAGGAATTAATGATGGATAAAATAAACCTATAATTGTTAGCGTACTCACTAGAGCTAAAACAAAACTTAATACTACCCACTGCGTAAATCGTGAGGCGGTGGTGTGCCACGGAAGTACCAAAACAAGTAACAAACTTAAGGCTGAGAAGTATCGAGCCATTAACCAAAAATTTATTGTTTTTTCTGAACTGCTTGCCGTAATAAGGTCTGGCATTCCAGGAAAGGAGAATACGTGCAATAAATCAAGTATTGCCACGCCAAGGAATGAACACGCAAGGATGAGATGATTTCGATTCTGTTCGATGCTAGCTACACGAACCCAAACCGTTCCGAAAATCATCGCGGATACAATGATAGATAAAAATTCAAGAAATGTATGAAGCGGTACGTAGCTAGCGATGCCCTTCAACTCATAAAATGGTGCTGATAACAAGCTCAGAAAAAGAATAATAGCAAAGAAAAATACAGTCCGTGCAGTGGACTTCATTTGCATTTGATAATTTGGATGAATAACCATTCAATAAGTATGGCTTTATTGACAATGAATATCAATAAAATCAAGAATGACTGTTTTTGGGTCATTGGACTGTCGAGCCGTATTGAAATTATGATACATGTTAGGTTATTGGGGCGTCTCGAGACAAAAGTTAATCCGAATCATAGATAGGCGCTTCTTAGTTAGGCTCAGCTAAAGTATTAATAGTGACTAAAAAAGCGTTCGAAATTTACCGTTGATAAAGACTCCTCTGTGGCAAGAATTAGCGTCTGAGATGGAATGCCACAGGCAAAGAGCATAACTTGCCCCACAAATGAGCAAAAAATCTCAGCTAGTTTTGCTCTAAATATGATCGTGGTTTCACAAAAGCCAATGTCGGCTTAATGGCTAAGAGAAGCATTCTTCTCTTACATACGCATAATGTCTGCTATAAATAAATTTTAGTTTTTCAAGCCATACTTATAGTCCCTTCAAGAAAGGAGCACTATTATGTATAACAGCAAATCAACTTCACGAAAAACCTGCTGGAATAAAGGCAAACTAGTTGGTCAAAAACTTCCCCTTAAACTCGAAGAAATATGGTCAATTAGGATACGGTTAGAACTAGCAAATAATCTGCGAGAATTAACGATGTTTAATTTGGCATTAGACTGTAAATTACGCGCCTGTGATTTTATTAAACTAAAAGTTTTGGATATTGCTCATGGAGCTACTATCCAGTCGAGAGCCATGCTTATTCAACAGAAAACAGGTAGTTCAGTTCAATTTGAATTAACCCCTAAAACTAGAAAGTCACTGCAAGAATGGATAGCACAAGAATCGCTTAGGTCTGGTGATTATTTGTTTGGCAGTAGAGTAAAAAAAGATTTTCATTTAACTACTCGTCAATATGCAAGGATCGTTAAAAAATGGATTTCAAGTATAGGTTTAGATCTCACATTATATGGCACTCATACCATGAGACGAACTAAAGCATCTTTAATCTATAAGAAAACAAAAAATTTGAGAGCAGTTCAAATATTACTTGGGCATACGAAACTAGAGAGTACGGTTCGTTATCTTGGCGTAGAAGTAGATGATGCGCTTGAGCTTTCGGAAGCAACCGATATTTAACTCAAACTGAAGGCATGGACGCCTTCTTCAATGATACGAAAGCGGAAGTTGGCATTGTCTTTGCTGACGACAAGAGATCCGACAAACAGGACAATTGATTACACCAGAATGCCAATAAAAGTAAATTAACCTATCAACATTTCCCATGTTTTATTAATGAATTATCTATGCCATACTCGGATGTTCATGAGATGGACTTCCTATACTATAAGCTATTAGGCTTATAAAAAACGTCAATGAAACTATAAAAAGAACTTTTGAGATTATATGCTAACTGAAAAAGAAAAAATTTCTTTGTATGAAAAAATCTCTTCCTTAGAAGAAACCAAATCAACGTTTAATTTCCTTTTAGAAAACACAACAGATTATATATATTTTAAAGACAGAAACGGCCATTTTACCTTTGCAAGCAACTCTTTTGCAGCGTTAACTAATCATAATAGCTGGAAAGATATAGTAGGAAAAAATGACTTTGATATTTTCCCTAAAGAACATGCGGAACTTTATACTGAAGGAGATAAGTGCGTACTATTAGATGGAAAGGAATTATTATCAATTGAAGAACCTTATAGTGATGACAAAGGGATAATAGGTTGGGTTAGCACTAGCAAAAGGCCAATATTTAATGATAAACATGAAATTGTCGGGTTATTTGGAATTAGCAGAGACATCACTAAAATCAAAGAGCTTGAAGCAGAGTTAAATGAGCAGGCACATTATGATCGCTTAACGGGCTTATCAAATAGAGCTTTTTTTCTAGAACAATCTACTCTGTTTCTTAACGTACTGAAAAGAAACCAGGGAACTATAGCACTCTTTTTTATTGATTTAGATGGCTTTAAAATAATCAATGATAAATATGGACATAAAGCAGGTGACTTCATATTACAAAGTGTTTCCAAAAACCTCAAAAATCATTTTAGAAAAACCGACATTGTCGGCAGATTGGGTGGGGATGAGTTCACCGTGCTAGCTTTCTTCGATAATGAAGAGAGTTTGAATCAAATTTCAAAGAAAATTATAAAAACTATAAATCAGCCAATTCAATTTGAAAATTCTAATCTACAGGTTGGTTGTAGTATTGGAATTGCTAGTTTTCCAACGCATGGGGACACTATCGAAGAGTTAATATTTAAAGCCGATAAGGCTATGTACGTAGCAAAAGGATCTGGGAAAAACACTTGTGTGTTTTTTAAAGAAAAATCAGTTTAACAAAGCGCTACACTCGGATAGAAATCCCGTTTTTTTTCATTGCCGTTAGTATCTCAAAAGCTAAGGTCAGCTTTTGGCTAGCTCTTGACCTAAAGAACAACCGACAAGTAACGTCAAAGCGCACAAAGTGATCTTAAAGTTATTGTGGCAAACCTAATGTTATTCAGTGGTCACACTAGGTGTTATTAGATGGCAATGTTGGATGATAATGACAGGCAGTTCTGATGTAATTATCCAAACTTTGCATACGAATAAAGTTTTTAACACAAAGGCGCACCATTAACTTCAAAATTACGCTAATGCTTTGATAATTATTTCTAACATGATCAGGATAGCAGTTAACCTCAAAGTAAAACATTTATAGATAGCTGTGCTTAACTTGCTGATAATGTATTTTATAATTTATGATGTAGTAGATCATTAAGGAGAACAAATGCAGATTATTATTGTTGATGATAAACAACAAGTCGCCATCACTGCAGCCAAGTGGGTAGCTAAAAACATACATAAGAAAGTAAACCCTGTACTTGGGCTAGCGGCAGGGAGTACCCCTATTCCCCTTTATCAACAATTAATTAAAATGTATCAAGCAGGCCTGATAAGCTTTAAAAATATCACAAGCTTTAATTTGGATGAATATTTAGGTCTAAGTACCAAGAGTAAACAAAGCTACCGTCATTTTATGAATATCAATCTATTTAATTATATTGATATTGAAAAATCTAAAACTCATTTCCCTACCTGTGATCAAGGACAAGATGCACGCTCACAAGGTTTACTTTATGAAGATAAAATACAGCGCGCAGGAGGAGTAGGTTTACAAGTATTAGGTATTGGCACTAATGGTCATATTGGCTTTAATGAACCAAAATCTAGCTTAGACTCGCGTACTCGTGTAGCAGCGCTAACACAGCAAACACTCGCGGATAATTCACGCTTATTTAAACAAGATGAATTTCAGCCATCTTTTGCAATGACGATGGGCATTGCCACAATATTAGACGCTAGGTGTATATTGTTAATGGCAACGGGTAAAAACAAAGCTCAAGCAGTAAATAGTATGATCAACGGCTCTCTTTCTACCCAGTGTCCGGCTTCTGCATTACAACAACATAAAAATACCGTAATCGTGTTAGATAAAGCTGCAGCGAGCATGCTAGACAAGTAAATAAAACGCTAGGTTGTTACTGTTAAGCTAGTTCCGTTAGCCAAATAAGCTTTACACTGCAAATGGATATTGAATCGCATCATGACATTGATAGTTTTCTACCTTAAAGTCATCCATAGTTACCCATGTTTCTAAATCTTTTAATGACTTAATCTTAGGGTTTATAATCAATTTAGGTGACGGTAAAGGTTTACGTTTCAATTGAACGTCTTTCATTAACGGTAATTGATCTTCATAAATGTGGGCGTTAACAATTTTGTGATAAGCAATACCAGGTTTTAGCCCTGTGATTTGTGCCATAATCGCCAAAAAGAAAAAAACCTGTACTTGGTTAAAGTTCAAACCTAGTGGAACATCACACGAGCGCTGAAAACTCGTTAAGTAAAGGGTGCCATCTAAAATTGAAAAGTTATGAGTGTGCATACAAGGTCTTAAACAGCCCATATGAAACTCACCTGGATTGTAAAAGCTCATAATTTCTGCACGATCATCAACACCTTGCGTTAAATTATCGACTATTTTTTGTAACTGATCGATTGTACCGCCATCCGGTTTAGCCCAAGCCCTACCTTGAATGCCATAAACTCGTCCCATATCATCTTCACCTTTACGGAAAGAGTTATTAAGCCAAGCATCATTCAAATTAGCATTAGCATCCCAGGTTTTAGTACCGAGCTTACGAAAGTCAGCGGCATTATCATAACCTCGTATATAACCAAGAAACTCCGCAATAGCTGATTTAAAAAAACTTTTACGTGTCGTTATCATAGGGAATTCATTCTGTGCAACGTTATATTCTAAATCCGCGTTGATTACCGTTAAGCAGCGCTTGCCTGTACGCTCATTTTCAATCCAAGAGCCTTCATCAACAATACGTTGGCATAAATCTAAATAAGCGCGCATTATGCTTTTCCTTTCGTAACAACCGCTTTTTTCTTCGCAGTTTTTTTCTGATTAATAACGGATTTCTTTTGACTTATATAGCCTAAATAAATAATTAAAATGCCGGCTAATATCATTGGAATACTTAAAATTTGTCCTTTAGAAATAAAGGAAAAATATAAACCTAAATGAGCATCAGGTTCTCTAAAAAATTCTACAATACTTCTAAATACACCATAGCCTATTAAGAAGGTGCCTGCAGCTAGTCCCAAACTTCTTGGTTTACGGGTAATGACATATAAGATGGCGAACAAGACCACCCCTTCAAGAAAAAACTCGTATAGTTGTGATGGATGACGGGGTAATTGTAATGGGTCTGTGGGAAATACCATCGCCCAAGGCACATCAGTTTGTCTTCCCCAAAGCTCAGCATTAATAAAATTACCTAAGCGTCCCATTCCTAAACCAACAGGCACTAGTGGTGCAACAAAATCGCCTACAATTAAAAATGATTTCTGAGTTTTTCTAGCGAAAAAATATACTGCCGTTATCACACCGAGTAAGCCGCCATGAAAAGACATCCCGCCTTGCCAGATTTGAAATAAATACAAGGGGTTTGATAAAAAATAATCCCATTGATAAAATAATACATAACCAATACGGCCTCCGAGTATAACCCCCAGAAAGCTATAAAATAATAAGTCGCTGACTTGATCGCGTGTCCACTCACCGTCACTTTTATCCGCTACTTTATTGGCTATAAACATAGCAACTAAAAAGCCGATGAGATACATCATACCGTACCAACGAAGTGCCACTGGACCAATACTAAAAATAATAGGGTCAATAACGGGAAATTGTAAAAACTGTTCTGTCATTTTTTATCCAAAAAATATGAATGCTAATTTATCGCCTATTGCTGAGCGTGTTGAATTAACGTTATAAAAAGCTAGGAAAATACCATCTTTATTGCCACTAAAATAAGAAAGATAGCAAATCCTTTTTTTAAGGTTTTTACGGGAAGTTTATTCGCATACTCAACCCCGACAGGGGCGAATAATGAAGAGGTTAAAACGATGCCTAATAACGCAGGTAAATAAACATAACCAAGACTCCATGGTGGCAATAAAGCATTATCATAACCCGAGATGATATAGCCTAAGGAGCCAAATAAGGCGACCATCACCCCACATACCGTAGCAATACCAATACAATGGCGTAGTGGCATACCAAAAAAGGTCAAAACAGGTACCAAAATAGCACCTCCTGCCATTCCCATTAAACTCGCCACAACTCCGGTAAATAAGCTTATAATTTGTAACTTAAAATTCGATGGCATGTCTTTAGAGCTATTTGAACGTATTGAAAGTAGCATATATGATGCGAGTAAAAATACAGCAACGGCAAAGAAGTATGTTAAAGCTTCTGCAGATAAGAGATCAGCGATAAACGCCCCTAATAAAGCACCCAAAGCAACTGTGAACATTAATGGTTTAGTAATTTTCCACGGAATATTGTTATTTTTCTGATGGGCAAAAGCCGCACTAGAAGATGTCATCACAATTGCCGCAAGTGAGGTTCCCAAAGCCATCGGCATAATGACTTCGCTACTGAGAACACCCTGAGCCATTACATCACTCGAATGGGTAATATAGGGTAATAAATACACTAATGCAGGAACAACAATTAATCCACCGCCAATACCTAATAAACCAGCAAGAAAACCAACAAGTGAACCAAGAAAGATACAACTAATAAAAATAATTAACATTACATTCCAGCGCGAATAAAACCACCCAAGCCTAATTGCTCAAGTTGCTCATTTAAATAACTATGCACCTGTTTAGCTGTAGTCAGCTTTAAGGTGTGAGCAAGGATGATTTTTGCTCTTGTAAAATCTACGTGACGAATAACCCACTTTATTCGCGCTATATTATGCCCATTCATACTGAGTTTATCAAAGCCCATTGCTAATAATAATAAAGCACCTGCAGGTTGACCGGCTAATTCCCCACAAAGGCTTAATGGCACTAAGTATTTTGCCGATTGCTCTGCAATACTATTCAGTGCCCTTAGTACTGAGGGGTGATAAGCATCATGCAGATTAGCTACTTGAGCATTGTTTCGATCAACAGCCAAAAGATATTGTGTTAAATCATTACTACCAACAGAGAAAAAATCAACACGTAAAGCTAACTCTTCTAACTGAAATATAACAGCAGGGACTTCCAGCATTATACCAATTTTGGGGCGAGTTAACTTAACTCTTTTAGGGCTGTCTTTAACAGCAATATTCTGTTGAGACTGCTCAGTATTTAACTCCGCATCTACCTCAGAGTAAGCTTGATTTATTAATCGAAGCGCTTCATCAACTTCACTGACATTTGAAATCATTGGTAGCATGATTTCTAAGTTCTTATGCAGTTGATTTGCTCGCATCATGGCACGTACTTGTACCAAGAAAATCTCAGGATGATCTAAGGTTATACGAATACCACGCCAGCCTAAAAAGGGGTTGTCTTCAACAATAGGAAAATAAGGTAAAGACTTGTCACCGCCAACATCTAAGGTTCGCATCGTCACAGGCTGTTGTGGAAAACCAGCTAAAATATCTTTATATAATTGAGTTTGTTCAGATTCTGACGGAAAACAGTGACGATTCATAAAGGGAATTTCAGTACGAAATAGTCCAATACCTATAGCACCTAAGTTTTCTGGGCATTCAAACTCTGCTGATAAACCGGCATTTAACTGTAATTCAATTTTTCGCTCATCTTTAGTAATACAAGGAAGATGAATAACTTGCTGAATTTTTTCTGTTAACTTACGTTCTTGAGCAATTAAATGTTGGTATTCTCGCTTTAATGCCTCGCTTGGGTTTATAAACAATTCCCCACTGTAACCATCAACAATAGCTTGCTGTTGATCTAATTGAGCAATGGGAATATTGTTCACTCCCATAATCGCAGGTAACTCTAGGGCATGCGCTAAGATAGCTGCGTGAGAATTCGCCGAGCCTGATAAAGAAACAATAGCCTTTAAGCCTTTATGCTGATATTCCGCCAGCATTGAAGCCGTCACGTCTTCAGCAAGTAAAATAAAGTTTTCAGGCAAGGTTAACTGCGGTGCTTGTTGCTGCTGTAAATTAAATAAAAGCCGATTCCCTAAGTCTCGAATATCACTCGCCCGCTCTCTTAAGTAATTATCATCAATAGCATCAAATTGTACAATATAGTGATCGATCACTAACTTTAATGCACTTTGCACTTGCCAGCCCTGATTGATTTTTTTGGCTATTTCTTGACCCATATCTGCTTGCTTAAGTAACTGCTTATATACGTCAAAAATAGCTAAGCTATTATCATTCACCATAGCGCTAAGCTTATTGCTTAAGTATTCAAAATCATTTAACGTTTTACTGACTGCTTCTTCAAAGCGAGGGATCTGCAGTGCTTGCTCAGCTACTGTAGCTTTTTTCAATGGCAACGTTGATAAGTTCGCTTTTGGCTGACAGACCACTATTTGACTTAAAGCGATACCTGGCGCACCTGCAATACCCAATAACTGTTTAACACCCGGCTTTTGCTCTTCTTGATTCAGTAAGTTATTCACTTCTGCATTGGCCAATGCAGAAGCTAGTTGCGCAGCTAAAGTAACTAAAAAGGCTTCTTCATTTTCATTAAAGTGTCTTGATTGCTTTTGCTGAATAGATAATATGCCTAATACTTTACGTTGGTGAATAATAGGCGTACCTAAAAAAGCATTAAAATCATCCTCTTCTACTTCAGGCATATGAATATAGTGTTGATGACTACGTGCATTAGCAATATTTAAGGGTTCTTCTCGTTGTCCTACTAAACCAACTAAACCTTCAGAAAAGTTAATGGTTGTTTGCCCAACAGATTTTGATGCTAAGCCATCCGAGGCCATTAACACTAAGTGTTGCTGTAAATGATCAGCCAAATAAACAGAGCAACAATCAGTTTTTAACGCACTCTTGGTTTGGTTAACCAGTCGTTCTAGCGCTGTCTCTTATACACATCTCCGAGCCCACGAGACGTAGAGGAATCTC
>OJCW01000289.1_pt1 | contig 19042 bp, 14 predicted proteins | sample 1592461 | NCBI WGS metagenome assembly OJCW01 (sample SAMN05416884, study PRJEB24817) | seawater metagenome | isolation source: Sea water | place: Canada:Atlantic | collected 2013-11 | reverse complement strand
CGGAACCACTGTTATTATTGAAGATGTTGCATTCCCTGTTGATCGACTCGCAAACGCTGTCGCCGATCTCCAAGCGCTTTTCGATAAGTATCATTATGATGAAGCCATTATTTTTGGTCATGCTTTAGAAGGCAATTTACATTTCGTTTTCACTCAAGATTTTGCAACACAAGCTGAAGTTAATCGTTATGAAGCCTTTATGGACGATGTTTGTCAATTAGTGGCCGTTGATTACCAAGGCTCACTGAAAGCTGAGCACGGTACTGGGCGTAATATGGCGCCTTTTATTGAACTAGAGTGGGGCAAACAAGGGCTGGCTTTAATGGAGCAAATAAAGCAATTATTTGATCCCAAAAACCTGCTCAACCCTGGAGTTATCATTAATGATGATAAAAAAGCACATATAAAAAACCTAAAAGCATTACCGCCAGCTGATTCAATCATTGATAAGTGTATCGAGTGTGGGTTTTGTGAGCCTGTATGTCCATCAAACGGCTTGAGCTTTACGCCTCGCCAACGTATTACTAGTTATAGAGAAATACAGCGTCTTACAGAAACAAATGAAAATCCTAAATTATTAGCAGAACTAAAAAAAGCATATGAGTATTTAGGAATCGATACTTGTGCTGCGACGGGTTTATGTGCAGAGCGTTGTCCTGTTGGAATCAATACGGGCGATCTCATTCGTGAACTGCGGCATTCCAACAATAAAAGTTATCAAGGCGTATCAAAAGCTTTAGCTAATAACTTTACCAAAGTTGAAAAAATGACCCGAGTTTCTCTTGCTGTTGCTGGCTTTAGCCACCGACTAATTGGCAGTAAAGTTATGGGTGGTTTAACAGGAACTATAAGAAAGCTTTCAGCGAATAAAATTCCTTTATGGAGTAAGTATTTACCCCAAAAAGCTAACTATCAGCCTAAAATCTTTAACACTAACAAATCAAGCTTACGTCCTAAAGTGGTGTATATACCAAGTTGTGCAAGTCGTAGTATGGGGCAATCAATTACGGCTAAAGATCAACGTTCGTTAACAGAAGTGACTTTTGATTTAATCGAAAAAGCTGGCTTTGACGTTATTAGCCCTGACTTCACTGGAGAGTGTTGTGGTATGCCATTTAATAGTAAAGGTATGTTTTCACAAGCAAATCAGAAGAAAAACTCTTTACTAAATAAGTTAATTGAATTGAGTGAACAAGGCCAACACCCTATTTTAATTGATACTAGTCCGTGTAAATCAATGCTACTCGAAAACAAAGAAAAGGTCAGTGGCTTGGCTATTTATGAGCCTGTAGGCTTTATTGAAGATGTATTGGCTAACCATTTACATTTTTCTCCTCTTGATGAAACAGTCATGTTACATGTGACTTGTTCAAGTCGAACAATGGGGTTAGCACAAAAAATGCAGCAGCTGGCAGAACGCTGCAGCACACAAGTTATTATTCCTGAGGATATTCAGTGCTGTGGCTTTGCTGGTGACAAAGGCTTTACGACACCAGAGTTGAATGATAATGCGTTAGCACCATTAAAAGCACAGGTGCCTAAAAACTGTAATACTGGCTATAGTAATAGTAGAACTTGTGAAATAGGTCTATCCCATCATTCAGGTATAGATTACCAGTCGATTATTTATCTAGTAGATAAGGCGACAACAGAACAAATAGCATCTTGAGTTAAATTAAATGGCAGCGAGGGATAGTAAGTGAATATAAATTTAAAATTACAATTAGTTACCGTAATCCCTTTGGTATTAGCACTTTCGGCAGTATTATTTGTTACGCAGAGTCAATACCAGTCGTTGTCTAAACAAACGGTTGATGAATACCGTCAAAGTGTTATTAAGCACCGTAAAGAAGAGTTACGCAACTATGTAACTATTGCTGAAGGTGCTATTGAACATATTTATCAAAATAAAACCTTAAATGAGCAACAAGCGCAAACATTGGTTAAGAAAATATTATCTAATATGCGTTTTGGTGAAGATGGATATTTTTTTGCTTATGACGTTGATGGAACGGCTTTGGTTGTCGCTGGGCAAGAGTGGCGTATCGGTAAAAATTGGTTTGATCTTGAAGATAGAAATGGCACTAAACTTATTCAGGGATTGATTAATAAAGCACAAGGAGGAGGTGGTTACCTTAATTATGTTTTTAACCAACCTTCTAAAGGGGGGGATGATGCTAAAAAAATTGGTTATTCGCGAGCTTTAGATGATTGGCAGTGGATGATCGGAACGGGCGTATATATTGACGATATTGACCAAGAAATCGCCCATTTGAATGAGTCTATTGGGAAACATATCAGTAGCACATCAATAATGACGCTTATCATCGGTTTGATTGCAGTCATTGCCATTTTTATTTCGGGTCAGTTTATTCGTTTTAGTGAGAAAAAATTAGCGAACCGAAAACTACGTGAATTAAATGAGCGCATATTCCAGACTCAAGAAGAAGAATGTAAGCGCGTATCAAGAGAATTGCATGACGGTATCAGCCAAACCATTGCCGCGGCTAGGTTTTCTATAGAAACCGCCCAATTAAAACAACAAAATGATGATGATTCAAGTGCTGAAATGGATCGTTCAATGGAGCTAATTTGTAAGATAATGGGGGATATTCGCGCTATTTCTCATCAACTGCATCCGGGCTTATTGGAAGATTACGGTCTAGGTGCAGCGTTAGAAGAGCTTGGGAGAGACTTCTCTCAACGTACTGGCATTGACCTGATTGTTGAGCGCTTATCAATTCGCAATATATTATCAACTGAAGTAAAAACCGCTTTGTATCGAATTGCTCAAGAGTCCTTAACTAATATTGAACGCCATGCTAACGCATCTAATGTGAGCATTACCCTAAAATTAACGCCCGGTTGGTTAACATTAGAAATTATTGATAATGGTCAGGGCTTTGATTATCAGCAATATGATAAGACTACTGATAATATGCCTAAAATCCATCAAGGAATTGGTTTGAGAAATATGAATGAACGGTTAAGTTTTTACCAAGGGAATTTAGACGTTTTCTCAGATAACAATGGCACTCAAGTAATTGCTCGTATTCCGCAATCTCAATTGCGCTATAATGCTAGTAACGCGAATGAAAAATAAAGGGATAGGGTATGATTAAGGTACTACTAGTTGATGACCATCCACTCTTTAGAGAAGGGCTGAAATACCGTTTAAGCCTTGATTTAGACATTGACGTTGTTGGAGAGGCAGAAAATGGTAAACAAGCATTAGCGCTTATTAAAAGCACTGAGTTTGATATTGTCTTGATGGATATTAATATGCCTGAAATGGACGGTATGTACGTACTTGAATTAATTAAAGAGCAAAGTATTGATTGCAAAGTTCTTATGCTAAGTATGCATGATAATAAAGAATATATATTGGGTGCGATGCGCCATGGTGCCGATGGTTATATTTTAAAAGATGTACCAGGGAAAGAGTTGATAGAAGCCATTAAAAAAGTTAAATCAGGCAAACACTACTTTAGCTCAGAGGTAACTGAAATCTTGTCAAAAGAGCTCTCTGGAGAAAAGCGGGGTATTGTGACAAGGCGTGAGCAACTCGTGCTGAGGTTAATCTCTCAAGGGCTAAGTAATAAACGAATAGCACAAGAGCTGAATGTAAGCGTACGAACCGTTGAAACGCATAAGCGTAATATTAAACAAAAGTTGGGAATTGACTCAACTGTTGGCCTTATGCGCTATGCCATTGATTATGGTTTAGATCGCTAATATTACTAGTTTATAATTTGTTATTAACAGCGGTTATAATGTGATTAGCTTTTGTTTATGAGCGATGTAATACTTTTCTCAGCTTGAGATACGTGATAAAAAAGTAGCGATTTGTTCAAAAAGCTATATGTTAAACCTTCTTTCTATTGACCAACCAAAAATTTATAAGTTTTATTCTTAAATACCAAATTTCATTGGGTATTCAGTTTCTTCATTATTTACTCTACTAATATATTTTCAATTTTATTGTCTGCATATTTCCTTTATATAAAATTCAGCCATAAAGCATTTATAACGCTTTATGCGTAATTAGTGAGCATAGGTAGGAAGTATGCAATACATATAACTTATTTTAAGGTATTATTTGGTTCATTTTTTCTTCGTTGATTTTATTAAATACGCTATAGGATATGTTTTGAACATGCAGTATCTGAAAAACTATCGCTTGATAGATTTACCCTTAAATCTTGTAGTAATAGTTATTTATTTTAGCATTGCAAAGTTAGGGTTAGCTTTTGCGATGCTAGAGTCTAGTGTTACTATTTTTTGGCCTGCAGGTGGCTTTGCGTTAGCCACATTATTATTAGCCGGCCCTAAATATATCCCAGGCGTTTTTCTTGGGGCCTTTGCTGTTAATCTTTTCATTAGTAATTCACCTTTATTTTCGCTTTTGGCCGCAGTGGGGAATACGTTAGAAACAGTATGTGCTTATTGGATATTAACTAAGCTTCGTCCGATAAATGTATCACTTGGCCGACTTTCTGATTTATTTAAACTGTTTTTTTACGGTGCAATGTTCAGCACACTACTTAGCGCTATTATCGGTCCATTATCCCTTGTCATACTTGAAGGCGTTGCGGTTAATCGTTTGTCTGGTATTGCGTTACATTGGTGGATGGGAAATGCCATTGGCATTGCTTTTATTACACCTCTCATTTTATTTTGGTATCAATCACGTCAATTATCTGAAAACAACACTTCTCTAGAGCTAGTAGTGATATATTCTCTTACTATTCTAATGGGGCAAGTTGTTATTTTTCATTGGCTCACCCCGTTAAATCTAGCCGATCCGAGTATTGCATGGCTACTTCCTTTTATCATTTGGTCAGGGTTGCGTGCAGGGCAACGTCACACCTCTTTATTAATACTTATCATTTTTTTACAGGCACTTTGGAGTGCTAGTCAAGGTGTTGGGCATTATGCTAATGCAATGCAGGATGGCGGGTTAATTAATTTTTGGTTCTTTGGCATGATGATTGTCATCGGTGGTACGGTGTTGACGGTGATGTCTGCTGAAAATAAAAATAGGCAGGATAAAGCTAAAATTAACGAAATAGAATTGCGTGAAAAAGAAGAACGACTTTCATTGGCAACCGTTTCAAATGGTGTTGGTATCTGGGATTTATACCCACAAACTGATGAGCTAATATGGGATGATTCAATGTTTTCCCTATTTCATATTAAAAAAGAAGACTTCTCTGGGGCATATGATGCTTGGGTATCTTCGTTACACTCAGAGGATCGTGACCAAGCGGTACTAGAGCTTCAAACCGCACTAGCAGGAGGAGATAAATTTGATACGGATTTCCGTGTAATTTGGCCAAATGGCGAAATTCGTAATATAAAGGGTATAGCAAAGGTTTTTCGAGATGAAAGTGGTAAACCTATTCGTATGCTTGGTATTAATGCAGATATCACCAATATTAAACTCTCTGAAGAACAACTAAAGCTCTCTGCCAGTGTGTTCACCCATGCCAGAGAAAGTATTATTATCACTGATGCAACAGGTAGCATTATTGATTCGAATGATACCTTCACGACTATAACTGGTTATAGTCGTGAAGAAGTTATTGGTCATAATTCCCGTTTCCTTAAATCAGGAAGACAACCACCTGAGTTTTATGTTGAAATGTGGCAAACGTTGCAGGAAGAAGGTCACTGGTATGGCGAGCTTTGGAATAGGCGTAAAAATGGTGAAGTGTATGCTGAAATAAAAACTATTAGTGCGGTACGTGATGAACATGGCATTACCACTCATTATGTGGCACTAGGAAATGACATCACCCCAATGAAAGAGCATCAAAATCAATTAGAGCACATAGCTCATTTTGATATACTAACGAATTTACCTAATCGGTCGCTGCTTGTTGACCGGCTTTCTCAAGCTATGTTGCAGTGCAGGCGTCATGCAGAGTCTCTTGCTGTTGTCTTTCTCGATTTAGATGGTTTTAAAGCCATCAATGATGCTTATGGGCATGATGTCGGTGATGAATTGCTGATTGCACTATCGGTACGTATGAATGAAGCATTAAGAGAAGGGGATATTTTAGCTCGTTTTGGTGGTGATGAGTTCGTTGCCGTATTAGCCGACTTAATGACAGCTGAAGATTGCGAACCCGTATTAGAACGATTATTACTGGCGTCATCTGAGCCATTGACTGTTGGCGATATTGTATTAAATGTTTCAGCCAGTATTGGCGTAACCTTCTATCCAGAAGATAATGTTGACGCAGACAAACTCATGCGCCATGCCGATCAAGCAATGTATATTGCGAAACAATCAGGTAAGAACTGTTATCACATATTTGATACAGTTCAAGATAACGAAATTAAAGCGAAACGGGAAAGTTTAGAAGCAATACGCACAGCATTAGATAATCAACAATTTGTACTTTATTACCAACCTAAAGTGAATATACGCACAAGCACAATAATTGGGTTCGAAGCGTTAATTCGCTGGCAACACCCAACGAGAGGCTTATTAAGTCCAGCCGAGTTTTTACCTGCCATAGAAAACCACACCCTAAGTATTGAAGTAGGGGAGTGGGTTATTGATACTGCACTGGCACAAATGAATCAATGGCACTTAATGGCGCTCAGTTTACCCGTTAATATCAGTGTTAATATTGCCGCGGTACAGCTTCAACAACCGAATTTTACCAAGCGCCTAAAATCATTACTAGCAGCTCACCCAGGGGTGAATCCATGCTATTTAGAACTAGAAGTGCTGGAAACCAGTGCTTTAGATGATGTGAAGTATGTATCAAAAACAATGAATGAATGTATGGCGTTAGGCGTGAAATTTGCGCTAGATGACTTTGGTACAGGCTATTCATCACTGACCTACTTACGACATTTACCCGCAGATTTAATCAAAATTGACACAAGTTTTGTTAGAGAAATGTTACATAACGAAGATGACTTGGCTATTGTCGAAGGCGTGATAGCCTTAGCTAAATCCTTTAAACGTGACGTCATTGCTGAGGGAGTAGAAACAGAAGAACATGGAACCGCTTTGTTACAGTTAGGGTGTAACTTAGCGCAAGGTTATGGGATTGCTAAACCAATGCCTGCTAGTGATATCCCTCGATGGGTGAAAGAATGGAAGCCTAAGGTTAATTGGGATATTTAAAAGTTTAGGGGTGATTATCTTGATGAGGTATTCATGTTAATTAATGTGATATCAGGTATCAAACGCTAGAAGGTCGGCATGTATATTTACTCGAAGCCCCTAATAAAAAGAACAAGAGCAACTTAATATACTCTTGTTCTTTTATTATTACTATTGAGTCCTAATTACCATAAACGATGGACGGTAGCCATAACGCAACATCAGGGAACATAATCAGCGCTCCTAGGCCAAGTAATTGTAATATGATAAACGGTATAACACCTTTATAAATATCCGTTAGTTTGATTTCAGGTGGACAAACACCTTTTAAATAGAACAATGCGAAACCAACAGGAGGCGTTAAAAACGATGTTTGTAATGTTACGGCAATTAGCATAACAAACCAAACTAACACCGGTTGATCTAAACCACTCGTACCGTCTATACCAAAATCTAGTCCGCTTACAACGGGTGCTAATAATGGTAAAACAATTAACGTAATTTCTATCCAGTCTAATAAAAAACCTAATAAAAATACGATACCTAAAATTATCAATAAAATGCCATAAGGACCAAAAGGCAAGCCGGTTAACATACTTGATATAAACTCATCACCACCAAGCTCACGAAGAACAAGTGAAAAAATGGTTGCACCAATAAAAATGGCAAAGATATAAGCCGTTGTTTTATATGAGGACATTAATACATGGTGAAATACTTTAAAATTCAGTTTCCTATTTATAGCGGCTAAAATTGTCGCACCTAAAGCACCAACACCACTGGCTTCAGTTGGGGTAGCAATACCCGCAAAAATTGACCCTAATACTGCAATAATCAGTACCAACGTAGGGAATATTGCTTTAAATACTTCAACTAAAACTTTACCTGTTAATGGGCGACGATTTTCAGGTGCAGGCGCAACTTCAGGTTTAAAAAAAGATAAACCTAAGATATAGGCCAGATATACTACACCAAGCATTAATCCCGGAAATACTGCGGCTGTAAATAAGTCACCTACTGACAATGCTAGTTGGTCAGCCATAATCACTAACATGATACTCGGTGGAATTAAAATGCCTAAACAACCAGCACTACACACGATACCTGTAGCGAATGTTTTTGAGTAATTTTGTTTCATCATGGCAGGGATTGAAAGCAATCCAAGTAACACAACAGAAGCACCGATAATGCCAGTTGATGCCGCTAAAATAATACCGATTAAGGTTACAGTGATACCTAAACCACCACGCACTCGACCAAAAAGCTCTTGCATTGCCATCATCATGCGTTGCGCAACGCCCGACTTATCGAGCATTAAACCCATAAATATAAACATGGGCAGGGCAACGAGTACCCAGTTTTCCATTAAGGAAAATATCCGGGAAACAACCAGACCTAATACATTAAGATCAAGACCAGTAAATGTGTCTAAGTGCAAATCTGATAGGTAACCAATACCACCGAATAGAATACCAACACCTGCTAAAACATAGGCGATTGGAATCCCAGTAAATAAAAAGACAATGAAGGTTAAAAACATGCTGATGACTAGAATTTCATTAATTTCCATGATCATGCCTCCTTTTGAGTAATGGTAATAAGGTTTCTAAATAGTCGGGCGAGTACGGCCATGGCTAATAGAATGAAACTTGCAGGAATAGCTGATTTAATTAACCACCTAAATGGCATACCTAGTGGTGAGGATGAGCTTTCACCGAGCATGTAGGAGTTGGCGACATAATCGATACTATTAAATAAAATAACGAAAATGGTTGGGAAGACAAAAACGATTGCACCAAATATTTCCCACTTCAGTACTGTTTTAGGTTTTAACATGGAAGCTACAACGTCCACTCTAACTTGAGAGTTGGTTATTTCGGCATAGGATAAGCCGAACATGATTCCAATTGCATATAAATGCCATTGAATTTCTTCGAATAAGATAAGGCCATTTTGAAAACCATAACGCATAGTGACATTAAGGATGATGACGAAAATTAATAACGCAGATGACCAACAACAAACAGCGGACACTTTAAGGATAATGGCTTCAAAAATGTCAGCGACTTTTAACATTGATCGCGTAATAGAGTTGGTAGGGGGGGAAAGTGAATCAGTCATAAGATTCTCCTAGTTCAATAAAAGACCTAGAACCCGAAGGTTCTAGGCAGTGCAAATAATTTACGTTACTGCACGTAACTCAGCTTTAATTTAAAGGCTAGGTTTTGGACGTGGTAAGAAAGCATTTGATTCCCATAAGTCGTAATCTTTACGAAACTTAGCTAAATCATCATGTATTTTCTTAAAGGCAGGGTCTTTGGCTGATTGCTCAGTAACGACTTCATCCCATTTGTCTTTGAACGTAGCTAACATTTCAGGTGACCAATATTTATTAATTACACCATCTTCAATGTTTTGTTTCATAACAGGAGCTTGAATAGCTTCACCTAAAGCAATTGCTTCTAACGTCGCTGATTTACATAAATGTTCGATAACTGACTGTTGACGGTCACTCATCTTCTTCCATGTATTTTTGTTGATAATCAGCTCCATGATCGTCGCTTGTTGATGCCAACCAGGGAAATAGTTATATTTCAGCAACTTTTTAACACCAATACGTTGGTCAACTACAGGCATTGAAAACTCAGTCGCATCAATTACCCCTTTTTCAATCGCAGGAAATATTTCACCGCCAGGTAAACCGACAGTACTAACACCCAGTTTTTCCATGACAAGCGCACCTAAGCCAAAGAAGCGCATTTTTAGCCCATCTAAGTCTTCAGGGCTGTTAATCTCTTCTTTAAACCAACCTGAAGTTTCAGGGGCTAAAACACCACACACCTGTACTTTTACATTGAGGTTGTTGTCATCATACAATTCTTGATGAAGCTTATTACCATTGCCGTGGTAGAACCATGCTAAATATTCAGGTGCTTCTGGACCAAAAGGTACGGCTGAAAATAGACGGGCAGCAGGAATTTTTCCGCCCCAGTTACCGGCTGTTGCGTAACCAGCTTGTACTTTACCTGTAGATACCGCATCCAATATTTCTTTTGGGTTAACAAGCTTATTAGGCTCGTATATTTTCATTTTTAAGGTATTGCCACTTAATGTTTGAATATTGTCTGAGACATATTTTACAGTAGAGCCTAAGCTTGGTAGTACCGAGTTATAATAAATAGGCGTCTTTAGAAGCATTTTCTTTTCAGCCATAGCAGCACTTGAGAAACTGCCCGCAATTAACGTACTTAATAATAATAAAGGGAATTTTTTCATCGTAGTTCTCCGGTTTAGTGAAAAGTTATAGAATGTATTTAGCTGATAACTGTAAGTAATTTGAATCAGAAGATTCAGTTTTGTAATTACCTACTTCAATACCAATAACTATTTTAGGGTTAATATTTTTCATGAGGTTTACAGCAACTACCTAATTGTTGAGAGTGAGATGACTTTAGAGTTTCAGTCAATCATCTTGCTTATTGCTTCAACTAAGATATTAAAATAGCGGGGTGTTCGTAATCGGCGAATGCACGTATTTTATCTACGTGTTTGTACTTAGTTTTATGATGAAAATGTGATGTTTGGTCGTTCTAAAGCCACAATTAAAAGATGAAATAAGTATAAGTGTCTGTTTTTTTGGTTAAATTAACAGAGAGCAAGTAAAGGGGATAAATTGACGAGAAAGTAAAGAAAATCTCGTTAATCATACTGTGAAAGAGCGATAAAGACACTAAGCCTAGCTTCCCCTTTAGCTGTGTAATTAGGTTCATTGTGGTTTTTTATTGAATATGACTTAGTATGAATATTGTGTAGGTTAACTAATAGGAAATTAAAATGGCAAAATTATTAGTTTCTAAATGGCTCAATACTCAAGATGAAATATCATTGGATAGACTTCAAGGTAATGTTGTATTAGTTTATGTTTTTCAAATGTTATGTCCTGCTTGCATTCTTCACTCAATTCCACAGGCAAACAAAATACATGAGATGTTTGCGCCAGAAAACTTACAAGTACTCGGTTTACATAGTGTCTTTGAACACCATGATGCAATGGAAGAAATAAGCTTACGTGCATTTATGCATGAATTTAGAGTGAAATTTCCTGTTGGGATCGATAAGGTGAGTATAAGAAAAAAGGGAATTATTCCACAAACTATGGAGAAATATTCAATGCAAGGCACGCCTACTTTACTCATATATGATAAAAAAGGTGAACTAAAGGTACAGCATTTTGGTCACCTAGAGGACATGGAGTTAGGTTTTATTTTGGGAACACTTATTTCAGAATCAGTCAGCTAATATTTCTAATTATATCGGACATTATATGCTTGAGGTGAACCTCTTTATGCCCCACTCATACAATAATTAATACAAAAGTTGGTTGTTACCATATAGCAAAAAGCACTAACCAAAAGGGAAGTGCTTCTTAGGTAAAATAATATATATTTGTTATAAAGCTTTACTGATCTTCAATAATAATAATGTGCAAAACTTCAGGCCCGTGAGCTCCTTGAACTAACACACCTTCTATATCCGTTGTGCCACTAACCCCTGAAATTAAACACATATTTCTTGGAGTCTCACCCTTTTTAGCAATCTCATTTGCGAGCAGTGCATAGTCATCCATATAGTGAAGTATTTTCGATTTGGGAATAACAGCAATAAGGTATAAAGGTAAAAAATTGAGTAAAATAGGCATATTGGGACTTGAATGTACAACAAATGACCCCGTTTCAGCAACGCCGTACTCTGCCCAGCACAAGCCAACCGTGTTATCTTGTTGAATATCAATATCTATCGAGATACCTTCCCAATTTAGTTTTTGTAGTGGCTCTATTTCTTGTACTTTTAGTGCTTGAGGCAAAGCGTGTTTGTGAAAAAATTGATTCACCGATTTCGGTAAGTCATCAATTGATGAAAGTAATTCACAGCTAGTGCCGATAACCAGCCCAGCTTCTATTCGAAGCATTAAAGCTTGTGTTGCATCATTAGATAAAAGTTTAGGTCGTGCGAATTCACTTTCGTCTAGTATGGCAAGTGCTTCTGCTTCAATAGTATTGACATCCATTTTTACAGTTGGCGAAGCAGCGTTAATGGCAGTAAATATTTTCGCTCTACTTAGTTCGCTTTGCTTTAACTCATTTTGTTGTTTATCCATTTTATGCTCCACCATTTTGGGCTTTTTTCATTTTTTTATATTGTTGTATAAACGTACTTGATTCTGGCTCAATTAAATCTCGGTTACGTGTCCAACCTGAAGTGAATGGCATATAGCTAATCCAACCTTTGCGGCTAAAGACTTTCATAAAGATAACGCCGTACGAGGAAAGTAATTGAAATAACCTCGGTCTTTTCGCGAGCATGGCAAAAGACTGAACAACAAAGCGGTTTGTTAATGGCTCATATTTTTTTTGCCATGATTGTGCTCGTAACGAACGCAGTAATTTTGGTAGCGGAATATTAACCGGACAAACATCTTCACACCTGCCATTCATGGTACAAGCATGTGTTTGTTTATTTGCCACTTCAAGGCTGTTTAAATGTGGGGTAAGCACAGAGCCCATTGGCCCAGGATAAACTGAGCCATAAGCATGGCCACCTATATGTTTATAAACCACACAATGATTCATACAGGCGCCACAACGGATGCAACGTAACATTTCCTCCATACCATCAGCGAGCATTTTGGTACGGCCATTATCAACCAAAACAATGTGGGTCTCTTCAGGCCCATCTGCATCATTAGGCCTTTTAGCGCCATTATGAAAAGTGATGTATTGTGTTATTTCTGCGCCCGTTGCAGAGCGGGTTAATAGACGTAATAACGGAACGGCGTGAGCCATTGAGGGAACCAATTTTTCAATACCTGCTGTTACTATGTGGACTTTAGGCGGTGTTATTGTAAGCTCAGCATTACCTTCATTTGTTACTGTACATGAAGAACCACTATCAGCTAACAAGAAGTTTGAACCACTTATCCCTATATCTGACGTTAAGAATTTAGTACGAAGATCTCGACGGGCACTTCTAACAAGATCTGTAATTTCTTCAGAGTAGGTTGGGTCTGTGTGAAATTCACGAAATAGCTTAACTACATCTTCTCTACTACGGTGCATTGCGGGCCAAACAATATGAGAAGGGGGATCGCCGGCAAGTTGAATAATATGTTCAGCTAAATCCGTTTCAATTCGTTCTATTTCTGAATTATCAAATGCGTGAGTTAAGCCTATCTCTTCACCCAGCATAGATTTACTTCGAGTGACTTTTTTAGCATTGTGATCACGACAAATATCTAAAACAATTTTTGAGGCTTCTTCAGCTGTACTCGCCCAGTGAACAATTGTCCCTTGCGCTAAAGCATTCTTCTCGAACTCAGCTAGATAATGATCCATATATTTAATTGTGTGATCTTTAACTTTTTGTCCCTGTGTCCGTGCTTTCTCAAATTCAGGGAAATTAGCAACCGCTTCGGTTCGCTTGGTTTCGGCCTTATCTGTTGTGCGTCGAATAATTTTTTTTAAATCAGGCTGGGCTAAAGCATCACTAACGTTCTGGGTGAAATTTTCAGGTTTATTTGCGTGCATTTTTGGCTCCTAAAATTTGTGGAGCTAAGCCAGCTAAAACTTCTGCAGTATGTAATACTGTTATCTCTTTGTTACCTTCTCTATTAAGTTTACCTGCTATATTCATTAAACAACCCATATCTCCACCAAGTAGGTAATCGGCCTGCGTAGCTAAAACATTTTCAACTTTTTCAGCGACAATCTCATTTGAAATGTCTGAGTATTTGACACAAAAGGTGCCTCCAAAGCCGCAGCACTCTGCATGGTTATTTAGTGGTTTGTGCTCTAATCCTTTCACCGTAGACAACATTTGTCGAGGTTGCTCATACACATTAAGGGCACGATATCCTGAGCAACTATCATGATAGGTATATGAGCCATCAAGCTCAACATCACTAGGGTGAAAGTGACAAACATCAACTAAAAATGACAGAAGCTCATGAGTAATGCTTGCCAAATGTTTAGCCCTTGCAAGCCATTTTGGGTCATCTTTGAATACTTCGATAAAATTCTTTTTGATCATTGCTGCACATGAACCAGAGGGCAGAACAACATAATCAAAGTTTTCAAACTGTTCAATGGTTTGATAGGCAATTTGACGTGTTCCTTCATCATCACCAGAGTTAAATGCAGGCTGTCCACAACATGACTGGAGCTCAGGAACCTCAACAGTACAGCCTGCTTGTTCAAGCAGTGTTATAGAAGCAAAACCGATAGAAGGGCGCATAGTATTTGCTAAGCAAGTAACAAATAGACCTACTTTTTTATCAGATATATTTCGACACTCAATGGTACTAGCTTGAGCACTACCAGCATTAATTAATTTTTGAGACATTTATCCGCCCTTATAAACGAAGGTGATTTAATTAGTATATGAAAATAAACCACATACTTGCTCTTTTTGATTATTTTTTTAAGACAACTAACATACCTATTATATTATTGTTAATATATACGTCATTTATTAATTTATTGTTTCTATAAACGTCGTAATTGAAGCTGAGTAGTTATCAAAAGGATAAATTATGGTAGGTGTTAATGAGTTGTTTTTATTTGTGCTAGTTGTTGAAGCAGGCTCCTTTAACAAAGCGGCAGCCATTGCCGGTATCTCTACCCCCGCATTAAGTAAAAAAATCTCAAAATTAGAAAAAGATTTATGTGTTCAGCTTTTGTATCGAACTACCCGTAAGTTGAGCTTGAGTGAAGCGGGCGAAACCCTTTATCAGCATGCCAAGAATATTAATCAGCAGGTTAATGAAGCCGTTGGTGCAGTTAGTAATTTTAGTGAAAAAATTTCTGGAGAAATAAAGCTCAGTGTGCCAACAATTTCAGGGGAGTTATTATTGGCTGAAATAGTAGCGGATTTTTGTCACCAACACCCTGATATTAGTGTCAATATTCGTCTTGAAAATGAGTTTGCTGATTTAGTTAAAGAAGGGTTAGATCTGGCTATTCGAACAGGAGATCTAGAGGATTCTACATTAATTGCCAAACCATTGATTGTTTCTCATTGGGTCGTTTGCTGCTCTCCTCAATATATACAGCAATATGGTAAACCAACTCAGATTGATGACTTATTAACACATAATTGTCTCGCTTATACAGGTCAAGCAAAAGGCACTCATGATTGGCGGTTTGAACAAGGAGGTAAGAAAAAAAGTGTTCGTATTGCAGGGAACTTCGCTACCAATAATGCACAAGCGTTAAGAAAAGCCGCATTGGCTAGTTATGGGATAGCTTACGTGCCGCGATGTGGTGTTTATGAAGACTTACAAAATGGTAGCCTAGTGGCTTTACTTACTGATTATGCTCCCCGCTCTTTAGGTGTCTATGCTGTTTATTCTTACACGAGACATTTGCCAGCAAAAATTCGTTTATTGATTGACCATATCAAAGAGGGTTATCAAAATAAGGCGGAATATTTCTAATAAACAATGTGCGTATTATTGTTCGAAAAACAATCAAGTAAATTTACCGTCAGGTCTTTTATTATTCAATAGGCAGACATTAATAAGTTCGAAAAATTAGAATGAGGATAACAGCGCTGAGCAAAGAGTCATATAAACTTAGTTTTACATTATTTTAACTAAGATTTTTAGCATTTTTGCTAGCTGATGAGACTACTCCTATGTTTTTGTGGATAAAATTTTTATAGGGCCAGTTGTCAATCTCACTTTTTGTAAGGCTATCATTTTAAATGGTTGTTTACATTTGCTACCAGGAGAATAAATATAGCAATAATTGCAATAGACGTCTAAAAGTCTATTGCAATTATTGCCTAAATCGGGTCTAATACGCTGGTTGATTGCCATGCAGTTATCTGTTATTACAACAACACCAGAAGAGGAGCGATAACTAGGTAGGTAGCATTTGGGGTCACACTCCAGTAAATGTTACTGAGGGAGATTATCGCCGAGGGGATTAATATGGTGAATATTAATGCTCGGTCACTAAGGCTGAATCCTTAGGGCTGTCACCGGCAGTGCTTGCTTTATTAATAAGTAAAGTAAGCCTCTAAAAAGGTGGAGAGCTTCTGGCTGAAAAAGTTCACATTGACGGCATATAAACTATGCGCCAACCTAAAACTTCTCAGTCATGCTCTTCCTGTATTAAATAGCGAATGATTTGCCTTCTAATTTTTAAATCATCGCACTTAGGAAGATTTAACCATGTTACAAAATGAATTATCTCAACAAGAACCTACTCAAAAAACAGCCCTGACCGTAGCCAAGTTTGGTGGAACCAGTGTTGCTGATTTTCAAGCAATGTTACGTTGTGCTCAAATTATCAAAAATGATGAAGCTAATCGCTTAGTTGTTGTTTCTGCAAGTGCAGGCGTTACCAACTATTTGGTACGTTTAAGCCAAGAAAATGTCCCCAATGATGAGCAAGGTGAAATTGTTGCCAATATTCGTGCAATTCAAGTCAATATAACGCAACACTTGGCTAGTGATGTAGAACAACAATTAAATGATGAAATAGATACCTTACTTAATCAACTTGCCGAGCAAGCGTTAAAGCAATCCTTACAACACAGCGTTAAACAAGCAGATGCTATTTTATCCTTTGGCGAACAGTTTAGTTCTAGAATATTTGCCCAAGTTTTACAATCTATTGGGATTGACGGTGCTTATTTTAATGTTCAGCAGGTCATGAAAACAAATAGTTTATACGGGAAAGCTGTTGTTGATATTGAGCAGCTAAAAACAGCTTGTAACGATATCTTAGCGGAAAAATTATCTAGACAAGTATTAGTGACTCAAGGCTTTATTGGACAAGATGGTTTAGGTGAAACAACAACGTTAGGTCGTGGTGGCTCAGACTACAGTGCTGCCTTACTTGCCGAAGCGTTAAATGCTAGTGGTTTATCTATTTGGACTGATGTTGTTGGTATATTTACAACGGATCCTCGTATCACTGAGCAAGCACGAGCGATAAAAGAAATTAGCTTTGGTGAAGCTGCTGAAATGGCTACTTTTGGTGCCAAGATATTACATCCAGCTACATTGATTCCGGCAATGCGCCAAAAAATCCCGGTATTTGTTGGTTCAAGTAAAGAGCCAGAAAAGGGTGGGACTCAAATAAAACAAAAAGTTGAATCTAACCCTATTTATCGCTCTATTGCACTTAGACGAGAACAAACATTAGTGACAGTTAAAAGCCCTGCAATGTTACACGCGAGTGGCTTTTTAGCCCAAGTATTTGGTATTTTAGCTAAACATGAACTCAGTGTTGATTTAATCACCACCAGTGAAATTAGTGTTGCACTAACGTTTGATAGCCCAAAAGGCTCGACACAGGCATTAATCACTTCTACGGTAGTTGAAGAATTAGAACAACTTTGTGAAGTAACCGTAGAGCATGGCTTATCATTAGTGGCAGTCATCGGTAATGGTTTAAATTGTGCCAAGGGTATAGGACAAAGCATTTTTCAGGCAATTAATGATGTAAACATACGCTTAATTTGTCACGGTGCGAGTGCGAATAATTTATGCTTTTTGGTTGATGAAACGGACGCTAACTATGTAGTTGAAAAACTTCATAGCGAGCTATTTTCTTTTTAAATAACATGTCAAGACTCAAAAGCTTTCCAGTATAAGTAAACGCTTTGCTGGAATGCCTTTTGTTCACTTCTTTAATTATGTTGATGAAACTAGAGGGTGCCTTCAATGCCACTCTAGCATATGAAGAATTAGTGAGTTACCTCTTGAGTGATCTCTGCCTATAATTAGTAACTCATCATGTTATAAAATTAACAGCGGTTCAAAATACAAATACTTTATAATAACTCTTTAATGTCCGCTTCAATATCTTCAGGTTTTGTCGATGGAGCATAGCGTTTAACCACCACACCTTCACGGTTGATAAGAAATTTAGTGAAGTTCCATTTTATTCCCGTAGAACCTAATAAACCGGGCGCCTGTGATTTCAAATAATTGAATAAAGGCAGAGCGTTGTCGCCATTAACTTCAACTTTACTAAACAGCGGAAAAGTGATGTTGAAATGCAAATCGCAAAACTGCATAATTTCTTCATCACTGCCCACTTCTTGTTGATTAAATTGATTACACGGAAAAGCTAAAACCTCTAACCCTTGTGCTTTATGTTGTTGGTATAATGTTTGTAAACCCTGATATTGCGATGTAAAACCACAATTACTAGCCGTATTGACAATTAAAACTACCTTGTCTTGATAGCAAGTTAACTCAATGACTTCACCGACATTGCTTTTAGCTGAAAACTGGTAAATGTTATTCATGATGCTTCCTATAAATCTCTTGGTTTATACAAACTTAAATTACCTGAACTTAAGTTATTATCTAGTTAGTGTAAAATAAAGTAATAGAACATTAACAATAGCACCTTTCATAACAAAGTTAATTTGATTAAAATAGGCAGCATTAAAACAACCGATCGGAAATAATGTTAATGAACCCAATTATTAAGATGTTAAAAGAGTTAAATGTTAGCGAAGAAAAGATTAATGAACTGTTTCAAGCATTAACCGAAAATCCCTTAATGGCGATGGCAGTTATTCAGGAATTAGGTATTCCAAGTGACAAATTACAAGAAATTATGGGTATTGTAATGACTCAACCTAACTTAATTAAAGAAGCTGTAGAAGAGTTAGGATTAGACTTTTCCAAGGTAGAAGCAGCAAAAGCTAAATTGAAAGAAGGTGCTAACTAACCATGAATGATAACAATACCAGTAATTTAAGTGCTTTTGTCGAACAGATTAAGCAACAAGAATCCAATATAGAATTCGAACAAGTTATGCAAGTTATTCAAGATAACTATCAATATCAGCCCTGTCTCTTATACACATCTGACGCTGCCGACGATCTACTCTG